>Ga0079226_10002731_pt1 | contig 13628 bp, 12 predicted proteins | sample Poulit2014_FD_76345 | JGI IMG/M metagenome (GOLD analysis project Ga0079226, IMG submission 76345) | Agricultural soil microbial communities from Georgia to study Nitrogen management - Poultry litter 2014 | ecosystem: Environmental > Terrestrial > Soil > Agricultural land | place: USA: Georgia... | reverse complement strand
TGATCTCGTTTCGCTATCACATTGTGTCCATTGCCGCCGCGTTCCTGGCGCTCGCGGTGGGCGTGGTGCTCGGTTCCACGGCGTTGAGCGACTCTGTGTTGACCGGGCTGTCGAACGAGCGTGGCGAGCTGGCGGAGCGGGTCAGTGAGTTGGAGAACGAGAACCAGGGACTGCGTGCCGATCTGGAGGACTCCGGCGACGTGGTGCGCGCGGCCAGTGACGATGTGGTGGACGGGTTGCTCGAGGACCGGTCCGTGGTCCTCGTGACGACCGGTGAGACCCGGGAGAGTGACCGCGATGCCGTGACACGGTTGATCGAGAAATCCGGGGCCAGCGTGACGGGACGGGTACAGCTCAGCAAGAAATTCGCCGATCCCGGAGAGGGGGCGCAGCTGCGCCAGTTGGCGGTTCGGTTGCAGCCGGCAGGGGTGAAATTCCCGACCTCGGGTGATTCCGGGGGACTCGCGGGAGCGTTGCTGGGTTCCGTCCTGTTGCTCGATGGTGAGACGGCCGAACGTCAATCGACCAAGGACGAGCTCACGGCGGCGTTGTCCGGCATGTCCGAGGGCGGGTTCCTGACCCACTCGGATGACGTCGAGCCCGCCCAGCTTGCCGTGGTGCTCAGCGGCGACCCGGTCGGCGACGACCATACCAGCGGTCGGGCATCGCGGATCGCCAGTTTCGCGACTCAGTTGGACCGTGCGGGGGCGGGCACGGTGCTGGCCGGCACCGGGCAGGCCGCGCGTGAAGCGGGTGTCATCAGCACCGTTCGCGCGGACACGGCCGCGAGTGAGCAGTTGTCCACAGTGGATAACCTGAAGTCGGCCGCCGGGAAACTGGGCACGATCCTCGCGCTGCGAGAACAACTCGAGGGCGACTCCGGTCAGTACGGTTTCGCGGCATCGGCGAAGGCCCCGCTGCCGGGAATGCGTTCGTCCGGCGGCTAGGGAACGGTTGTGATCGGTGGAAGGGTCGCGCATGGCTGGACACGGTCGGGATCTCCCCGCTGTGTCGCTTTTCGGATTGCTGTTCCGGATTCCGGACGACTTCGGTGGTATGACCACCGCCGCACTACACCGAGCCACGTCGCTTTCGCAGCTCTACGACCGTCGGTTCGACCTACTCACCCTCACACCGCAACTCGATCTGCAGGCGAAAAGGGCGGAACTTCGCAGCAACGGCATCTTGGGTGAACGGGTGCGGCTGCGTAATCTCTGGCAGGAACTTCGACACGCTGACGACCACGACCTGGCAGGCATAACGGGCACGGCCCGTACACCGGTCGCCGGTGACGAACAGCTGCCGGTTTCGCGGCACTCACCGGATGCCGAGCGGTGGGCCGAGGACGGCACCGTGTTGCAGGTCAATCGGTTCCGCGACGACGGGTCGTTACTGCTGACGGATCGACGGGATGTCCGGACGTTCGGCCGGCAAGGGGGACGCCGACTGACGCTCTTCGGCCGGAACGGGCTCGCAGTCGCGCAATGGAACTCGTCCACGGCACTGTATCGGGCGTGGCTGGATCTCGTCACAGCAGCAGAACCCGCTGTTTTGATCAGTGACTCCAACTTCGCGGGTGGTCTGCTGCACACCTATCGACGCGAGCACGTCACGGTGGTCCAGGTTCTGCACAGCCCGCATCTGGCGGACCCGAGCGGTTCTCTCGACGGGAGGATTGCGTCCGGGAAATGGCGCATACTGACCAATCTCGATAAGTATGATGTCGTGACCGTGCCGACGGAACAGCAGCGTGCCGATATGTTCGCCACCAGCATGGCCGTCGACAATCTCGTCACCGTGTCGAACTCGTACACCGGCGGGATCGGCGGTGATGACGAGCGGCGCGCCCGTAACCGGGGGATTGTCGTCGCGCGACTGACGCGGGTGAAACGGCTCGACCACGCGGTTCGTGCCGTCGTCAGGACGCGGATCGTGGGCGTGACGCTGGATATCTACGGAAACGGCCGTACGGAGCAAGGGCTTCGGAAACTCATCGCGGATCTGGGGGTCTCCGGGCGGGTGCGGCTGCGGGGCTACGATCCCCGCGCGCGAGAACAGTTCGCCGAGGCGTCCTTTACTGTCCTGACGAGTAAGTTCGAGGGGCAGGCGGTGACGCTGTTGGAAAGCATGGCTGCAGGCTGCATTCCCATCGCGTACGACGTCCGCTACGGTCCCGCCAGCATCATTACGCACGGGGTGGACGGGTTCCTGGTGCCGGCAGGTGACATACGAGCATTGACCGCCGCTATCGAGTACGTCATCACCCTGGATGCCCGGACGCTCGACGAGATGCGGCGTGCGGCGCGGCGGCGTGCGGCGCAGTATCGTCCGGAGGTGATCGGTGCACAGTGGGCGAAACTGCTCGACGACGCGGTCAAAGCCAAGCTCCCGGTCGTCGAACCGACCGGGAGCGCCACGCTCCACAGTGCCGAGTTGGTCGGGTCCGTCCTGCGACTGACGGTCGCGGTGACCGTTCACCCGCCCGGTCGGGAGTTGGACTGGGCGTGTCTGAGTTGGCTGCGCCGTGGCAGTACCTTTTACGGTCGCGTAAGAGCGACCATCACCGACTGCCGGGAGGGTTGGTTCCTCGAAGCGGACATCCCACTGCGGCGGATGGCCGATATCGCCACCGACACACTGGACCTGTCCGTGGACATTCGCAGTGAAGGGGAGGCAACCCGGTTGGGGATCAGCACGGGTGGTGTGCCGCTGCCCGGACCGACCGAGACGGTCGAGCTGCACTCGAGCGCGCACGGTCAACTCAGCATCCGGGGGCGTACGCGGTCACAGTGGTGCGCACATCGCCTCGAACGGTTCTACCGGCGCGTTACCCGCACGAGTGCCTGAATCCCCGATGGGGTGGGCGGTACGGGATCACCCGCCGCATCGGCGTACGAGGCGCTGTCTCCAGCGGGGCCCGCACAATGCTGCTGTCACGACACTGACCCGCTGTCCACCATCTGTTGCCATCGCTGGGTGAAGTCCGGGAAGGTTTTGCCGACCGTGGCGGGATCGGAAACCTGGATTCCCGCGCGGCGCATCGCCAGGAGAGCGCCCGCCATGACCAGCCTGTGGTCGTCGTAGCTGTGGAACACGCCGGGTCGTAGCGGGGCCGGTTCGATGGCGAGACCGTCCTCGGTCTCGGTCACCCGCGGCCCCAGTGCCGACAGTTCCGTCGCCAACGCCGCGAGGCGGTCGGTCTCGTGGCCGCTCATGTGCGCAATCCCGCGTAACCGGGACGGGCCGTCGGCCAAGCACAGCAACGCGGCGACCACGGGGACGAGCTCGGAACACTCCCGCAGATCCAACTCGGCGGCACGGATCGGGCCGCTACCGGTGATCGTCAACCCGTACGCATCGTGTTCGACCGTGGCGCCGAGACGGGGCAGCAGTTCGCGGAGATGGTCGCCCGGTTGGTTCGTGGCGTGTGGCCATCCGCTGACGTGGACACTCCCGCCTGCGACGAGTGGTGCGACCGCGAACGGTGCGGCCGTGGAGAGGTCGGGCTCGACGGTGAATTCCCCGCCGTGCAGGGTCGCGGCGGGTACTCGGAACTCTGTCCCGTCGCTGCTGGCCCCCGCGCCGAAGTCGCGCAGAGCCTGCAGTGTCATCGCGATGTTCGGTTCGCTCGGTGGAGCGTCGCCGACAAGGCGGACCGAGATACCGTCGCGACATCGGGGACCGATCAGCAACAGAGCGGACAGGAACTGGCTGGAGGCGGAGGAATCCAGCTCCACAGTGCCGCCGGGCAGACTGCCGGTGCCGTGGACGGTGAAGGGAAGCCCGGCATTGTCCGCCGTGTCGATGTCGACACCGATGTCCGTGAGGGCGCGCAGCAGCGGTCCGATCGGCCGGCGGCGGATCGCGGGGTCACCGTCGAAGTGCACGCTCCTCGTGCCGAGGGCCGCCACCGCTGGAGTGAACCGTGCGACCGTGCCGGCGTTACCCAACGTCACAGTTTCCGCGCCCATGTCCTTGTCCGCGCTGGCCGCGCTGGCCGCGCTGCCTTCGCCCGCGCTCTCGGAGAGCGGGTGGACGTCCACTGCGGTGTCGCCGAGCTCGTAATCGGCTCCCAGGGCTCGTAGTGCCCTGAGCATCAACCGGGTGTCGCGCGAGTCCAGCGGTCGCAGGATCCGGGTCGGTTCGGCCGCCAGTGCCGCGAGTACGTAGGCGCGGTTCGTCAGGGATTTCGATCCGGGGATGCGGATCCGCGCGTCGAGTGGTCCGCTGGACACGGGCGGTGCCCAGGAGTCGGGCGGGGCACTGGTGTGCGAGCTGGTGTTGGTGCTGGACTCGGCCACAGGGACTCCCTCGGTTCGGGCGATCGCCTCCTGGCGACCCGCCGATGCCAGGCTAGCGAACTACACGGAACCAGTGCGATAGGGTGAAAGCCCGTGGGAACTCAGCCGCGGAAAACCAAGTATATCTTCGTCACGGGAGGCGTTGCCTCCTCACTGGGCAAGGGGCTGACCGCCTCCAGCCTCGGTCAGCTGCTTACGTCGCGTGGCCTGCGCGTCACGATGCAGAAACTCGACCCGTACCTCAATGTCGATCCGGGGACCATGAACCCGTTCCAACACGGTGAGGTGTTCGTCACCGAGGACGGTGCGGAGACCGATCTCGACATCGGACACTATGAGCGTTTCCTCGATCGGGATCTGACCGGCTCGGCCAACGTGACCACCGGGCAGGTCTACTCGACAGTGATCGCCAAGGAACGCAGTGGGGCCTACATGGGAGACACCGTGCAGGTCATTCCGCACATCACCGACGAGATCAAGTCTCGGATCACCGCGCTGGAGGATCCGAAGCCCGCCGCCGACGGTTCGCAGAGCCGACGACCGGATGTGGTGATCACCGAAGTGGGCGGGACGGTCGGTGACATCGAGTCGTTGCCGTTCCTGGAGGCCTGTAGGCAGGTCCGGCACGATGTCGGCCGGGACGACTGCTTTTTCTTGCATGTCTCCCTGGTCCCGTACTTGGCGCCGTCCGGGGAGCTGAAGACGAAGCCGACACAACACTCGGTGGCCGCATTGCGCAACATCGGTATCCAGCCGGACGCGTTGGTGTGCCGCTCGGACCACGATCTGGACGCCGAGCTCAAACACAAGATCGGCCTGATGTGTGACGTCGATACCGAAGCGGTGATCGCCTGTCCCGATGCGCCGTCCATTTACGATATTCCGAAGGTGCTGCATCGCGAAATGCTGGACGCCTACGTGGTTCGGAGGATGTCGTTGGCCTTCCGCGACGTCGACTGGACCGTCTGGGGTGATCTGCTCCGGCGCGTCCACCACCCGGCGGAAACGGTGCGGATCGCGTTGGTGGGCAAGTATGTCGATCTGCCGGATGCGTACCTGTCGGTGACGGAGGCGTTGCGCTCCGGAGGATTCGCCAACGACGCCAGGGTGGAGATTGTCTGGGTCGCCGCGGACGACGCCACGACGCCCCAGGCAGCCTCCACCGTGCTCGACGGTGTCGACGGGATCCTGGTTCCCGGTGGCTTCGGGGTGCGCGGTATCGAGGGCAAGATCGGCGCGATCACTTACGCCCGCACCATGGGGATCCCGGTTCTCGGACTGTGCCTCGGGCTGCAGTGCATGGTGATTGACGTCGCGCGTCATCTCGCGGGGCTGGAACAGGCGGACTCTGCGGAGTTCTCCCGCACGTCTCATCCGGTGATCGCGACCGCTCCCGAGCTGCGTGGTACGACGAACGGGACGGATGAGGTGGATCCGACGACGCGACTCGGCGCGTACCCGGCACAGTTGATGCCCGGGTCCATGGTGGAAAAGATCTACGGCACCAGTGAGGTGTCGGAACGGCATCGGCACCGTTACGAGGTCAACAACGCGTACCGGCGCCAGTTGACCGAGGCCGGGTTGGTCATCAGTGGGACGTCGCCGGACGAGCGGTTGGTGGAGTTCGTCGAACTTCCCGAGACGGTGCACCCGTTCTTCCTGGGTACCCAGGCGCACCCCGAGTTCAAGAGCAGGCCCACCCAACCGCACCCGGTGTTCGAGGCGTTCGTGCGTGCCGTGGTGACCTACCGGACGGCCGATCGGTTGCCTGTCGAACTCCCTCGCCGGACGGGGCAGGAACCATGAGTGACCCGGGTGAGCACACGTTCGATGTTGTCTCCAGTGAGGACAACTACCGGGGCAGGGTGTTCGGGGTTCGGACCGACCGGGTCGTGATGCCGGATGGTCATGCCGCCTCGCGTGAGGTGGTCGAGCACCAGGGTGCTGTCGCAGTGTGTGCTCTGGACAGTGACAATCGGGTGACGCTGGTGCACCAGTACCGTCATCCCGTACGCCAACGGTTGTGGGAGCTCCCGGCAGGACTGCTCGACCAGCCGGGTGAGTCGCCACGGGAGGCGGCAGCGCGGGAACTGGCCGAGGAGACCGGGTTGGCAGCGGACCGTTGGGACACGCTCGTGGACATGGCGTCCTCTCCGGGGTTCACCGACGAGGTCGTTCGGGTCTTTCTTGCCCGCGAGCTCACCACGGTGCCCACCGAGGCGCGCGCGGAGGAGGAGTCCGATCTGGTGATCCGGAGGGTACCGTTGGCGGCGGCGGTGCGCGCGGCACTGGCCGGCGAGTTGTGGAACGGGCCCGCCGTCGGCGGGTTGCTCGCTGCGCACGCCGTGGTCTCGGGTGACGAAGCGCTGACGGGCGCGGCCTTGCCGCGTGCTGCTGACGCGGTGTGAACGCCGGTCACCCTCGTCCGGCGAACGCGGTCCGGGCCGGGTCGCTGCACGCGTGGGCATTGTCGGAGACGTAGACTGCCGGTGTGAGCGATTCGCACGCTACGGCGGCGACGGACGTGATCGCCGTCTATCTCGATCATCTCGTGGTGGAGCGGGCGTTGGCCCGTAACACCCTGGCGAGTTATCGTCGCGACCTGCGTCGCTATCGGGAGTATCTGGCGGGGATTGGCCACGACCGGCTCGAGGACGTGACAGAGGAGCTCGTCACCGGGTTCGCGGTCAGCCTGGTCGAGGGCGATCAGGATCATGCGGCGCTGGCACGTTCCTCTGCGGCGCGGACACTGGCGGCCGTACGCGGGCTGCACGGGTTCGCGTACGCGGAGGGGATCACGGCCGAGGATCCCGCGAAGCGGGTGCGGCCGCCGCGCCCGGGGGAACGGTTGCCCCGGGCGCTGGGGGTGGACGAGGTGTTGCGCGTGCTGGCCACCCCCGGGGACAACGGTCCGGGTGCGTTGCGCGACCGCGCACTGATGGAACTGTTGTATTCCACCGGGGCGCGAATCTCGGAGATCGTGGGGCTGGACCTGGACGATCTGGATGATTCCGAACGTACCGTTGTGCTGGCGGGGAAGGGCGGGAAACAGCGCCAGGTTCCCGTCGGACGTCCCGCTGTGCAGGCGCTGCAGGCGTACCGTACGCGGGCGCGACCGGCGTTTGCCAAGCACGGTCGGGGCAGTCCCGCAGTGTTTCTCAACGCTCGCGGTGGTCGACTCTCGCGACAGTCGGCATGGCAGGTGCTGAAGACGGCAGCGCGACGAGCGGGGATCGAGGAGGAGATCTCCCCGCACACCCTGCGGCACTCGTTCGCTACGCACCTGCTGGAGGGTGGGGCCGACGTGCGTGTGGTGCAGGAGTTGCTGGGCCATTCGTCGGTGACGACGACCCAGACCTACACCCTGGTGACCGTGAACACGCTGCGCGAGGTGTATGCCATGGCGCACCCTCGTGCACAGCCGTGATCTCGGTCCCTCCGGGGGTCGACATATGGTCCGCAGGGCCCCCGGCGAGCCGCGTTGGTGTTCGGCGACCTGCCAGAATAGGCTGCCAGCGTCAGGAAGATCGAAGAGGAGCTGCCCCACATGTCGACCCCGCAGCAGCCAGCGCGGCAGGAGGAGGCTACACGCGGCACGCAGCACGCCGCACCGGGCGCTGGTAATGACAACACGTCGTCCGATCACTCGCAGGGATCCACCGAGGTATCCCGGTCGACGGCAACGTCTCCCAACGGCACGGCGTCTCCCAACGACACGACGTCTCCCAACGACACGACGTCTCCCAACGGCACGACGACCGCCGTCACCGACGAGGAGCCACGTCGTGGCCCGACGGGGCGTCCGGTTCGGGAGCTCCCCGAGCCGGAGCCGCTGAGCACGCACGGTCCCGCCAGAGTGCTGGCGATGTGCAATCAGAAGGGCGGCGTCGGTAAGACCACGTCCACCATCAATCTGGGCGCGGCACTCGCGGAGTACGGCAGGCGTGTGCTGTTGGTGGACTTCGATCCGCAGGGAGCGCTCTCGGTCGGCCTGGGGGTGCAGCCCCACGAACTGGACCAGACCGTGTACAACGTGATCATCGAGCGCTCAACCGAGGTGACGGACGTGATCCGGTCGACTTCGGTCGAGGGGATGGATCTGTTGCCGAGCAACATCGACCTCTCCGCTGCCGAGGTGCAGTTGGTGGCCGAGGTCGGCCGGGAACACAGCCTGCTACGCGTGTTGCGGCCGGTGCTCGACGAGTACGACTACATCCTCGTGGACTGTCAACCTTCGCTCGGTCTGCTCACCGTGAACGCGCTGACCGCTTCCGACGGTGTGGTGATCCCGCTCGAGTGCGAGTTCTTCAGCCTCCGAGGGGTTGCACTGTTGATCGACACCATCGATAAGGTGTCGGAACGACTCAACCCCAAACTCGCTATCACGGGGATCCTCGCGACGATGTACGACGCGCGGACCCTGCACTCGAAGGAGGTTATCGCGCGCGTGGTGGAGGCATTCGGGGAAACCGTGTTCGACACGGTGATCAACCGCACGGTGCGGTTCCCGGAGACTACGGTGGCGGGACGTCCGATCACCCAGTGGTCCCGGAAATCTGCGGGCGCGAAGGCGTACCGTACGTTGGCTCGCGAGGTGATCTCGCGGTGAGCAGGCGTGCCCCGTTACCCGGCGCGTCCGAACTGTTCCGCAGGACGAGCAGTCCTGGGGCCGCTACCCCGGCACAGCACGAGGGTACGTCGGCCACTCCGGCCGGGACGTCCGGGACCGCGCGCCGATCGGAACAGGCCGCGAACGGCCGTTCGGGATCGGGACGACAGCGCCACGACTCCAAGATCACTGTGTACCTCTCCGGGGAAGAGGTACTGGACATGGAGCAGGCGCGGCTCACGCTGCGTGGCACGCACGGGTTGCCGGTGGACCGTGGGCGCATCGTGCGTGAGGCGGTCGCCGTGTTGCTCGAGGACTTCGACCAGAACGGTGAGGAGTCTGTCCTGGTGCAACGGTTGCGTGGCCACCGGACAGCAGACTGATGGAATCCGGGGCTGCCACTCCGGAGGGGAGCGCTTCGGACGGCGCGCCGGACGAGTCGGACGGTGTTGGGGAGAGCGTCGAGGGGCAGGGCAGCGGTTCCGGGTTCCGGGTGCGGCTGGACAATTTCGAGGGCCCGTTCGACCTGTTGCTGCAGCTGATTTCGCAGCACGAGCTGGACGTGACCGAGGTCGCGCTGCATCGGGTGACCGACGACTTCATCGCCTACACACGTGCGCTCGGCACCGAGTCCAACCTCGACGAGACGACGGAGTTCCTGGTCGTTGCCGCCACGTTGCTGGATCTGAAGGCGGCGCGGTTGTTGCCGTCGGGTGATGTGGAGGACGAGCAGGACCTGGCCTTGCTCGAGGCACGCGACCTACTGTTCGCCCGGGTGCTGCAGTATCGTGCGTACAAGCAGGTCGCCGAGCTCTTCGCGGAGATGGAGGCGGGTGCGTTACGCCGTTATCCACGCTCGGTCGCCCTGGAGGAGCGGTACCTCGGCCTGCTACCGGAGGTGATGCTGGGTGTGGACCCGGATCGGTTCGCCGAGATCGCCGCGGGTGTCTTCCAACCGAAACCTCCCCGGGTGGTGGCGACCGACCACATGCGTGCCGGTCGGGTGTCGGTCACCGAGCACGCCGATGTGCTGCGGGTGCGGCTCGCCGAGGCGGAGACGGCCTCGTTCGGTGACCTGGTGGTCGACTGCGAGCACGCGCTCGAGATCGTGGCACGGTTTCTGGCGCTGCTCGAGTTGTACCGCGAGGGCAACGTCGTGTTCGAACAGGACGCTCCACTCGGCGTGCTCGGCGTCCGTTGGGCCGGTGGCAGTGTTGCCGAGGTGCGCGCGGTCGCGGGACACGACGACGGTACTGCGGATGAGGAGTACTACGGGTGAGCATCGAGAACGAACGGACTCCGGAGGACGTTGCCGACGCGGTCAGTGCGGCCGAAGCGGTGAGCGAGGCCGGCAGGGGAGAACACGGCGACGTGACCGACTCGGGAGACGAGCAGGACGTGTCGAACGCGGGCCCAGCCGCGGGTGACGAGACCGCGGTGACCGATTCGCTGCCAGATGTCAGTGATGACACCGCGCTGGAGGCGGCGCTGGAGGCGCTGTTGTTGGTCGTGGATTCTCCTGCCACGGAGGAGGCACTGGCCGAGGCCGTGGAACAGCCCGTGCCGCGGGTGCGAACGATTCTCCGCCGCATGTCCGAGGCATGGACCGAGCGCCGTAGCGGGATCGATCTACGGAGTTCGGAGGACGGTTGGCGGCTGTTCACCCGCGATATCTACGCGCCGTTCGTCGAGAAACTGATGCTGGAGGGTCAGCGTTCCAAGCTGACGCGGGCGGCTCTGGAGACACTGGCAGTGGTTGCCTACCGTCAGCCGGTTACTCGGTCCCGAGTGGCCGCGGTCCGCGGTGTGAACGTCGACGGTGTGATACGGACCTTGCTCACTCGCGGCCTCCTCGAGGAAGCAGGCGCCGACGAGGAGACCGGAGGCACATTGTACGTCACCACTGCTGTGTTTCTGGAACGTCTGGGAATCTCCTCGTTGGCGGAGTTGCCTCCCATTGCGCCGCTGCTGCCGGAAGTGGATACCGTCGATGACGCCTGAACAGGATGGTGTGCGGCTGCAGAAGGTGTTGGCCCGGGCCGGTGTGGCCTCTCGACGCGGGTCGGAGGAGCTGATCGCTGCAGGCCGCGTCAGTGTCGACGGGGAGCCGGTCGAGGAACTCGGCACCCGTGTGGATCCGGACACCGCGGTGATCCACGTGGACGGCGTGCGGGTGGCGACACGGGCCGACTTGGTGTATCTGGCGCTGAACAAGCCGGGCGGAGTGCACACCACGATGACCGACGTTCGTGGTCGGTCCTGTGTCGGCGACTATGTGCAGCACAGCGGAGTCCCCGCGGCAGCGGGTATTTTCCATGTCGGCAGGCTGGACGCGGACACCGAGGGCCTGTTGTTGTTGACCAATGACGGTGAGTTGGGACATCGGCTGATGCACCCGTCGTACGAGGTCCGCAAAACCTATGTCGCCGAGGTGGCGGGGAGAGTGCCACACGGGCTCGGGAAGCGAGTCCGGGCCGGTGTTGAGCTGTCGGACGGCCCGGTGGTCGTGGACGCGTTCCGCGTGACGGACACCCATCGCGGTCGCGACGGGGAGCATCGCAGCATCGTCGAATTGGTGGTGCACGAGGGACGTAAGCATGTGGTTCGGCGATTGTTCGCGGAACTCGGCTACCCGGTCCGTCGGCTGGTACGTACGGCGATGGGGGAGGTGCGGGTGGGTGCCACCAAACCCGGGAATATCCGTCACCTTACCCAGCAGGAAGTCGGCTCGCTGTATCAGGCTGTCGGTCTCTGACGAGCATGCCCGAGCGTGTGCTCACGGGTTCGGCGAGGTCAACTGGCTGCCGCCCGTCGGCGGACGACGGTTGCGTGGGAAACGTTTCGTGACGGGTTCGACGATCCGTGCCGTTGTCGGGCCGAGCACGGCCATCAACAGGACGTAGGTTGTCGCCAGCGCCGCGAGTTTGCCCTGCACGGCGCTCGATGCCACAGCGAGGCCGGCGATGACGATCGAGAACTCGCCACGAGCGACGAGTGCGGCCCCGGCACGGGCACGGCCCAGCCTGCCGAGGTTCTGGCGCGCCGCAGCCCACCAGCCGGTACCGATCTTCGTCAGTGTCGTGATCGCGGCGAGGATGATCGCCGGGACCAGTACCGGCGGAATCGCCGCCGGGTCGGTGCGCAGGCCGAACACGACGAAGAATATCGCGGCGAAGAGGTCACGCAGCGGTTCCAGCAGCCGTGTGGCGTTCTTCGCGGTGGATCCGGACACTGCGATGCCGAGCAGGAACGCCCCGACCGCTGCGGAGACCTGCAGTGCCGAGGCGACTCCGGCAACCAACAGCGCCGCCCCGAAGATTTTGAGCAGGAACGTCTCGCGCTGCGGGCTGTCGACAATGGCGGAGACGAACCGCCCGTAGCGCAGGGCCACGACGAGTACAACGGTGATGACGGCGAAGGAGATGCCTACGGCCTCCAGCCCACCGAGGAAACTGACGCCGCCGAGCACCGCCGTGAGAATCGGCAGGTACAGCGCCATGACGAGGTCTTCGAACACCAGGATCGACAGCACGACAGGTGTCTCACGGTTACCGAGTCTTCCGAGATCGCCGAGAACTTTCGCGATGATGCCGGAGGAGGAGATGTAGGTGATGCCGGCCATCGCCAGCGCTCCGAGTGGCCCCCAACCGAGCAGAAGGGCGACGGCAGCGCCCGGTGCCGCGTTGAGAACGAGATCGACGAGCCCTGCCAGCCACGACCGTTTCATGCCGGTGACCAGTTCCGCCGCGGAGTACTCCAGCCCGAGCAGCAACAGCAGCATCACCACGCCGATTTCGGAGGCGATATTGGTGAAATTGCCGATGCCGTGGAGGGGGAGGAGACCGCCCTGCCCGAACGCGAGTCCGCCAAGGAGATACAGAGGAATCGGCGACATGCCGAACCGGCCTGCGAACCTGCCGAGGACACCCAGCGCGAAAAATACCGCACCGAGCTCGACGAGGCTCAGTGTGACTCCTTGCATAATGGTGAGTTCCTACCTGTACCCATCAACCTTGGGTCAGGATTTTGCTCGCGGTCTCCAGCCCCTCTGCAGTACCCACAGTCACCAGAAGATCACCAGCAGTGAACACGAAGTCCGGTGTCGGTGACGGATGGACCTGGCCCGCACGCATGATCGCGACAACCGAGACACTGGTGCGGGTTCGCAGCTCGGTGTCGCCCAGGGAGCGGCCGTCGAACGGCGAGTTCGGACGGATTGCGAGCTGGCGGGTGTTGATTCCCGGAACCTCGCTCTGCTCCTCGGCCAGTTGGGCCACCAGTTGTGGCGCGCCGAGCAGATTCGCCAACGCACCGGCTTCGTCCACTGTCATTGGCAGAGAGGCCAGGCAGGCGTCCGGATCATCAGTCTTGGACACTATCAGTTCGATGGGTCCCTCACGGTGATTGATGACACCGATCCGCCGGCCCGCGCCCAGCGCGAAATCCTTACGTACACCGATCCCGGGCAGCGGTGTGACGTCGACATTTACTTCGGCCACATCGACCCCTTTCCGACATTCCTGCGGATGTCACCACGCGATGGTCCGCATCCTCACCAAGCCACAAGTCTCTCTCGGCACACGCGAGTTTACGCCGCCGGGTGCACCGGTTGGGTGGGTCGACAGGCAGAATGGACCGCGAACACCGACAGAGCGACCCAGACGAGGAGGGTACCCGTGACGGGAGCCCTACGTGGCGTGGTGGCGCTGGACGGCCCC
>Ga0079226_10002730_pt1 | contig 13632 bp, 11 predicted proteins | sample Poulit2014_FD_76345 | JGI IMG/M metagenome (GOLD analysis project Ga0079226, IMG submission 76345) | Agricultural soil microbial communities from Georgia to study Nitrogen management - Poultry litter 2014 | ecosystem: Environmental > Terrestrial > Soil > Agricultural land | place: USA: Georgia... | reverse complement strand
TTAATATATATTGATAAAATTAGACAAAAAGAACATAAATATTATTGACAGCGCTTACCTAAGATGTATATAATAGCATTGAAGTTAATTAAAAATAGGAGGTAGCTATGAAAGGGAGTTTATCAGTTAAGCGCAGCGATATTATTAGTCAGGTGGATACGAGGATCTATGGTTCCTTTATCGAACATTTAGGGCGTGCAGTATATGACGGTATATATGAACCGGCACATTCATCAGCAGACGAAAAAGGTTTTCGCAATGATGTTAAGGAATTAGTCAAAGAATTAAATGTACCTTTAGTTCGCTATCCAGGTGGTAACTTTGTATCAGGTTATAACTGGGAGGACGGTATTGGGGATATAGACAAAAGACCTAGGAAACTAGACTTAGCATGGAAATCAATCGAGCCGAATTTGGTTGGAATGCATGAGTTTACTAAATGGAGTGAGGATGTTGGCACAGAAGTTAATATGGCAGTTAATCTTGGAACGCGTGGAATTGAGGAAGCAGTAGCATGTTTGGAATATGCTAACTTTCCTGGTGGAACTTATTGGAGTGATTTAAGGAAGGAGAATGGCGCAGAAGAACCCTTTAAATTTAAGACGTGGTGCTTAGGGAATGAAATGGATGGACCTTGGCAAATTGGCCATAAGACAGCGGAAGAATATGGTAGGCTCGCAGCGGAAACTGCAAAAGCAATGAAATTAGTGGACTCAGATATTGAATTAGTTGCCTGTGGAAGTTCGACGAGTAAGATGCCAACCTTTGGTGATTGGGAACGGACTGTATTGAGACATACTTATGAGTACGTCGATTATATTTCATTGCATAACTATTATGGCAATCATGATAATGACTTAGAGAATTATCTAGCACAATCATTAGATATGGATAATTTTATAAAAACAGTGGTTGAAATTTGTGATGAAATTAAAGCTGAGAAAGAGAGTGACAAACAAATTAACTTATCTTTCGACGAATGGAATGTCTGGTACCATTCGAATGATCAAGATAAAGAAATTGAAAACTGGCAAGTTGGACCACCTTTATTAGAGGATGTATATAATTTTGAGGATGCGTTATTAATAGGTAGTTTATTGATTACACTTCTTAAAAATTCAGATCGTGTAAAAATAGCTTGTCTTGCCCAGTTGGTGAATGTGATTGCACCGATTATGACCGAAAAGAATGGTGAAGCTTGGAAACAAACTATTTTTTATCCTTTTAGTCATGTCTCAAACTTTGGGCAAGGAGTGGTCTTGACGCCTTCTATTGATAGTCAAGTTTATAAAACAAAAGAGTTTGAAGCTGTCCCTTATATTGATTCAATCGCTACCTTTAATGAAGAAGAAAATGAAATCGCTATCTTTGCTGTAAATAAGTCGCTTAACGATGAAGTGGACTTTGAATTTAATCAAGAAGGTTTTGAACTAGTTGAAGTGATTGAAGAAATCACGATGGAAGACTTTGATCCAAAGGATGTCAATGAACCTGGAAAGCAAAATGTATATCCTAGTAAACGTCATAGAACAACGGTAGATAACAATACACTTCATACAACGTTAAAACCTTTATCATGGAATGTTTTACGCGTAAAAGTTAAATAAACAGGAGGATATAAAATGAATAAATTATTGAAAAAAATGCTAAGTATTACCGTTCTAGGTAGCACGATATTTTTAAGTGCTTGTGGGTCATCGAATACAATCACCTTTTGGAATCCATTAACAGGTGATGACGGGGCGTATATGGACGCCATTGTTGCTGAATATAATGAGACTGATCCAGAATTTCCAGTCGAATCAGTTATCACTTCAGATATGTATACCAAAGTTTACTCTGTCTTGAATACCGGAAAAGATATTCCTGATCTAACCTTAATACATGCGGATAGAGTTCCTCAGTTTGTTGATTTAGGTATGCTTGAATCGGTTGAAGGCTTGATGGCAACTGAATCAGGGTTAAATGAAAGTAACTACCTAGAAAACGCCTGGGTTGCTGGTAATTACGAAGGAACGCAATATACAATCCCGCTAGATATTCACGGAAATGCAATGTATTACAATATCGATCTCTTAGAGAAATATGATGCGATGAAATTCCTAGATGACAATGTCGTTACCATCGAAGAAATGAACTCCCTAGAAGGTCAATTAGAAGAAGGGGAATATGTTGTTAATAATGCATTAATTGAATGGGTAGCCTTAGGAAACGTTGTGAACGTGGGCGGTGAAATTTCTGATGAAGAAGGTAATCCGACAATTAATACACCTGAGATGAGAGAAGTAGTAGAAGGACTTAAGAGTATTGCAGATAAAGGGTTATTGACACCATTCGGAGAAGATGGTTATGCAATATTCCAAGGTGGGGATGTATTATTCTCAACGGATGGTACTTGGACATCGACAGCTCATGCAAGTGTTGAAGGGCTAAATACAGGCGTAACAAATATTTATTCAGTAACACCCGATAAATTTACTAATAGATCTTCTTCGCATATGTTTGCTTTGCTAACTAGTGAAGAACGTACCGATGAGAAAGAAGCAGGAATCGCTGCCTTCTTAGAATGGATGAGAGCAAATTCCTTAGAATGGGCAGAAGCTGGGCAAATTGTTGCGAGTGCCGAAGTGTTTGAGAGTGAAGAATATCAACAATATCCTCAAGCATTCTTTACAAGTACTGAGGAACAAAAGGAAGCTTCACATATCTTTGAATACAAGTATTACAGTTACGTTGAACAAGCTTTAGGGACAGTATTGAATGATATGGTATACGGAAACATTACGATTGATGAAGGATTGGAGCAAGCTCAGAAACAAGTGGAGGATTTAATTGCTGAAAATGCAAGTTAGTCAATATTAATGAAATAGGGTGCCAATTAGGTGCCCTATAACATTAAACAATGAAAGGATGATTATTCTGGAATCACGAAATAGTAATGAAACAACGAAAGCCAAAAAGAAAAAATCCTATTCACACTTAGCTTTTATTGGGCCACATTTTATTCTCTTTGTCATTTTTGGGTTTATCCCAATCATTTATGGTGTATATTCTTCGTTCACAAGATGGAATTTAGTAACCGATCCGACCTTTGTTGGGCTTGAAAATTATAAAACGATACTCTTTGATCAAAATTCGACATTTTATTTTCAATTCCGTAATGGGCTGAAAAACACGTTAATCTTCGTAGCATTAACGGTACCATTTCAGATTCTATTTCCCTTACTAGTGGCAACGGTGATGCAACACAAGAAGGTAAAATTCAAAGGACTTTTCCAAGCAATTTTTTATGTGCCTGGTTTAGTATCTGCTTCGGCAGGAGCCTTAATATGGCTATTGATCTTTAATCCAAGGTTAGGACCAATCAATAATCTATTTAATTCTGACGTTGTTTGGATGGCGAACCAACCATATGCTTGGATTGTTATCTTCGTCATGTCAATGTGGGGAGCAATTGGTGGGAACTTAGTTATTTATCGTTCGGCCATGGCTGGTGTATCGGAAGATTTATACGAAGCAGCAGAGATTGATGGGGCAGGGGTCATTAGGAAGTTTGTTAGTATCACACTGCCATCTATTCGGTTCCCGTTATTTTATACCTTTGTCATGTCAACAGCAGGAGCCTTTAATGTCTATGTACAACCATTGATGGCAACTGCCGGTGGGCCGGAACAAACGACGACCGTCCTCATGATGTATATTCGAAACTTAGCCTTTGGTTCTGGAGAATCTGTTGCCGGTATGGCCTCGGCGATGGCGGTATTACTAGGGCTCGTGATACTAATTGTGTCAATATTCCAGTTTATAGTCATGACGAGAAGGGGTGAGAGATAATGACGAAGAAACATATAGATTATACGAAATATCTAGCTTACTTATTCTTGATTATATTAGCAGTTATCTGGGTTATGCCTGCACTCTTTGGTCTGCTTACTTCCTTTAAGTCACAAGCGGATATTATGGAAGTCGGCTTTAAGATGCTTCCAGCAAATTGGGTAGCAGTAAACTATGCCAAATTACTGCAAAACACGTCGAACGCACCAATTATTAATTGGTTTTTAAACTCATTAATCGTATCGACGAGTCATGCTTTGCTAGTTGTAGCGTTGGTATCCTTAACCGCCTTTGGCTATACACGACTTAATTTTAGAGGGAAGAATGTTATTTTCTACACGATTTTAGCGATATCGATGTTCCCATCAGCAGTAAATATTATACCTTCTTATAAGATAGTAGATATGTTTGGATGGACAAACTCATTCCTTGCCTTGATTGTACCGGGACTTGGTGGTGTAGGGAATGTCTTCCTTGTTCGGCAATTTATGCAGGGAATACCAAAAGAATACGACGAATCTGCCAAGATTGATGGCGCTTCAGACTTCGCAATCTATGCACGAATAATCTTGCCCTTAGTTAAGCCAGTATTAATAGTAACGGGGATGTTCTCATTTGTTGGTTCTTGGAATGACTTCCTATGGCCAACCATTGTAATGACAGAGGTGAAGAAGATGCCAATTACGGCGGGACTTCAACTGCTCCAAGATTTATACGGTAATTACAATATGATTGGTCAGTTAATGGCGGCAGCTGTTATCGCGATGCTACCAACTGTCTTATTGTTTGTTTTTGCTCAAAAATATTTTATTGATTCATTGAACTTAAATGTGGGATTAAAATAGGAGCGATAATATGGAAAGAAAATTGGAAAGGAATATCTTAAAACTTGCGAGTGTTTGGAACATTATTAATGGTCTTATCACCGTATTAGCTTATGGGAACTGGCTAAAAGCAGAAGGCGTTTCTGAAATGATGGTAATGGAAGCAAATCAAGTTCAAATGACTGGAACTTTGCTTGATTCGGTATATATGATCACTGTTAGTTATGGGCTTCTTCAAATCATTATTGGTTTAGTAAATTTTATTGTCGTACGTAATATTAGAAATAACGCTATTCAAATGGGGTTTATTGTTTGGTTTGTTAGTTTAGCGTTAATCTCTCTAACAACATTAGACGTTTTAGGAACCTTATTCTATGTCGTTTTAATTGTAATTTATCAAGCAAGAAATAAAGCAATAAAAATAAGTAATTAATGTGAGGACAAAATATGAATAATAAGTCAGAAACAAAGTATAACAATCCCATCGTCATGGAACGAGCGGATCCTTGGGTTTACAAACATACAGACGGCTACTATTACTTCATGGGATCAGTGCCTGGTTATCAAGCATTAGAACTCCGTCGTTCAAAGCAATTAAACGACTTAAAGGATGCTGAAAAGGTAACAGTGTGGCGTGCACACGAGGAAGGGCCATTGAGTCGCTTGATATGGGCACCTGAAATTCATTATATCCAAGGGAAGTGGTACATCTACTTTGCTGCGGCAGGTAGTAAGGATGTACTAGAGGGAACATTCCAACATAGAATGTACGCCTTAGAGTGTGAAGATGAGAATCCATTGACGGGTGAGTGGGTTGAGAAAGGGCAGATCAAAACCTTTGTAGAGAGTTTTAGCCTGGATGCCACGGTCTTTGAATTAAATGACAAGCTGTATTATGTATGGGCTCAGAAGGACCCGGAAATCCCCGGTAATTCGAACTTATATCTATCAGAGATGGAGAATCCGTGGACATTAAAAGGCGATTATATTTGTCTATCGATTCCTGAGTTTGATTGGGAAAAGGTAGGATTTCTAGTTAACGAAGGGCCAGCTGCTATCATTCGAAATGGTAAGGTATTTATTGCCTACTCTGCGAGTGCAACGGACGAGAACTACTGTATGGGATTGTTATGGGCGAATATTGATTCTGATTTACTTGATAAAGCAAGTTGGAGTAAGTCAGAAAAGCCAGTATTTCAGTCCTCTGAGACTAATAAACTATATGGACCAGGGCATAATTCGTTTACGCGCTCAGAAGATGATCTGTTTGATGTCATGGTTTTTCATGCGAGACCGAAGAAAGTCGAAGAAGTGGAACCGTTAGATGTTCCTGATCGACACGTAAATGCATAAGTATTTACTTGGGATGAAAATGGTTTTCCAATTTTTGGAATTCCAGGAGGCAATTAATAGGAGGTCTAATTTTTCAATGTTGAATAATAGGCTAGCTTTAATAGTAATTAGTACAATACTGATATTAAGTGGGTGTGGCATGGGGGACAACGTAAAAGAGTTAGAACAAAGTGCTTGGGATACGATGAATTTAGATAGAGTGTCCGTACATGACCCTTCGGTAACTTATCTTGTCAATGAGAATGGGGAAGAACAATTTTATATATTTGGTACGCATATTGCCCAGGCCAAATCCAAAGATCTGGTAAGTTGGGATGTTCCATTTAATAATGAATATGAAAACATGGACGACAATATTATCTATGGAAATACGAAAGAAAACTTAGCTGAAACATTTGAATGGGCAGGATATGATGATGCAGATTCTTCTGGTGGATATAATCTGTGGGCGCCAGATGTTATATGGAATCCTGATTATAAATGGCCAAACGGCGATCAAGGTGCCTATATGATATATTACTCGTCAACATCAACATGGAGACGCTCTGCCATCGGTTTCGCTGTAGCAAAAACAATTGAAGGACCATATAGTTACGATTCAACGGTTGTTTATTCTGGCTTTACTCAAAATGATTCGACAGATGGTAGTGATAGAAATACCCAATATGAAAATACCCACCTTAAAGAGTTGATTGCTGATGGAATTATCTCAGGTTTTAATGAAGAGTGGGCAATCGAATCAGGTCTAACATACAATACAGATTATGCTCCAAATGCGATTGATCCGACTCTGTTCTATGATGAAGATGGATCACTATGGATGACTTACGGTTCGTGGTCTGGCGGTATATTCATACTACAGATGGACCCAGAAACTGGTAAACCAATCTATCCTGGTGAAGATTCATTAACAGAAGATGGTAGGGTTGTAGATAGATACTTTGGGACTAAGTTATCTGGAGGCTTTCACCAATCAGGCGAAGGGCCATATATCGTGTACGATGAAGAAACAGGTTACTACTATCTATATATAACTTATGGTGGCTTAGCGGCAAACGGTGGATATAATATGCGGTTATTCCGATCAGAGAATCCAGAGGGACCTTATCTTGATGCGAAAGGGAATTCGCCAGTATTAGCGCAAGGAGACCAAAACTATGACTACGGAATTAAACTGTTAGGTAATTATAAATTTAGTCATCAAACAATCGGTTATAAGGCGGCAGGGCATAATTCAGCCTTTATTGATAAAGATGGCAATCATTTCCTAGTCTTCCATACAAGGTTCAATAGTGGAAACGAGATGCATGAGGTTAGAGTGCATCAAATGTTCTTAAATGAGGATGAATGGCCAGTCCCTGTACCTTATGAATACACTGGACAGAAGAATCAACCCGTATCTTTACCTGATGAAGAAGTTGTGGGTGAATTTGAGTTTATTAATCACGGCACAGACAACGGAACAACAATGATTGAAACGCAACTAATCCAGTTAAACGAGAATGGTGAAATAAGTGGTGATATCACCGGGAACTGGGAACAAAAAGAAGACGGAAATATTACGTTTACTATAAATGATGTGACGTATAAAGGAATATTGTTGAAACAAGATGTTGAGAAATTAGAGGACGAAGTATTGACCTTTGCGGCAATAGGCGATAACAATGAGCTAATCTGGGGAAGTAAACACTGATTCATTCTGCTAAATAAATTAATCAGCGCATGAGTACAAAGAGGAGTGAAAATATGGTTGAAATTAACTTGAAGAACATAGAAAAAAGATACGAGGGTAATGACCGGAACTCGGTAACTGACTTTAATATCGATGTCGAAGATAAGGAGTTTATTGTTTTCGTAGGGCCATCTGGATGTGGTAAATCAACAACCTTGAGGATGATAGCTGGACTAGAAGATATAACAGGTGGCGAATTATACATTGATGGTGAATTAATGAATGAAGTAGCACCAAAAGATCGTGGCATTGCCATGGTGTTTCAAAACTATGCACTCTATCCTCATATGACCGTGTTTGACAATATGTCTTTCGGTCTAAAAATTAGAAAATATGACAAAGAATCCATTAAACAACGTGTCGAAGAAGCCGCTGAAATTCTGGGCTTAACAGAATTACTTCAACGAAAACCATCAGCCTTATCCGGTGGTCAACGACAACGTGTGGCGTTAGGACGAGCTATTGTACGTGATGCAAAAGTGTTCTTAATGGATGAGCCTTTGTCCAACTTAGATGCTAAGCTTCGGGTTCAGATGAGATCAGAAATTGCCAAACTACACAAAAGATTGAATACGACAACAATTTACGTTACCCATGACCAAACTGAAGCGATGACAATGGCGTCAAGAATTGTCATTATGAAAGATGGTTTTATTCAACAAATTGGTAAACCGGTTGATGTGTATGACCGTCCGGCAAATATGTTTGTTGCGAGTTTTATTGGCTCACCAGCCATGAATCTATTCAAAGTGACCTATAGTGATGGTGTCATTACAGACAATCAAGGATTAACCCTAAACGTTACAGAACCCCAAAAGAAAATGTTGGAAGAACAAGGGTATCAAGGTAAGGAGTTAATGTTCGGTATTAGACCAGAAGATATTCATACTGAGCAGATAATCATCGATGCGACGCCTGAAGCGCTAGTTAATGCACGTATTACTGTATCTGAGTTGCTTGGGGCTGAGACAATGCTTTACGTTACGACGAATGAGACAGAGTATATTGCCAGAGTAGATGCTCGTGATTATAGCGAGGCTGGTACCGATATTACATTAGCATTCAATATGAATAAAGGTCACTTCTTTGACAAAGAAACGGAAGAAGTCATTGTGAACCAACCGTTACAAAGCGTTGTTATATAAATAAGTAGCTAGTATATATGGAGGCATATGAATGGAAATTAAACTAAATAAGGAAGTTAAAATTAGTAAATATATTTATGGACAATTTGCCGAGCATTTAGGTCGATGTATCTATGAGGGGTTATATGTTGGTGAGGAGAATACCGACATAAAACAGGTCAATGGTATGAGACAAGATGTTGTTGAAGCACTAAAACATATTAAAGTGCCAGTGCTTCGCTGGCCAGGTGGGTGTTTCGCGGATGAATACCATTGGAAAGATGGGGTAGGACCTAAAGAAAATCGCAAGAATATCGTCAACACCCACTGGGGTGGTGTCACTGAAAATAATTACTTTGGGACCCATGAATTTTTCGAATTATGTCGTCAACTAGACTGTGAAGCATATGTAAATGGGAATGTTGGTAGTGGGACCATTCAAGAAATGCAAGAGTGGGTAGAATATATTACGATGGACGGAGAATCGCCAATGGCAAATCTTCGTCGAGAGAACGGTCAAGAAAATGCTTGGGATATGACGTTTTTCGGGGTAGGTAATGAGAGTTGGGGCTGTGGAGGGAATATGCGCCCAGAATACTACTCAGATCTTTACCGTCGTTATCAGACGTATGTTAGACAATACGGTGATAAAAAAATATATAAGATAGCCTGTGGGCCGAATGTTGATGACTATAATTGGATGGAAGTTCTTATGAAAAATTCAGCCCACCTGTTTGATGGCATTAGCTTACATCACTACGCCTTATCAGGGGCATGGGAATTCAAAGGCCCGGCAACAAACTTTTCTGAAGATCAATGGCATTCACTCATTGATAGTGCACAGAAAATGGATGAACTTATTACGAATCATTCAGCGATTATGGATAAATATGATCCCGATAAACGCGTTGGTCTAATTGTTGACGAGTGGGGTTCTTGGTTGGCGCCTCATCCATGTACGAATCCTGGCTTCTTATATCAACAAAATACGATTCGTGATGCCATGGTAGCTGCCGTTACTTTGAATATTTTCCATAAACACGCAGATCGAGTGCATATGGCTAATATTGCTCAGATGGTAAATGTCTTACAAGCGATGATATTAACGGATGGTGAGAAAATGGTGCTAACACCTACCTATCATGTGTTTGACTTATATAAACATCATCAAGAAGCAATCCATGTAAAAACGGATGACATTAAAGATGCAAAAATTTCTTATACAATGACCGAAAAAGATGGTAAATTATCAGTCTCTATTTGTAACTATTCATTAGTTGAAGAAACTGAGCTAAGTATCGAGTTGCCAAAAGACAAAGTGGATTTTGTTAATAATCAAATAATAGTCGGTCAGCATATGGATGATCATAACACGATTGAAAATAGTGAAGCAATCACATTAACTCAATTTACTGACTTCGAAGTAGTTGGTAATAAGCTGAATATCAAAGTTCCGCCAATGTCTGTTCTAACTGTTACTGAAATAGCTAAGGATTAAACAAATAAAGCCCACTATACTAAATGAAAACATTTAGTACAGTGGGCTTGTTATTTTATGCATAGGTATTCAACCAAACTCGCATTTCATTCTCGCCACGATTTCCCCATAAGTGATACGGGATTAAGGTTATTGTGGTGTCTTCTTTGTTATCCGCCATATTATGTGAATATAGTGATGCTGACGTATCCCAAAGCGACGTTTTCTTGGCTGGTAATTCAATGGTTAGTGTTTCCGGCAAGATTTTATTCGTTAGTTTAATTGATGCTCTTGAGGCTGAATCCATTGGGTTTATTTCAAAGAGATGGAGTAAAGAGGTGTTGTCTACTTCCTCAGCACAAAAGATAAATGGGCCTCTCTGGATAGCTAACGCATTAATGTTTTGCGAAACTAATGGGTTGGTACATATGGAACGTGTTGGTTGCTCAAAGGAAACCTCAAAGTCGGCTTGTCCCGATACGTTGACGACGGCAAAGCCATACTCATTAACCACATAATCTGCACCCTTAATCGTAAAATTCTCTGTCCATTCTGGTACGCGAATATATATAAATTGATGATGCCCCTCATAATGGAAAGTAGCTTGATTACTATAGGGGAAATTTGATGTTAGCTTGATTGAAAAATCGTCATCGCTATAGGAACTGTCAACAAACAAGTTAACATAGACGTTTTTATCATCTACTAAATAGATATAACGGCTTAATGATGCGACTGTTCGAGCGTAATTTGGTGGACAACATGCGCACCCTAACCATTCTGGACGTGTGGGTTTCACATGTCCCTTATCAGGAGTATTCTTAATGCTCGTTGGATTAACTTCCAGTGGGTTAACGTAAAAGAAGTGCTTACCATCAACGCTTGCACCCGCTAAGACAGTATTATAAAGACCTCTTTCGAGGACACTAAGATACTCAGCGTTTTGCGTGATTTTAAACATTTCCAATGCAAAATTCACTAAAGCAACCGAAGCGCACGTTTCGCAGTACATCGTATCGTTAGGTAGGTCATATTGTCCAATAAATGCCTCGCCATGGACAGTTCCTCCAACAGCTCCGGTAACGTACATCTTCTTGTGAGTAATATCTTCCCACAGTCTATTGCAGGCCTCGATTACGCTGCTATCCTTATTATGTTGGCCAATTTTGGCCATACCAATTAACATATATAGCATTCTTACCGCATGTCCCTTTGCTTCTTCTTGAGACTTGGGTTGTATATAGGCTTGTAGATAAGTGAGATCAACTCTGGGGTTTTCGCTAGATAATCCTTCATTAATATTGGACGAAATTTCATTATTGTAGAAGTCCGGATCTTCTCCACGAATCTCAATAAAGTAATTGGCTAAATCTAGATAATCTTTGTTGTCTGTATATTCAAATAACTTAACTAAGGCTAGTTCAATTTCTTGATGTCCGCATGCTCCGTGAATTTTTCCATCTTCTGGACCAAAATGTTTCAAGATATGATTGGCATTTTTAATTGCGATGTTTAAGAGTTGATCTTTGCCAGTTGCGATATCATAGGCAATCGCTGCTTCAATTAAATGTCCTGAGCAATAAAGTTCGTGGCTAAAATATAACTGTCTATATTTTAATTGTGGCGCTTTTATTTGGAAGAAGGTATTTAAGTAACCATCGTCTTCTTGTGTTTGCCCAATTAAGTCAATCACTTCATAAGTAATCGCTTCCATTTCGTCGTTAGGTTGATCCATGAGACTATAGGCAACACTTTCTATCCATTTGTAAACGTCACTGTCCTGAAAGAACCAACCAAAATGTTCCCCTTGAGTTATTCCAGCAGCGATTCTAAAGTTCTCTAGTGCGTGACTTTTGCCAACTGGCAATGAGTCATCATTACGTTCTGCAACAACATCAATGTCTAACTCGTCATTCAAGACCTGGTATTGATAAGGTATAACAACATCATGAATGGTATCGATATAAGACCGCCAAAAGGAATCAGTTATTGTAGTGTTTTTCATTGATATTTCTTTAAGCATTTTTTCACCCTCCTTGTATACTAATTATACAATTAATAGTAAATAAATCTATAGAATAAGTAACATTTTTACAATTAATGTAGTATAATGGAATTGAGGTAGTTAACATATTTATTAATATAATTAATGAGGTGTAATAAAATGCAAACAGAAATAAAATTAGATGACCTTGTGGTATATGAGGCATTAGCAAGTGACGTAAGATTAAAAATTATTCAATTGCTATCTAAAGAGAAAATGAATATTAAGCAAATAGCTAACGAGTTAAATCTTAGTAGCGCAATAATCACAATGCATATAAAAAAGCTCGAAGCAGCGAATATTATAAAAACGGAAAAAGTAGGGCAGATGAAAATTTCAAGTTTAAAAGTAGATAAGATTGAGATTAATTTTCCTGAGAAAATTTTCAACGCCTTTGATACAAAGGAAACATCCATTCCGGTTGGTCACTTTACAGATTACCGAATTGAGCCAACATGTGGGTTAGCGAGTATTCATGACTTCATTGGGGCGGTTGATGAACCGAAACATTTCTTAAATCCGGAGCGAATGAATGCCCAAATTTTATGGTTTGCGGAAGGCTTTATAGAATATAAGACAGCCAATTTCCTTAACAGTGATGAAAAACTAGAGATGATGGAAATTTCGTTTGAGATATCTTCAGAGTTTCCTTTTGCTAATAACAACTGGCTGTCAGACATTACTTTTACGCTGAATGACATTGAATTAGGTACATGGACAAGTCCTGGCGATTATGCCGATATTCGCGGTAAATTAACGCCTGCATGGTATCCAGATAACTTGAATCAGTATGGCTTACTAAAGACGATTCGAGTAATGAATCATGGAACTTATATGGACGGGGAATTTTTGTCAGATATTACCATTAATGATATACCTGAGGATGCTTCAATTTGGAGCTTGCGTTTTGAAGTAAAAGAAGACGCGACGAATGTCGGCGGGTGTACATTGTTTGGAAAAGGCTTTGGAAACTATGATCAAGATATCCGAGTGAAACTGTATTATACTTAAGACTGCGTATATCAAATAACCCTTGCTTCCAAATGATATGAAGCAAGGGTTATTTAAGTTGCAATTAAAAAGTTAGCTTGTAAACCGTCCTACTCTCAAACACTTCATTTCGCCTTAACACATCATCCCCAAACCCTTCATGATTAACTGCATCAGGAATCGTCTGCGTCTCAAGTGTCACCCCAGCGTATTGCCTTAAATCTTCTCCCCAGATTTGCATCTGCGGATCAACG
>Ga0079226_10002729_pt1 | contig 13635 bp, 11 predicted proteins | sample Poulit2014_FD_76345 | JGI IMG/M metagenome (GOLD analysis project Ga0079226, IMG submission 76345) | Agricultural soil microbial communities from Georgia to study Nitrogen management - Poultry litter 2014 | ecosystem: Environmental > Terrestrial > Soil > Agricultural land | place: USA: Georgia... | reverse complement strand
GGGATCAACAGGTTTGACAGCTCGCGAATTGAACGGGTTCTTCGGTCGTTGCGGTGGACTTTCCTCGGTAGTTCCCGGCTGTGTAGCCATAACTCCTCCCCACAAACGGGCGGAGCGGTTCACTGTGGGAAACGACGGTGGACCACCTCCAGCGGTGGTTCGTCGCTCGCAGCGGCCGCTCCATGTGATGATCAGGAATACCGATCCGCGGATGTCATTCGCGACGCCGCGTCTACCGGTTTCCCGGGTACAGATCCAAAACAGTAACGGGTTCCGTTATGGCCTCACAATCGGCCTCCATTCCGGACGCGCTCGCCCGGCGCACCCGTTGCACGGTTCACTCCTCGGAATCGGGCGATGGCAGCGCTTCCCACAGCTCGGTGTCCTCCAGTTCGGCGGACAATCCGGGCTGCCACAAACTGTCACCATGCTCCACGTTGGCCTGTCTGGCCAGGATCAGCAGCAGGGTACCGAGACGGTTGAGGTACGTGCCGGTGAGCGGGTTCATCCGCTCCTGTTCCAACGCCACCTGCGTCGTACGTTCCGCACGCCGAACCACGGTGCGTGCGTGGAACAACGTCGCCGCCGAGGTGGTGCCGCCGTGGACCACCACGCTCTGCGGTGGGGGGAGCTCGGCACTGAAGTAGTCGCAGGCCCGTTCGAGCCGGTCCAGGTAGGTCTGGTCGATCCGGATCGCGGCGTTGTCGGGCCTGTCGCCGTGGTACAGCGTTGATATATCGGCGCTGACATCGATCAGATCGTTCTGCACCCGCACGAGTAGCCGAACCATATCGTTGGACAGCTCCGGCCCCAGCGAGATCGCGATCCCCAACAGGGCGCCTGCTTCCTCACACTCACCGGAAGCGGCGATCCGGGGAGCGCCCTTCCCGATCGGAACATCATCGCTCAGTGTTGTCTCACCATGATCTCCGGCTCCGGTGTATTGCGCCGAGTCGGCATCGTCCGGGCCGGCAGTCTGCTCATCCATTGATTCCTGCTCCACCATCGCGGGTACTCTACTTCACTCCCTCAGCGAACGAGCACAGCGTTACGGCGCGGCGCCCACTCACCCGTTCGGAGGAACACTCGTCTTCTTTTCAGTGTGTGGCATGGTCACACATCGGCCTCTCGGAGAGGCGTTGCACGCGGCGTGAAACACTCCTCCGACAATCCGGAATGATGCTTTCGTCGACACTCGTCAACCGCCGGAACAACGCCGTCACCTCATAGCTCGGATCATTTCCGGCTATCGGAACATACTAAAGGACGGCGCAACGGAAACCGACAGTTCGGCACATCCGGCATGGCGCGGAACCACCACACGGCAGCGTACCGCCGATCTGGCGCGGATCCGGGCAGAGCCCCAGGGGCGCCACCGCCGCCCGCGGACCACGCGAGAGCGCCCCGGGGTCAGTCCAGCTCGGCCTCCGACGTGGCGTTCGACGCTGCCTCCGACGTAGCGTTCGACGCTGCCTCCGACGTGGCATTCGACACCGCCGCCGCGAGCCGGGCGTGCACCGCGCGGTGTGTACCACGGTCCACAGGAACCTCGATGACGTGCGGTCCACGCTGGGGTGGCAGTGCCTCACGGAGCTCACGGGGACTGCGAGCCAGCGTGTGGGGAACACCGTAGCCACGACACAGCGAACCGATATCGGCACCATGGGCCGTGCCGAACACGCGTTCGAACGCATCCGCGTGCTGCGGGGCGCCCTGCTCGAGCAGGCTGAAGATCCCACCACCGTCGTCGTTGAGCACCACGATCGTCAGATCCGGCAAGGCCTCCACGGACCCGGACAACAGCCCGTTGAGATCGTGCAGGAACGTCAGATCCCCCAACAGCGCGTACGCGGGCCCCCTGTGGACCGACGCGGCACCGACCGCGGTCGACACCGTACCGTCGATTCCGGCGACACCACGGTTGCGGTGCAGCACCACATCCGGTCGTAATACCCCGGCCAACGCGACGTCACGGGTCGGATTGGACGAACCGGTCGTCAGCAACGCCCCCTCCGGAAGCGACTCGCCGAGCTCGACGGCGAGCCCCAGTCCCGTCGGCCATTCGTGACGCGTCAGTACGGCGCGCAGCGTGCTGCCGACCGCGGAGTCAGCGCGCTGCCAAGCTGCCAACCACTCGGGGTCCGCCTGCTCGGTGGGTTCGCTGAACCACTGCCCGACCTCTCGGACAGTGTGCCCCGGCGCGGGCCAGTCGATCCCGGGGCGTACCAACAACACCTCGACGTCCTCGTCGGACAACAACCTGCTGACCTGCCGGAACACGGTCGGTCTGCCGACGCACAACACCTGTTCGGGCTTGTGCTCGGCGATGAACCGTTCGTCGCCCAACAACCACATGCCGTTCCGGATGGCGCTGCTCCCCGCCACCCCGAACCCGCCGGTCTCCGAAATCAGCGGCCAACCGTGCTGTTCGGCCCACTCGGCCACCGCGTGCAACGCGGAGTCACAGGCGATCACCAGGCCGCGGCCGGTGTCCGGAACGACGACCGAGGGGGCTGCGGCGACGTCGGACACCGTGGTCCACCGTGCACCGTGGGCACGACCCCGCAGCGGCTCGCACCACTGCGAGTCGCCGTCCGGAAGCAGCGGATCACGGAGCGGGATATTCAGGTGTACCGGACCACCTCGCCACTGTCCGTGCGCAGCATGCCATGCTCGGCACACCTGGCTGCGCCAGTACGCGTTCTGGCCCACGGCCCGCTCGGCGACCGCGAGTTCGGCGTAGTAACGCACTGCATCGCCGTACAGCCGTTGCTGCTCGACGACCTGGTTGGCGCCGGCGGCGCGCAACTCGGGCGGTCGATCCGCGGTGCACACCACCAGCGCCACACCCGCGCGATCCGCTTCCAGCACCGCGGGGTGAAAGTTCGCGGCAGCGGTTCCCGAGGTGCAAACCAACGCGACGGGTCGGCCCGCTCGCGCGGCGATGCCCAGCGCCAGGAATCCGGCACTGCGTTCGTCGATCCGAACGTGCAGCGTCAGCGTGCCCTCCGAGGCGACCTCACGCAGCGCCAACAACAGCGGCGCGTTCCGCGAGCCGGGACACACGACGACGTGTTCAACGGTGTTGCGGACCAACTCGTCGACGAGCACCGTCGCCTCCGCGGTGGAAGGATTCATCGCCGATTCCACGGTCTCGTGTCACCAGGGGTCCGCACGGGTCCTATTCTCGCAAAGGTGACCGATGAACGAGTTTCCGAGCTGTTCGACGCCACCTCGTGGACCGAGGTGGAGGGGTTCGACTTCACCGACATCACCTATCACCGCTCGACAATGCAACGCTCCGGCAAACGCGCCGTCCGGATCGCCTTCGACAGAGCAGACGTACGCAACGCTTTCCGCCCACACACGGTCGACGAACTCTACCGCGCACTGGATCACGCGCGGATGTGTTCCGATGTCGGCTGCGTGCTGCTCACCGGCAACGGCCCGTCGGCCCGCGACGGTGGCTGGGCGTTCTGTTCCGGCGGTGACCAGCGTATCCGTGGCCGCTCCGGATACCAGTACGCCGGAGGGGAAACCTCCGACACGGTCGATCCGGCACGCGCCGGCAGGCTGCACATTCTCGAGGTGCAGCGACTGATCAGGTTCATGCCGAAACCGGTACTCGCCGTCGTGCCCGGGTGGGCCGCCGGCGGCGGCCACTCGCTGCACGTGGTGTGCGACATCACGCTCGCCTCCGCCGAACACGCGGGATTCAAGCAGACGGACGCGGATGTGGGGTCATTCGACGGTGGGTTCGGATCGGCGTACCTGGCCCGTCAAGTGGGCCAGAAATTCGCCAGGGAGGTCTTCTTCCGGGGCCGCTCCTACAGTGCCACCGAAATGCACGAGATGGGAGCGGTCAACGAGGTCGTCCCACACCACGAGCTGGAAGCACAGGCGCTGCGCTGGGCATGGGACATCCTCGGGAAATCCCCCACGGCGTTGCGGATGTTGAAGTACGCGTTCAACCAGATCGACGACGGGCTCGTCGGTCAACAACTGTTCGCCGGCGAGACGACCCGACTCGCGTACGCCCAGGACGAGGCCGTCGAGGGCAGGGATGCCTTCCTGCAGAAACGCGAGCCGGACTGGTCGGAGGTACCGTACTACTACTGAGACGTGACCGCTGCGGAGACGTGTTCTGCGAGCGTGCCGACACCGGGTGCGGGCCGGCGACCGTCGTCGCTGGCGGAACGGTCCCCAGGCAGCACCACAGGAGCGGAGACGATGCGTGAGTTGATGCTGGACGGGAGCGTCGAGTCGATCGAACGGTTGCGTACGGCGCTGGAGACCGCCCTCGACGGCGGCGAGGCACTCGTGCCGTTGTACACCCACGATCCGCAGCTACGGCAGCTGCGAGACGCTGCCGCGCCGCACCAGCCCCTGGAACCGGGAACGGCCGTGGTCATCCCGACATCCGGCTCCACGGGAAGTTCCAAGGGCGTGTTGTTGTCGGCTCTCGCGCTCACCGCGTCGGCCGAAGCGACCCACCGGCGACTCGGCGGGCCGGGAAGCTGGTTGTTGGCCACTCCGGCGCAGTACATCGGCGGGCTGCAGGTACTGGTGCGTGCTCTGTTGGCCGACACCGAACCGGCGATTCTCGACATGTCCGCCGGGTTCAGTCCGGACGCGTTCGCAGCCCGGGCGTCGGAAATGCGGGGCAGCCCACGCTACACCGCGTTGGTGCCCACCCAACTGGCTCGACTGCTCGACGCCGGTGGGCAGCCGCTGGCCGCTGCCGCCGAGTTCGACGCCATCGTGCTCGGCGGTGCCGCGTTGGACGAGGGCCTGCGGGCACGCGCCGCCGCTGCGGGCGTGAACGCCGTTCCCGCGTACGGCATGAGCGAGACCGCCAGCGGCTGCGTGTACGACGGGAGGCCGTTGGACGGTGTCCAACTACGGCTCGGCCCGGACGACCGCGTCGAGATCTCCGGAGCGGTACTCTCCCACGGTTACCGGCTGCTGCCCGAACTCACCGCGGAATCGTTCGTGGCAGGCTGGTTACGCACCAGTGACCGCGGCGCGTGGAACAACGACGGCACGCTGCGGATCCTGGGGCGGGTGGACGACGTCGTCAACACCGGCGGCATCAAGGTGTCGGCGGGCGAAGTCGAGCGGGTGCTGCTCACCCGGCCCGACGTGTCGGGAGCGGCGGTTGTGGGCCTGCCGGACCAGGAGTGGGGCGAGGTCGTCGCAGCCGCCGTGACTGCCGCCGGCGGGCCGGATCCGGACACGTTGCGGGCGGCCGTGCGCGCCGAACTCGGCACTGCCGCGGTACCGAAGGTGCTGCACCACGTCGCCGGACTCCCACTACGCGGCCCGGGCAAGGTCGACAAGAACGCACTACGCGAGGAACTCGGCACACTCCCGGACGCACCTCCCCGCACACGATGAGCACCACGTCATGACGAACAATGGCGGGCATGGCGACAGTTGCACAGTGGGTCGAGGGTGCGCGGCTGCGGACGTTGCCGAACGCGATCGCGCCGGTGCTTGCCGGGGTCGGCGCAACGATCCAGCTGACGGCGTTCTCCTGGTGGCAGTCACTGTTGGCACTGTTGGTGGCGCTGTCACTGATCGTGGGGGTGAACTTCGCCAACGACTACTCCGATGGTGTGCGCGGCACCGATGAGCAGCGAGTGGGGCCGTTGCGGTTGGTGGGTTCGCAGGCCGCCCGGCCCCGTACGGTGTTGGCCGCGGCACTGGGGTGCCTCGGTGTCGCCGGGATACTCGGGCTGGTGCTGGTGGCCGCGACCGGCCGCTGGTGGTTGCTGTTGATGGGAGCCGTGTGCGTGCTCGGCGCCTGGTACTACACCGGCGGTCGTCGACCGTACGGCTACTCGGGGCTCGGTGAGGTCGCCGTGTTCTGCTTCTTCGGCCTGGCGGCGGTACTCGGCACCGTGTACGTGCAGGCCGGTACGGTCAGTCCCGCAGCGATCGGCTGTGCCGTCGCGGTCGGCTGCCTGTCGATGGCAGTGCTGACAGCGAACAACCTCCGCGACATTCCCACCGACGCCGCCACCGGAAAACGCACACTCGCCGTGCGTCTCGGGGACCGCGGAACCCGCTGGTTCTACGGCGTGCTCACAGTGATCCCGGCGGTGGTCAGTATTCTGCTCGGACTACTGCATCCACTGGCTTTCGTCGGTCTGCTGGCGATGCCACTGCTGATCACGCCGCTGCGCACCATACTGGGCGGTCATAGCGGCCCCGCGCTCATCCCGGTGCTGCGCGATACCGGGCTGGCCATGCTGGCCTGGGCAGCGCTGACCGGAGCCGCCCTGGCACTGTCCTGATCCCGTACCGGGATGCCGTCGGTCGGGCAACGTGGGATCAGGGATTCGGTACGAACACTAGGCTTCGGGCCAGGTGCCGGTGTGCAGGAAAGACTCGATCCGTTCCCGGTGCGGAGCCAGCTCGAGGCCGTGTTCTGCCACCCAGGCATCGTTGTAGTAGGTGTTGGTGTAGCGTTCGCCGCCGTCGCAGAGCAGCGTCACCACGCTGCCGCGCTGACCTGCGGCACGCATCCGTGCAATGAGGCGGAACGCCCCGACCAGGTTCGTGCCGGTCGAACCACCCGCCCAGTGTCCGGTACGTTCCCGGAGCACCCGGATCGCCGCAAGGGAGGCCGCGTCGGGAACCTGGAACATCTCGTCGATCACGCCCGGCAGGAACGACGGTTCGACCCGTGGCCGCCCGATGCCCTCGATCCGTGACGGCATGCCCGTGCCGTAGTCCATCGCCCCGGTCTTCCATCCCCAGTAGAACGACGAGTTCTCCGGGTCGACCACGGCGATGTTCGTCCCGTAACGGCGGTAGCGCACGTAGCGGCCGAACGTCGCGCTGGTACCGCCGGTGCCGGCGCCCACGACGATCCACGTCGGCACGGCGTAGCGTTCCGAACGCAGCTGGCTGAACACAGATTCGGCAATATTGTTGTTCCCCCGCCAGTCTGTGGCCCGCTCGGCGTAGGTGAACTGGTCGAGATAGTGCCCGTCGGACTCCGCAGCGAGCCGTTCCGCCTCCGGATACATGTCCGGCGCCCGATCCACGAAGTGACAGCGACCACCGTAGAACTCGATCAGGTCGATCTTCTCCTGGCTGGTGCTGGCGGGCACCACGGTGACGAAGTCCAGTCCGAGCATCCGCGCGAAATGTGCCTCCGATACGGCCGTGGAACCGCTCGAGGCCTCGACCAGCGTCGTGTTCGGGCCGATTTGACCATTGACCAGCCCGTACAACAGCAGGGAACGAGCCAAGCGGTGTTTCAGCGAGCCGGTCGGATGCACCGACTCGTCCTTGAGGTACAGGTCGATACCCCACTCCAGCGGCAGCGGGAACAGGTGCAGGTGGGTATCGGCACTGCGATTGGCGTCCGCCTCGATGATCCGGACAGCCTCACGGACCCATGCCCTGTCCGGTGTCGTATTCACTGGGAATCCTCACCTCGCGTCTCGTCACCATCCGACTGTGACGGTGCATTCCCCGCCGCGCCACCGGACTCGGGGTCCGCCGTCGGATCACGGTCGCCGCGCAGCTGCGCGCGGAGCTCGGCACGTTGCTGATCACGACGCTCCCGACGCCCCGCCAACCCCGCGGAGACACGCCGGTTCAACGGCCGGAGCACCACGAAACCCAACGGGATCCCCACGACAAATCCCAACGCCAACGCCACGACCAGCGGCAATCCCAGCAGAACGAGGACCGCCGCCACCACCACGATCAGACCGAACCGGGCAAGCAGGTACAGCGTGAGATCACGAGCCAACCGCGGGGCGGGCCCATTCCGGTGTTCAGGAGATTCGCTCACAACTCCCGAATTTACGCGTCGTCGCTGTGCGAGCGCGTCGGCAGGTCGAGCATCGCGTTGTTGGGCCTGCCCTCGAAGCGGGTCGACAACACGACCGTGGTGTGAGTACGGGCAATCCCTTCGATGCGCCGCAACCGGCCGAGCGCCAGTTCGAGATCATCCATCGTGGGGACCCGCACTTTCACGATGAACGCGTCGTCGCCCGCGACCGCGTAACAGCTTTCCACCTCGTCGAGCGTACTGAGTGCCGCGGCCACATCCTCCTCGACAGCGGTGTCGGTCGGCTGGATACCGACCAGCGCGGTCACGCCGAGCCCGACACTGCGAGGATCGACCTCGGCGTGATATCCGGTGATCACGCCGGCTGCCTCGAGTTTGCCGACACGTTCGTGCACCGACGACGGTGAGAGGCCGAGCAGCCGCCCCAGTTCGGCGTACGTCGCCCGACCGTGCACCCGCAGCTCGGAGATGAGTTGTCTGTCGACGTGGTCCACGGCCGTGACCCTACGGTGCCGGTTGAGGAACACCGGTGCGGCCCCCCGCGTTCCTCAATCAGGAGTGAACGGCGCACCACACCGGTACACGTTCGCCACGAGCGGTAACCTGGAGACAGGCACTCGAGGAATGGAAGGCGAATGGTCTACATCTTCGCAGCGATCGGTGTCATCACCGTAACCGTCCTGCTGTGGCGGATGCTCGCCGCACACCAGGCCGAAACCTCCGCGCAACAACAGCCGGTGGCTCCGGACGACGACCCGGAGTTCCTCCGCAAACTCAGCGAGGAGCAAAACAAACCGCGCGGTGACGAGGACTGAGCAACGCGCCTGGGCACGGTACCGTCCCGCTGCCCGGGTGCCGCTCACCGCCGGTATCAGTGACGGCCCGGCCGAGTACCGCTAGCCGCCACGCTCGCTGGGGAACCCATCGGCCACGGTTGCGGCGAGCTCGAGCAGGCTCGCCCTTGTGTCCTCTTCCAACCGGTCGAGGTCGATCTCGGCGCCCTCCTCCAGGTGCGGATCGAACGGGATCTGGCACACCCCCCGCATCCGCGCGGCGAAGTGTTCGGACAGCTTGTCCAGATCCACGGATCCCCGTTTCGGCCGCACCGAATTGATCACCGCCACCGACCGTTGCACCAAGGCCCCATAGCCGTGGGCGTCCAACCAGTCCAATGTTGCCGAGGCACTCCGCGCGCCGTCCACCGAACCCGACGACACGATCACCAGCGCGTCAGCGAGATCCAGCACGCCTTTCATCGCAGAGTGCATCAGACCGGTGCCGCAGTCGGTGATCACCAGGTTGTAGAAATGTTCCAGCTTCGCGACGGCCCGACGATAGTCGTTCTCCGAGAAGGCCTCGGACACGGCAGGGTCCTGTTCACTGGCGAGGATCTCCAGCCTGCTCTCGCCCTGCGAAGTGTACGCCCGCACATCGCTGTAGCGGGTGATGGCGGATTCGTCCCGCAACAGATGCCGCACAGTAGCGGTCGTCTCCAGTGGAATCTTCTGGGACAACGTCCCGCGGTCCGGATTGGCGTCCATCGCGATCACGCGATCACCACGGAACGAGGCGAACGTCGCTCCCAGTGTCGTGGTGGTCGTCGTCTTGCCCACGCCGCCCTTCAGGCTCAGCATCGCAATCTTGTAGCAGCCACGAAGCGGCTGGTTCACCCGGGAGATCAACTCGCGGTGCTTGCGATCCGCCGGGCTCTCCCCGGGGTTGATCAGCTTTCCTGAGCCCCGGTACACGGCCTTCCGCCACCCGGACTTCGGCGTACGTTTCATCTGCCGCACGAGTTGTGCACTGCTGAGATCCGTCACACCACCCTGGGTGGGTCTGCCGTACTGCCCGTCCTGCGGCTGCGGTGGTTGCTGCGCGTGCCGGTAGTCCGGCCGTAGCGGCGGCAGGTTCGGATCCTGCTGCTGCGGTTGTTGCGGCTGCTGGTACGGGTACTGCCCCTGCTGTGGATAGTGCGCCTGCTGGTACTGCGGGAACTGGGCAGCCTGTTGCTGCTGGCCCGCCCCCGCGTTCGGAACGGCATACTGGGTCGGTGAACTCGGATCGTACCCACCACTCGGGTCAGCCTGCTGCTGGGCGGATGCAGCCGGATGGGGCGCCGAATCGGTACGTTCCTCGGAATCCAGTGCGGCCTGCTCACCCTCATCGCGCGGTGGCGCCTGCCACTGCGTCGGCGGATCCTCCGAGACCTCCTCATGGGATTCGGTCACCGCACTCACCCCTCCTCATCCGGAATCTCCGTGCTTGCAACGCAACCCTAGCCGCAGTACTGGCCGGCCGCGCCGACGCAGGCCGCTGCGGCGCGGGCCGTCGGAGCCGCAGCTCACGACACGTCAGCGTACGAGTGCAAACCGGCAACCACCAAATTCACGAAGAACAGGTTGAACACCATCACACCGAAGCCGAGCACGTTGATCACCGCGGCGCGCTGCCCCCGCCATCCAGCGGTCGCACGGGAGTGCAGGTAGGCCGCGTACACCACCCAGGCGATGAAGGCGACCGTCTCCTTGGGGTCCCAGCCCCAGAAACGTCCCCATGCGGCCTCGGCCCAGATGGCGCCGCAGATCACCCCGAAAGTGAAGATCGGGAAAGCCAGTACGGTGATCCGGTAGGCGATCCGATCGAGGACGTCCTTGCTGGGCAGTCGCGGCCCGAACCGGGCGAAGCGTTCCGGGTTCCGCTCGTGACGGATCTTCACGAGGTAGAGACTGCTGGCGACTCCGGGCACCAACAACAGGCCCGAGGCGGCGATGACCGCGGACACGTGGATGACGAGCCAGTACGACTGCAGCGCCGGCTGGACGGGCGCAGCGACCGAGTACAGCGCGGTCCCGCCCAGGAACATCAGGATGACGACAGGCAACAACACGAATGCCGTGAGATGCCTGATCGGGAACTTACGCATCATCACGAGCCAACTGGCCACCGCGATCAGGCTCAGCGCCATGATGAACTCGTACATGTTCCCCCAGGGCACGCGGTGCACCGCGAAGCCGCGCAGCAACAACGACGCGAAGTGCAGCAGCAGGCCCAGGACCAGCAGGGCGGCGCCCATCCGGCCGATCCGGTCGTAACGGTTGTGCTGTTGCCCGCTGCCACGTGGCGACGCGGCCCGCTCACCCGAACCGCCGGACGGCGTCCCCCCGGACGATGCGGGCGCTCCCGCCCCGACGAGTTCCGGCGAGGCTCGCTTGGCCCGCTCCGCCGACACGGAGCCCCTGCGTCCGAAGGACTGTTCGACGAGGAAGAACACCATCGCCAGCACGTAGATCACTACGGCCGTGATATAAGCCATATCGCTGTACTGCGACAACGTGGTGTTGATCGACATCAGTAGTCCTTCTCTCCGGTACCGGTGATCCGTTCCGCGATTCTGGTGAACTCCTCGCCGTAACCTGCCTGGTCGGTTCTGGCGAGCCCGCCGACCTCGACCACAGTATGGCGACCGGACTCCGCATCACCGCCAGGGGTCACCCGCACCCAGATACGGCGGCGCTTGATCACCAGCGAGGTGATGAGCCCGGACAGCAACGCGATCGCGAACACCAGCATCCACAGTTGTGTCGGATTGTGCGAAACCTGCAGTGACACGAAACGTTCCGCCCCCGAGAACTCGATCTCCGTGCCGTCGTCGAGCGTCAGCGATTCCCCCATCTCCAGGTTCTGCCGCGCGACCTTGTTCAGCCGCCCCTGCTCGATCATCTCCTGATCCACTGTGAAGATCGACTGACTGTCCCCAAGATCGCCCTGGTACACGTCCACCGCGACCGCGGGATCCCGCAACTTCGGCCCCGCAGAACTGAGTACCTTGCCGTTCATCGCGGCCGTCGGCGCGAACAGTCCGGTCACCGCAAGCTGGTTGTTGCGCCGTTTCCACGCGTCACTGGTGTTCGGCGGCAGGAACTTCGTCGTGCCCTGGGACAGCATGGTGTTCTCGTTGGTCGGTTTCCACTGAATCGTCTGCGTACGGACCTCGCCGTTCGGGAAGCGGACCGTGAACGTCGGCGCGTAACCGTGTCCGAGCAGATAGACCCGGTTGCTCTCCAGACGCAGCGGATCGTTGACCGCGAGGTGGTACGGCTGCCACGAACCGCTACCCAGACTGTCGGAGTCCTGATAGCCGATGTTCGATTCGAACTCGATCGGTTGTCCCTTGGCCGTGTACGTCGCCTCGAAGTCGTTGACCTTCACACAGAACGGCGGAAGACTCGTACCATCGACCTGCAGCCCGGGATCGAAGTTGTCGTAGGCAAGAATACCCGCGTTGCAGAACTGCGACCCGTCCGCGATGACGATGGTCTGGCCCTCGTAGGCGTACATCTTACCGACCGCGAAGGCAATGATGATGCCCAGCAGCGCGAAGTGGAACACCAGGTTCCCGGTCTCCCGCAGGAAGCCTCGTTCGGCGCTGATACTACGGGAGCCGTCCTCGTGTTCGTACTCCGTACGTCGCCATCCCCGCAACCTGGTGCGCGCCGTCGCCAGCACCTCGTCGGTGTCCGCCGACAGGTCCGCGCGGGCATGATGCGGCAACCGGGCGAGGTTACGTGGCGTCCGGACGGGTTTCGCGCGGATCGCGCGAATGTAGTCCCTGCTGCGCGGCATGAGGCAGCCGATCAGCGAAATCATCAACAGCAGGTAGATCGCCGAGAACCACACACTGGAGTAGACGCTGAAGAACTGCAGGGCGTGCAGCACCTGGGCCCACCAGCCGTGCTCGTCCAGATACTGCGAGACCTCGTTCGGGTCCACCGCCTCCTGCGGCAGGAAGGCGCCGGGAAGGGCGGCCAAGGCGAGCAGGAAAAGCAGGATCAACGCCGTCCGCATCGACGTCAACCCACGCCAGGTGTTGCGGATCGCCGCCATCACACGCCTGCCGCGCGTGGTGCGATGCGGGCGCCGTGGGCCCGAACGCGGTGGGCCGCTGGAGGGCGGCTCGGTAGTGGTCACAGCGGCAGCCTCACATCGGAGACGAACGACTCTCGTAGCCATCCCACCAACTCGGCCCACAGCCCGGACACCAGCAGCACCCCGACGAGCAGGAGCATGCCGCCACCGACGAGCTGCACCCGACGGGAATTACGCCGCAGCCAGTCGGTGACACGCACCATCCAGCGCGCGCCCACAGCGATGAGCAGGAACGGCAGGCCGAGGCCGAGACAGTACAACAGTACGAGGAAGAATCCGCGGGCCGCGGCACCTCCGGTGGAACTTGCCATCACGGTGACCGCGGCCAGTGTCGGCCCGAGACACGGCGTCCATCCGAGACCGAACACCATACCCAGCATGGGCGCGCCCCACACGCCCGCCCGGGGCACCCGGCGGAAGCGGTACTCCCGCTGCGCCCAGGGAATGAAACCAAGGAACGCCAAAGCCAGTGCGATGATCAACACACCACCGATGCGCTGCAGCAGTCCTCGATTGACCGCGATGACGTCGGTCAACCACACGACCCCGCCGAGCCCGATGGTCAGTACGACAGTGAACCCCGCCACGAACAACGCGGCGGCACCGACCACGGCGAACCGACGACGGCCGGACTGTGGCTCGCCCGTCACACCCGGTGTGTCAGCGCCGACCAACGCGGCAAGGTATGCGAGGTAGCCCGGCACGAGCGGCACGACACAGGGCGATGCGAACGAGATCACCCCCGCTGCGAGCGCCACTGCCGCGGCGAGTAACAGCGGGCCGGAGAGTGCCAGCTGCGTCACGGAGTCCACCCCGCCGAGGATATGCAGTGACTTTTCCGTGAAGAACGAGGGTTCGTGCCACTGTGACGTCTGCTGCGTACTGCCGCGCTCTCG
>Ga0079226_10002728_pt1 | contig 13640 bp, 13 predicted proteins | sample Poulit2014_FD_76345 | JGI IMG/M metagenome (GOLD analysis project Ga0079226, IMG submission 76345) | Agricultural soil microbial communities from Georgia to study Nitrogen management - Poultry litter 2014 | ecosystem: Environmental > Terrestrial > Soil > Agricultural land | place: USA: Georgia... | reverse complement strand
GATGCCGAGGCCGACTTCAGGCTGGCCGAAGCGGGCCTTTTCGGATGCAATGCGGATATCGCAGGCAAGCGCAAGTTCATGTCCACCGCCAAAGGCATATCCGTTCACCGCTGCGATAGTGGTTTTACTGTAGTTGGCGATCCGCTCGAAGAGTCGTTGCAGCATCGCGCTCAAACCGTCGACGGGGGTACGCACCGCCAGTTCGTTGATGTCTGCACCAGCGATGAATGCTTGGTCGCCAGCCCCAGTGAACACGACGATGTCGATCGAGTCATCATCACCGATGTCATCGAGGTGTCGGTGCAGCTGCTCCTGAACGTGGCGGTCGAGGGCATTATGCTGGTCGGGACGATTAATGGTGAGGGTGGAAATCCCGTCTACGTCGTCACGGAGGACCAGTTGATTTTGTGGGGTCATGAAGTGTGATCCTTTTGGGTGTCAGAGCTTGTGGGTGGAAGCCGATGTCTCATCGGCGAGGTTGTTTGGCGGAGTAGCCGACTCAGATATGGATTCGATTTCGCCACCTACAGCGCTAGCAGTTCCTTCTCCACTACGACGTTTGAGAATCCAGGTGAATGCAGCGATAGCGACGACGATTCCGAGCCCCGTGATGGTAATTGGCCATTGTGGGAGGAATACCATTGAGCCGCTGATACCGAGGGCGATCCGGAGAACCCAGTTGAGGCGTGCCCCCACGAACTGGAGATAGCCGGAAAAGGCGGCGGAGAGTGCGAATACCGCGATAATCGATGCCAGTAGAGAAACTGCGATCTCCTGCACGGAACCCTGTGCTACGAGTGCCGGGTTCAGAACGAAGGCGAAGGGGACGATGTATTTGACGGCGCCGAATCTCATTGCTTCGAAGCTCGTCCCCATTGCTGATGCCTTGGAGATGCCTGCTGCAGCAATCGCGGCTAGTCCGACAGGCGGCGTGATGTAGGAGACGGAAGCCCAGTAGATAATGAAAAGGTGGGCGGCAATGGGGTCGGCGCCCAGTGCGATAATGGCCGGGGCCATAACGATCGCGAGGAAAACATATGCCGCAGAAATGGTCAGGCCCATGCCGAGGATGAAGCACGCGATGGCGCCGGCGATGAGCATGAGGATAAGGTTCTCACCGACCAGCACAACCAGGTCGCGCGAGAGCGATAGTGCGACTCCGGTTACGGAGAGGCCGCCGAGGATCAGGCCGACACCGGCAATGATGCCGATGATCTGGCCAAGTGACTTGCCGGCATCAACGATGAGATTGAAAAGCTCCTGAGGCCCGAATTTCACGGACGGTCGGAAGATCGCGATGCCCAGGAGCAGGGCAACAATGTAGAATGGCACCTGCGCTTCGGAAGGCAATATCAGCAGCAGCACAGTGAGAATCAGCAAAGCCGTAACGTACGGCCACCCTTCTTTGAGCGCCTGCATAGTCTTCGGGAGCAAACGCTTGTCCGTGCCATGAAGTTTGCGTATTGCGGAGTACCCGTCAACCTGAAGGAAAATGCCGACGAAGTATAGGAACGCAGGGATTGCCGCAGCAACGATCACCTCGGTGTAAGGGACACCGACGAAGGAGACCATCAGAAAGGCCGCTGTACCCATGATCGGTGGAGTAATGGAACCACCAGAGGACGCGGTAGCTTCAATTGCGCCGGAAGTTTTGGGGGTGAAGCCCGCCTTCACCATCGCGGGGATGGTCATCGGTCCGGTGGTCAGCACATTAGAAACAGCTGAGCCGGACATCATGCCCATTGCAGCAGAACTGGCTACTGAGACTTTCGCGGAGCCGCCACGGTACTTGCCAAATATAGACATCGCCAGCTTATTGAAGAACTCCGCCCCACCGGTGTGTTGGAGAGCGACACCGAACAACATGAATCCGACGAGGATGGTTGCTGCAGTTTCTAGAGGCAGACCGTGGATTGACTCGGTGCCCATGACATGTCTCTGTGCAAGTGTAACCGGATCGTAGGTAATTCCCTGGAGCAATCCGATGGGGACCTCGCCAGCGAACATCGGGTACACCGACACTATGAGAGCGAGACCCGCGACGATCAGCCCCGCGGCTCGGCGAAGCACTTCCAGGACCAGGAGCCAATAGATGGCGCTGAGCACCTGTGCCGTCGTAGGGGCAATTAGTTCCCATCCGAACTGGGAAATTTCCGGCCCTTTGGAAGAAAACCACAACGCAGAAGCGATCATGACGACGATGAGCACGACGTCGTACCAGGGCACTCCCTGTTTTTCAGCAAAATAGGGTGTTTTGGGGCCAGGGTCAGATTCGGTTATCGGCGGAACATCTGGTTTGACCTTCTTGATCGGGTTGACGATGAAGACAATTGGGAGAAAACACGCCGAAATAAGGTAAAGGAAAGAATTGGTCGGCAGTGAAATTCCGAACAGATTCCAGAAAAACACCTGGTTCATGGTGCCGCCAATGCCGAGAACGGCGAGAAGTGCGACGACTATCTTCCAAAACAGTGTAAGCCTGGGATTGTGCGCTTCCGGGGCCACTATGGTGGCCTCGGGTGAACTGGAACGGGAGGTCTCGCCAGGATCGGTTGAGGAACTTGCTGTTCCGAGGGCTGATGTCACGGTCATGCTTTTCCTTCAATGGTGGAGGGCGGATCTACGTCATTGACTTCAGGCAGAGCCGGCAGGTTCTCCCGCTTCCAAGCTCTCCAGAGCTCGCTGGGGTTGTCGGCCTCGGAGTTCTCTGCCCAGAATGTGGGCCACTGTTCTTGCATGAGCTGTTCTCGTTCCAGGAGTGCGTCATTGCGACGTTGAAGACCAGGAGTCCATCGGCCGATCTCCTTGAAGAACTCAACTGTCCCCTCATGGAATGGAACGACCAACGGAAGAAGCATGACCTCGTCGGGGGAGAATTTATGAGCGTCGGGAGTGGCGTCCTTGAAATCATCGAAATTGTCCCTGATCATGTGCAGAATTTCTTTGACCTCTGCAGTGGGGTGATCCGCCATGATGGTCAGTGGTATCGAGTACTGCATGTTCCTGCCAACTCCCCCAGGCTCCATACCGACACCATTCTCGAACTCGCCGACAATGACATTGGGTGCGAGCTCTTCCCATGTCGAATACTGCTCGGGAGTCCCATCGCCCAGATCCAACCAACGGATGGGGTACTCGGAATTTAGTTCCTCAATGGCTCCTCCGACGACGTTCTGGTACATCGCGTCAAGCTGACCGGTCTTCATCGCCTCGGCTTGCTCGGCATAACCGAGGTCAACCAATTCGACATCGTCCAAGGTTAACCCTTCGAAGTTCAGGATGGCCTCGAGTTTGCGGTTCATGGAAATCGAGGAGATCAATCGTGGGTAGCGCTTTCCCCGCAGATCAGAGACATTTTCGATCCCGGAATCTTCGCGCACCAACACCCCGTAGTTTCCGGGGGGAGTCCACATCATGCGTAGAGGTTGCGGGCCCCAAGTCTCGGAGGCGAACTCGTCATCTCCTTCAAAGGCGTAATAGTATTCGTCGCCAGTGCGTGCGTACCGCGCGGTTTCATTGATCAGCGGCCCGACACGGCCGATACCGGTATCACTTGTCATCAGTCGCACCGTCATACCACTGCGGTTGGTGAGCATGTTGGCAAGAGCGGCGACATCGTTGTACGTACCGGTTCCGGTTGGGTATGTGGACCATACAGTCTGCGCGGGAAGACCATTCGCAGCCATTTGCGGTACCCGAGTACAGCTGGATAGCGCTGTGAGTAGCCCTACAGCGCCGATGCCTCTGAGGAAGGACCGTCTAGAAAAGGCCTGCTGCATTCGTTGTCTCCTTCGGGTCACTGAGTGCTGCCATAAGCTGACTATTTGGTGATGGATATCATTGTCTTACTCATCAGTGTCGTTGAACACTATATCGGAGGATTAATGACGTACTGGCAATAGTGCAAACCGATAAGCGCAAGGGCCGCGGCCAATTTCGCGAAATCCATTGTCGCCGCGAGACTTTAGTGGTGATGTGGTACGTATCACGATTAGGGGGCTGCCGGGTCAGCCCAGAGTACTAGGAGACTGCCTTGTCAAAACATGTCACTGATCTAATGAACATTGAGAGTCTATTGACTGCTGAGGAGATTGCGGTCCGCGACCGCGTCGCAGAGTTCGTTGATCGTCGAGTTCGGCCCAATATTGGACAGTGGTACGAAGATGCAGTGCTCCCGACAGAACTGCTTCCAGAAATGGCTGAGCTGGGATTATTTGGAATGCATATCGAGGGAAACGGCTGCGCTGGGAACAGTGCCACTGAGTACGGCATCGCGATGCAGGAGCTCGAGGCAGGAGACTCGGGCTTGCGTACAGTAGTCTCGGTCCAAGGCTCCCTGGCCATGACAGCGATCGATAGAAATGGGTCGGAGGGGCAAAAAGCGAAATGGCTGCCGCGGATGGCCGCCGGTGAGGTCATCGGCTGCTTTGGTTTGACCGAGCCCACTGCGGGATCTGATCCAAGTTCCATGGTTACCGAGGCAACCTGGGAAAATGGTGAGTGGGTATTGAACGGGGAGAAGCGATGGATTGGTCTTGCCACGATTGCGGGCGTCGCGGTCATCTGGGCCAAGGTGAAAGATGAGTATTCTCGCGAAGCTGGGGTTCTGGATGGGCGGGGAAGTGAATCAGGGGAGTCGGTCCGTGGTTTCATTGTTCCTACTGACACCGCAGGCTTTGTTGCCACCGCGATCAGCGGGAAATTGTCGATGAGGGCTTCGCTTCAGTGCGATATCGAGATGGTTGATGTGCGACTGGAAAAGGACGCTATCCTGCCGAAGAACGCCGGGCTCAAGGGTGCGTTTCTGTGCCTGAATGAAGCCCGTTTCGGGATTTCCTGGGGTGCGATGGGCGCTGCCCGCGACTCGATCGAAACGGCCATTCAGTATGCCTCTGATCGCATGCAATTCGACCGCCCGTTGACCAGCTACCAGCTCACCCAGAAAAAGCTTACCGACATGACGGTAGAACTAAATAAGGGGCAGCTGCTGGCATTGGAGATGGGACGTGCGAAGGATGATGGGCGACTTCAAACACACCAGATTTCAGTCGGAAAGCTCGCCAATTGCCGGACGGCTATCGAAATCTGTCGTGAGTCGCGAACCATCCTGGGCGGGAACGGAATTTCCGTGGACTATTCGCCACTTCGTCATGCCAATAATCTTGAGTCTGTCCGGACTTATGAGGGTACCGACGAAGTCCACACCTTGATCATCGGACAGAAGCTAACGGGTGTGAGCGCGTTTCGGTGATGTGCTCCTAATACCCAACAGCAGGAGAGGGGGCCAGCCAGATTAATCGGGGAACTATCCCCGCGGTGACAAGGGGAAGTGGAAAATCCTGTGAAGAAACTCCGGTTGATCACCATCTATCTGGGTGGGTTCATTGGACCATTCGCCGGCCAATCAATCGCGGTGATCCTCCCAAACGTGGCTGAGTCCTTCTCCATCACTTTGGAGCAGGCGGCATTGACGATGTCCGCCTACCTCTTCCCCTTCGCAACAGTCATGCTTGGGTCGACCCGGATTGTCCGTAGGTTTCGCCCACGCCGGGTGATCTTGACCGCTTATCTGTTCACCCTTGTCGGGTCTGCGATCTGCATTCTCTCCCCGACATGGATTCCCTTTCTCCTTGGTTTTATGGTCATGGGGGTTGCTAATGCATTCACACTGCCAATTTTCCAAGTGATGCTCCGGCAACTAATGCCTCCCAACGAACTCGGGGCTGCGCTGGGAACCTATGCAGCGATGCAATCGCTCGGACTATTCTCGGCTCCCCTGATCGCGGGCGTGGCCACACTGGTCAATTGGCAACTGATGTTCGGGATCGTTTTCGTCGGTGCTGTCTGGGTCCTGATTGTTCAGGTTCCAGACGTTCTACCACCGAGCAGCTTGGAGGAATCCAGCCCCGGGCGAATCCTGTGGGGACCGACACTTGTGCACATGATCAGCTGCCTGATGATCGGGTTCGGGATCATCGGTGTCGCCATTCTGACAGCGTTGAGCGTCGGCGACCGATTCGGTGTCGATTCAGTGGGACGAGGATTGGTTATCATGTCCGGTGGTCTCGCTGCCTTTGTGCTTGCGGCAAGTCTCGGAAAACTCGCGGATGTTCTCGGCCCCAAACGGGTGCTGCTGGGGAGCATCGCAGTCGGGAGCGCGGCTTTGTTTCTGGTCTCGCTGGTGCCCAGCCTCTGGTTGGTCGCCGCATGCTGGGCATTGGCCATTTTGGCTGCCCAAGGGATGCAGACGTGCATCAACCTGGTGGTATTACGTTCGCCAGGAGGGGTATCGATACTTTCTTCAGTCCAAGCGTTCCGTTTCTATGGCTCATCGATCACCCCGTTAGTCCTCTTGCCTGTGTATCTGCAGGCGGCAAACTGGGCGTTCTGGATACCGGCGTTAGGTTTGCTCGGGATCCTGATTCTGCAGACGATGAACCCAATTTGGCGGCATACCGGAAGTTAGTGGTCGCGCATCAGTCCTCAACGGCACCGTCCAAATCGTCGGCCCAGAGTCAAGGTAGGCAATCGCGCTGCCGAACAGGCAAAAATCGCCGGTGGTGGCCACCGCCTGCTCGGCAGCCATTCCCGGCGATCTAGGGATCAGTCTTGTGTCTACATTTTTTCGATTGCGATTGCCTGCCCCTGGCCAACTCCGATGCACATGGTGGCAATGCCGAGGTCTCCGCCATCTTGTTCCAGCCGATTGAGCAGTGTGATAGTTATCCGGGTGCCAGAGGACCCTAGGGGATGCCCCATGGCAATGGCCCCGCCCCATGAATTAACCTTCTCCTGATCGAGGCCGAGCTGGTCGATGCACGCAAGCGACTGGCTGGCGAAAGCCTCATTGAGCTCAACTGCGTCAACGTCATCGATCTCCCGTCCGATACGCTTCAGGAGGGAGTTGGTGGCGGAGACTGGCCCGAGCCCCATGACTTCGGGTGCCAAGCCCGCCACAGCACTTCCGACGAACCGGGCTCGAGGCGTTAGATTGTATTTTTCCAGTGCACGCTTCGAACACACGATGATTGCGGAGGAGCCATCGTTGAGGGTTGAAGAGTTTCCGGCCGTTACCACCGTTCCCTCGCTCACCACGGGGCGAAGCTTCCCCAAGACCTCCATGGTTGTTCCAGGCCGGGGGCCTTCGTCTTCACGAATCACCGTGGTGTTTCCCTTTCGGTCGCGAACCTCAACGGGGATGATCTCTGGCGTGAATCGTCCAGCACTTATGGCCTCAGCAGCTCGGTGCTGAGATTGTGCTGCAAAGGCATCTGCCCGTTCGCGGGAGATCGAGCAAACGCGAGCTACCTCCTCAGCGGTTTCCGGCATCGAATATGTCGTCTTTTCCTGCGCTTGGAACACTGGGTTGACGAATCGCCAGCCAATAGACGTGTCGAAAACTTCGCCGGGGCGGCTGAAAGCCTGCCGGGGCTTCTCCATGACCCAGGGGGCTCGCGACATTGACTCGACACCGCCCGCTACCACAATATCTGCCTGCCCGGATTCTACGAGGGCAGCTGCCATCGATATTGCGGACATTCCCGAGGCGCAGAGCCGATTGACCGTAATGCCGGGAACGGTATCGGGGAAGCCTGCGAGGAGCCAGGCCATGCGGGCTACATTTCGGTTGTCTTCACCGGCACCGTTGGCGTTGCCGAGGATCACCTCGTCGACACTCCCAGGGTCAATGCCGGAATCGGCGATCACTGCTTTGATGGCCAATGCTGCGAGATCGTCGGCCCGAACGCTGGACAGGGCACCGCCATAACGGCCGACGGGGGTCCGCAGTCCGGAGACGAGGTAAGCGCTGTTGTCAGTCATGGATAGTCTCTTTCTTCGTGGTGTGGGGCGGGAGTTAACGTCGAAGCAGGAGGGCGTCGCCTTGGCCTCCACCACCGCATATGGCGACGCCTGCGCGACCCGATTCCCGGCGTGCAAGTTCATGGGCGGTGTGGACAACTAGTCGTGCTCCAGAAGCCCCGACCGGGTGGCCCATGGCAATTGCCCCGCCGTGAATGTTGGTGCGGTCGTTGGGATAGCTCAGCTGCTTGAGTGATTCAACAACGACAGCGCCGAAAGCCTCATTGATCTCAAGGAAGTCGAGGTCGTTGAGTTTCCATCCGGAGGTGTCGAGTGCACGCAGCACGGCGTGTGCGGGTTGCGCATGCAGGGTGGTGTCGGGCCCGGCCACATTGGCCCATCCTTCAATTGTCGCCAGCGGTGATAAACCATGTTCCTGTGCCCAGGATCGGGTGGTGAGGATAACTGCTGCAGCGCCATCAGAAATCGGGGAGGAGTTGCCGGCGGTAATCGTGCCATCTTTGACGAAGGCGGGGCGCAGTGCCGCGAGTCTCTCTACCGTGCTATCCGGGCGGATTCCTTCGTCTTGATCGACGGTGATGTTTCCCTTTTTATGTTGCGGAATTTCTATAGGAGCGATCTCATCATGGAAAATTCCTTCTTCCCAGGCAGCCGCAGCTCGCCGGTGAGACAATGCTGCAGCTCGGTCTTGATCTTCCCTAGGGGTGCCGAGTCGGTGATTTCCCTCATCGGTGTTTACACCCATGGAGTGATGGTCAAAGGCATCAGTCAGCGCATCCCGTTCCAGTGAATCTCTCGTACTCATCGACCCGTATGCAGTTCCCTTTCGGGCCTGGGGCAGTAGATGAGGGGCGTTGGACATTGATTCTTGGCCACCAGCGACAACGACTAGTGCTTCACCGAGTCGGATGAGTCGAGCTGCATCTGTAATAGCCCTAAGCCCGGACAGACAGACACTGTTGACGGTCATTGCTGGCACGTCTAATGCAATGCCGGCCGCCACTGCCGCCTGGCGGGCAGGATTCTGACCGGCACCGGCCTGAACGACCTGGCCCATGATGACATGGTCGATAGCAGCGGCATCGATCCCTGTTGACTCTAAAGACGCGGTGATCGCGTGGGCGCCGAGCTCGACGGCAGTAAGCGGGGCCAGCCGGCCCAGTAGCTTTCCTTGTGGAGTCCGCCGGGCACCAATTATTACGATATCGCCCGGTTTCTCGGGGGTAGTAACCATCATTCACCCTTCTGTTACAGATTCCTCTTAGAGGATTCCGGCAGGAAGTGATGTTAACTGACCTCGCTGCCTTGATGTCGATTAAGTCACACTGATGTGGGGAGGGTTTTCCAGCGATACTTTTTAAGTTTGCTGTTTGCTTATTTGCTGTTTCACCGTGTGATGCTTGGCCCCGATGGTGCTGGTGCAAAATTGGGCCGGCGGGGTCGTCAGCGTAAAGTGGCTCTTCCGTTTTTAGAGTGCATACCCCGGCCCGATAGCAGCAACCCATCCTGGGCACCCCACCACAAGATGTAGGGGTCCCCGGTGCGAAGATGAGAGTTACCACACGCTCATACTTTCGCCCCGAGGACCTATGCCCGATCCTACGTTTCTTGTTGCCGACACCATCATCCGCACCGTCGAACTCGGATTAACGATCACCGGCGCCGCGATCGACAATCACCACACCTGGATCACCTGCCAACCGGTCCAGCAGGACTCGACGTGTCCGTCCTGCAGGCAGCCGGGATGGCGTCGTGATCACGTCTTCCGGCAACTCGTGGATCTACCGGTCGTAGGCCACCCCACCCGCCTGTGGGTACGCCTGCCCAGGTTCACCTGCACGAACCCTGAGTGCAGAACGCGGATCTTCCAACAACGACTCGACTGCGCGCCACCGAAACAGAAGATGACCCTGCGGTGCACCCGGTGGATACTCCAGCGCCTGGCGATCGACCGGATGAGCGTGGCCGCGATCGCGAAGTCGCTGGACATCGGATGGGACACCGTCAACCAGGTCGCCCTGGACCAGGCCCGTGAGCTGGTTGACGGCGACCCCACCCATCTGTCCGGCGTCCGGGTCCTGGGGGTCGATGAGCACAAGTGGAAACACCGCCGCGGCGACGGTACACCCGGCTTCGTCACCGTCATCGTCAATCTGACTCCGAACGTGGACGGCATCGGACCTGCCCGGTTGCTGGACATGGTGCCGGGCCGATCGGCTGAGGTGCTGCGTCGCTGGCTCGCTGCCCGGGACCAGTCCTTCCGGGCCCGAGTGAAGGTCGTGGCGATGGATGGGTTCACCGGTTACCACACCGCCACCACCGAGCAGCTACCGAAGGCTCGGAAGGTGATGGATCCGTTCCACGTCGTGCACCTGGCAGCCGCCAAGCTGACCCTGACCCGGCAGCGGATCCAGCAGGACACCCGCGGGCATCGCGGCCGGACAGGCGACCCCTTGTACGGGGTGCGGCGAATTCTGCTGACCCGGATGGGACTGCTGACCGACAAGCAGAAAGCGACGCTGGATGCCGTGTTCGCCGACGAACAGCACACGGCTGTAGATGTCACGCATTGGACGTACTAGGACATCATCGCAGCCTACGAGCATCCCGACCGTCGGGTCGGGAAGCGCTGGATGTACAAGGTGATGTGCCGGATCCGGAAAGGTCTCCCCGCCGGGGTCCGGGAGCTCGGCCAGTTGGGCCGGACGATGTGGAAACGCCGGGCCGAGATCCTCGCCTACTTCGACACCAGCGCGTCCAACGGGCCAGTTGAGGCGATCAACGGCAGACTCGAGCACCTGCGCGGCATTGCCTTGGGCTTCCGGAATCTCAACCGCTACATATTGCGGTCACTGATCCACTCGGGAGGACTCCAGGCCAAGATCAACGCACTCTAAATCCGGAAGGGCCGCGATACCGTCCTCGACGTGTAGCCGGAGGATGCGCCACCGCTGCGACCCGTCCATGTCACACCTGCTGGGAGACCGAGTCGCGGTCGCGGGCGGCCTGCTGGTGCCGATACAGCGTTGCCCGGGACCATCCGACCAACTGCGCGGCTTCCTCTGCCGTACGACCCTTGGCCCGGGCGTCCCGGGCGATGTCGAGTTTCTCCGTGATCACCGCCGGATCAACAGGTGGACGACCGAACCGGGTACCGTTCTGTCTCGCGGCGGCGATGCCGGCATTGACTCGCTCGGTGATCAACTCACGCTCGTACTCAGCCAACGTGGCGAGCATGCCCAGCATCAACCGGCCAGACGTGGTCTCCGGGTCGATGCCATCTGAGAGCGACTGAATCTTCACGCCCTTGTCGCGCAGCAAGTTCACGGTGTTGAGGACATCAATCAGAGACCGGCCGAGCCGATCGATGCGCCACACCACGACCGTGTCGCCGGACTCGGCATAGTCCAGCAGCCGCTTCATCCCGGGGCGTTCGATCGCAGTCCGGCTACCCGAGGTTACATCCGCAAACACATCACGCTTTTGCACCCCGGAATCCACAAGCGCATCCAACTGCAACTGCGCATCTTGATTCACGGTACTCACACGGGTGTACCCCAAAAGCCTCATGTCTCGATTATGCCTCACAAACCCCTACCGAGCACTACCCTGCGACAAATTAGGGCGAGACGCTTTAGTGAGACGGGGAGGAGGCCAATTGCCCCATGAAACGGTCTCACATTCCAGTTCCTGCCGGGTGTCTCATAAAACTTAAGATTGTTGAGATCGGCATTGTGTACAAGTACCTTGTTGTCATAAGGTACTTGCATGACGGAAGATCTAGAGTTTGCGTCCCTTCGCCGAGGGCTCCTCGAGCTGCTCGCACTGGCGTCAGTTGAGCACAAAGCGAGATATGCGGCCGAGATTGTCACTGCACTACGAGAGGTCGGATATCCCGTACAGGAAGGGACGGTCTATCCCCTCCTGAACAAGTTGCGACGAGCAGGCCTGGTGGATCACGAGTGGCGTGAGTCATCTAGCGGTCCGCCGAGGAAGTACCTGTCGCTCACCGCTGAAGGCAGGCAACGGCTCACGGAGTTCCGGGAGTACTGGCAGAAGCTAACGCACATGATCGAAAGGATTGGACGATGACGAACGAAACCCCTGTATCCATGAGGCTTATTGGTCACCAAAAGCACTTCAGGCTCACTCCGAGTGCCCACCGCGAACTATTGAGCTATCTCGCTGACGCAAGAGATGAACTGGCCGATGACCCTGATGGCGACGAGACTGTTCGCGACCTGGAGGTATCGATCGGCGATCAGCTTTCCGCCCTTGGAGACAACCCCGTTGACCAGGCCAGATGCGCTCCACTCTCAATCAGGTCGGCCCGGTTGTAAGCGAGCCTGGAAAACCCGATCCGAAGGGAATCGAGGATCAGGTACCGACCTGGTGCCGCGTACTTGACGGCAAGTGGCTCACGGGGGTCTGTCTCGGAATTTCGGCCGCAACCGAAGCGAACGTCGCGCGGGTACGAGCGATCTACGTCGCCGTCACGCTTGTGGGAGGAGCGCTCCTCGCGCCGTTCAGCGAATACGTGATGCTCATTTTCTTTGGACTCTCGGTCCTCATCTATCTGACCTTGAGCCTACTGCTGCCGCCCGTGGAGTCCGTTGCCCAGTACCGCCGCCTCAGCCCTCGGCGCAACGCTGCCCGACGCTAGAACTCTGCGCCAAACATCGGTCTCAGAACAACGCCATCGAGCGCTCAAATCCACAGCGGAGATGGTCCCTGACGACATGTCTCACTGGGGTGTACCTAAATGGAGCATAGCGAACCCTAGTCTGAAGGTAGGGGTCGGATACTTGTTGGGGTGCGCTTAGCGGTAGAGGTTGACTACTGGGTTCTGTGCGCCTGTCTTCATCGACAAGATCTTTCCCCTCAGTGCTGCTGCCAGGGCTTTCTCATCCCTAGACGCCGCGCCCACGTCCCGTCCGGTGTCGGGTTCAATGCGTCGATCTTCGACGATTTCGTAACCGGTCAGCGCGTATCGCCGGCCAGTCACGGGGTTGCGTGGAGACCAGGTGACCCCGCAGTACAGCGTTAGGCACAGTCCTAGCCGGTAGGCGGCCAGTGCAGTCGGCCGATTTGAGATATTCCAGACGCCTCGGGTGCTCTTCCAGAGCTGAGCACCTTCGGTATCAAGGTCTGCCCCCATGTAATCCCTATCAAAGCCATCCACAGCCTCGGCCATCGGGGCAGGTGCGAGAGCGCCTAGTCGGATACCTGCAAGCTTCTCATCAGGTGCGGCCGCCATAGCTGCGCCTGCGATCTGGTTCTGTGTCTGCGAGGATGAGTTGAGCATCTGAGAGGCGCGACCGGTGGGATCGCCTTCCTGATGTGCGGCCACTAGGAGCTGGATGACTGTATCGATGTCCTGTCCCGTGGTGTCCATGTAGTGGTTGAGCTGTTTAGCGGTGTCTGCACCGAGTCGTGTGCGAATTCTGTTCGCCATGGTTCCTCCAAAGAGATCGATTTTTGCACCGTTGAGTTCTGGGAGCGAGAACGAAAGAAACTGTTCTCATGTCCCACGTCGACGGAGGGCGACAAGGACCACCTTACAGGGATGGTGGGCCATGTGCCAGGAATAGCTCCTGCAAAATAAGGATTACTGATGGATAACTCTGCCCAGCAAGCAATCGACAGCACGCATGTTCACTACGGATTTATCATCGCCTGCGCGCACACGCGACTATGCAGAAGCCAAGGACGCGGCAGACAACGCAGCACGCACCCTGACGGAACTAGCCGGACTTCTCCCGACCACTTCCCCACTATTTCCAGGCATGCGCCAGCTGCGCTCAATCATTCACTCCGCG
>Ga0079226_10002727_pt1 | contig 13642 bp, 12 predicted proteins | sample Poulit2014_FD_76345 | JGI IMG/M metagenome (GOLD analysis project Ga0079226, IMG submission 76345) | Agricultural soil microbial communities from Georgia to study Nitrogen management - Poultry litter 2014 | ecosystem: Environmental > Terrestrial > Soil > Agricultural land | place: USA: Georgia... | reverse complement strand
GCAATGTTATTCGGACGAATCGTCACAAAAATGAAGCCATTATCTTTTATGATCTTTTTTTCAAATGCTTTACCAGAATAAATTGGGCGTGTGAAGACAACTTGATCGCCCTTATGTTCAATGTCAATTGCATCTGAAATTAAACCTAACTCTAAACGCCCTGCAATTTTAGGTGTCACGTCTTTTCCGATTGACGTATGACCCATAATAACACCGGTTGGCTCTTCGTCTTCCATTACTTCCATTACAACCTGTCCGTATCCTTCTGATGTATATTCTTTTAATTTTTCGTGAGATACTGTAATTGCACGATTTGCACCATACTTAATCATTTCCTCTGCTTGTGCGTTTAAATCCCCATCTCCAAGTAGTAGTGCTACTACTTCTGCATCAGAATTAATTTCTTTTGCCGCTGCAATTGCTTCAAAACTTACATTACGTAATTCACCGTCTTGTAATTCACCAATGACTAAAATTTTATCACTCATGTCAAAACCCCTTTCTATTTTTAAAAGTTTACAGTACTTTTGCTTCGTTTTTCAGTAAGTCAACTAATTCTTTCACTTGCTCTTCGATGTCACCTTCTAAAATTCGTCCTGCTTGCTTTTCAGGTGGTAGGAAAATTTCAACTGTTTCTGTTTTTGCCTCTACATCATCTTCATCCAAATCTAAATCATCGATTTCAAGTTCTTCTAAAGGCTTTCTCTTCGCTTTCATAATACCTGGAAGTGATGTATAGCGAGGTTCGTTTAATCCTTGCTGACACGTGACAAGTAATGGAAGTGACACTTCAAGCTTCACAATGTCTCCTTCGATATCTTTGTCAATCTTCGCTATTCTACCATCAATTTCTAAATCAACAATCGTAGTTACATATGGAATGTTTAAACGCTCAGCTAAAAGAGGTCCAACTTGTCCGCTCGCTTCATCAATCGCTACATTACCTGCTAAAATGAGATCGACCTTTTTATCCTCAAAGAACTTCTCTAAAATTTTAACTGTTGTAAATTGGTCGCCCTCTTCTAAATCATCTTCTGTATTGATGAGAACTGCCTCATCTGCTCCCATTGCTAAAGCTGTACGTAATTGTTTCTCTGAATCTTCATCGCCAATTGTTACTACTGTAACGTTTCCACCATGCTCATCACGCTGATTAATTGCTTCTTCTACCGCATATTCGTCATATGGATTGATAATAAATTCTGCATTATCATCTTCAATCTGACCATCCGTTACAACAATTTTATCCTCAGTGTCGAATGTCTTTTTCAATAATACGTAAATATTCATGATTATCTAACTCCTTATATTATTATCTGTTCACTATTTATGAAATACCTAACATAACGTAAAGTAACTATATAAAATGCAGTAGGAAAATATCGTTATTTTCATCGCTTTATTTATTATTTTCTATATAAGGCTTTAATAACTTTATTTAGCATTTCAATTTATAATTTAACTGTCTTTCCTTTAGATATTTCTAGAAAAAATTTACATCTACATATGAATCAATACATAACAATTCAACTTCCAATTCTGTATTGATTTGATTTACAATACCATGTCATCTCGAATATCATCTTTAATGTCATCTTGATTCTCACTTTTTTTTATTATAATTGTCTGTTCTCCAGACGAACTTTCCGGTATAGCCGTAAATGATAGAGATAATAATGCTAATAAATGCAAACCACATAAATGGTAAATAAGCAAATGTAGATACGCCTAACATAGCTGCCATATAGATACCATTGTCTCCCCATGGCACCATCGCAGCAGTTAATGTCCCTCCTGTTTCTGTATTTCTAGACAATACTCTTCTATCAACGTTTAATCGATCATAATTTTGTTCTGTCATTTTACTTCCAGTTATAAGGGATACATATCCTGCACTTCCAAATAAATTACCAAAGAAAGCGGTTCCAATGGTAGATACAGTTAATCTTCCTGTACTTTCTTTCACCCATAACGACATTTTATTTTGTAACACTTGCATTACACCGATTTTATCTAATAATCCACCCAGACCTAAAGCCAATAACATAAATAAGACAACTTCAATCATGGAAGATATTCCACCACGGCTTAATAACAAATCCATAAACTCATTTCCAGTATCTAAACTTACTCCATCAAAAGATGCTTTAAGTGAGGTTATAAAATTATTCTTTTGAAACAACCATGACCAGATTACGCCCAATAATGCACCAAAAGCAATAGATGGTACCGCGGGCTTTCTCATCATTAATAATACAATTACTACCATCATAGGAATCAACATATACCATGAGATATGGAATACTTCTTGTATAGCAGCCATATTCTCTTCTACAATAGCTAGGTTAGATTCATCTCCGCCATATTGAAATCCAACAATTAAAAATAATACTGACGCAATAATATAACTTGGAATACTTACATGTAGCATCGACTTAATATGGTCCATTATGTCAACTTTAGACAATGAAGCTGTTAATACGGTCATATCTGATAATGGGGATAATTTATCTCCGAAATAAGCACCCGATATAATTGCTCCTGCAACCAAAGGCGCTGGAATATTAAAGCTTAATCCGATAGCCATCATAGCTATACCTGCTGTTCCAACTGTTCCAAATGATGTCCCTGTTGCTAATGAGGTAATAGAACAAATAATTAGAGTGGCTAATAAGAATATACTTGGATGGATAATTGCCATCCCGTAATAAATAATAGATGGTACAATTCCAGCAGCAATCCATGTACCTATTAATGCACCAACAGCTATAATGATAAATATTGCTTCAATTCCTTTATGAATACCATCCCCTAGCGCCGACTGAAGTTCATTGTAAGCATGACCTAAATACAAACCCATTCCAATCATGATAAACCAGACAATAAATAATGATAATTGCAACTGTATATCAAACATAATTATGGATGTAGTCATAATAACTAAAAACAGAGCTAACAATATCACCACTTCATACATATTTGGCAATCTAATAACCTTTTTACTCATTAACTTTTCCCTCCTTAACAACTAATGAAAAATAAATAGTTAGGCATAAAGTTAAATGCCTAACTATTTACTTTTAGTCAAACATCAATGGTCTAGCGACTTTCACATACGTTCCACCATCAACTCTTAAAGAATGTCCACTTACATATCCCGCTTCATCACTTGCTAGATACAGACAAGCATAAGCAATATCTTCCGCTGTTGCGATTCTACCTAATGGTTGAAAATCAAGCGTCTGTTTCCATGCTTCATCGGGATCTGGCAAATTCTGCATTGTTTCATATAACATTGGTGTATCTACTGTACTTGGTAATACTGCATTAACTCGAATATTATTAGCTCCACAGTCTAATGCCATTTGTCTTGTTAATGCGGTCATTCCGCCTTTCGATGCCGCATAAGCAGCAAATCGAGTGATTGTTTTATCTGCATGCCATGAAGCAACGTTAACGATTGCCCCAGAATTTTGTTTTTGCATCTCTTTTACTGCATACTTCGAACATAAAAAAGCTCCTGTTAAATTAACACCTAAAACCTTATTCCACTCTTCTAACGATGTATCTACAGCTGATTTTCTAATTGTTGTAGCAGCATTGTTTACTAATATATCAATCTTGTTAAATCGTTCTACTGTTTTATTTATTAGATTAATAACGTTATCTTCATTTGATACATCTGTTTTAACAAAGAGAGCATCGATCCCTGATTCTTGCAATGCCTTTTCAGCCTCAAGACCTGACTCCTCATTAAGATCTGCAATAACAATTTTTGACCCTTCATTTCCAAACATTTTCGCAACAGCATAGCCGATACCTTGACTAGCTCCTGTAATAACCGATACTTTATCATTTAATCTCACTATAATTCACCCCTACATTTATGTCAGTTATATATTAAGCTTCGAATTTTTTAATTGCACGAACAATGACATCCATTGCTTCTATCAATTCCTCATCCGAGATAATTAATGGTGGTAATAGTCGAATGACATTACCATCCCCGGCTCTCATAAATAGTACACCATTTTCAAAACATTCAGTAACAACACTTTGAACGAACTGAGCATTTGGTTCCTTCGAATTTTGATCTTTTACAAATTCTATCCCTATCATGGCACCTATTCCACGAACTTCCCCAATATATTTTGACGATATAGTTAACTTTTCTGTTATTATTTTATATATATCATTTGCTCGTGATAATAAATTTTGTTCTTGAATCATACGAATAACTTCTAATGATGCTACACACCCTAATGTGTTACCACTAAGCGTGCCTCCTAACTCTTTTACTTTTGGATAATTAACAATGTGTGATTTACCTGTTACAGCACTTAATGGAATTCCTGCTGCAATAGACTTTGACATAACTGTCATATCTGCTTCACAATCAAAATGTTCCATTGCGAACATTTTTCCAGTACGACCAAACCCTGTTTGTACTTCATCAGCAATGAACACAATACCATATTCATCACAAATCTTTCTTATGGACTGAATAAACTCTTTCGATGGCACGAGAATTCCACCATCACCTTGTACAGGCTCGAGAATAATAGCCGCTACATCATTTGGATCGACTGATATTTTAAATAATCGTTTTAAATCATCTATCAATTCTTCTGTAGATCTATCATCTCGGTAATCATAAGGATAAGGTGCGTGATGTATATCAGTTGCTAACGGGCCAAATTTACTTTTAACATTTTGGACTTTACCTGTTAAAGTCATTCCTAACATCGTTCTACCATGGAATGATCGATCAAAAGCTATAACAGCTTTTCGCTTTGTATATCTTCGTGCAATTTTAACCGCATTTTCAATCGCTTCTGCTCCACTATTGAAAAATACTGTTTTATTATCTCCACTACCTGGAACTAGTTTATTTAAAGTACCAGCTAATTGAATATATGGCTCATGCATGGCCACATTAAATATTGGATTAATGAAAGAATCCAATTGCTTCTTGATGGCTTCTACAACAGGTTCAGGAGAATGACCAACATTTAAACTTGAAATCCCTGCGGCTAAATCAATATAAGCATTACCATCTACATCATGAATGACAGCACCTTTAGCATGATCAACTGCAATTGGATATGCAGTTGATATGCCTCTAGCTACTTCTTCTTCCCTCTGTTTTAATAATTCCGTCGATTTAGGACCTGGTATATCTGTTTTTAACTTAATTGTATTCACACAAATCTCCTACCTTTATTATTTATGATTGCTTAGCACTTGCTGATAACACATCCGGGTCTGTTAACACTTCGATAAGTGCTGGTTTTTTAGCTTCTAATGCTCTTTTAATCGCTGGTAAGAACTCTTTAGCATTGGAGACTCTTTCTCCATGCCCACCAAATGAAGTTGCAATTTCTTGATAATTTGGATTCGATAAATTTGTGCCTACTATTCTGTCAGGGAATTTTCTTTCTTGGTGATTTCGAATCGTACCATAGATGTTATTGTTAATAACAATTGCAATAATATGAACATCGTTTCTTACAGCTGTTTCAAATTCTTGCATGGTCATCATGTAGCCACCGTCTCCAGATAATGAAACGACTACTTTATCTGGTTGTGCCATTTTAGCTCCGATAGCTGATGGCATACCGTAACCCATTGCACCAGATGTTGGGCCAACGTATCTTCCTGATTTATCATATTTAAAGTATCTAGTTAACCAAGAGAAAAAGTTTCCTGCATCACTTGTAATAATGGCATCCTTTGGCAGTTCTTTATTTAAACAATCTATTACACTATTCATATCAGCGTAATCTTCTCTCTCGATTAGTTTAGGTGTAGAGAATTCTTCGTATTTTGAACGTAAGCTTGTTAAGTTTGAAATTCTTTCTTCTGACTCATTTTTTGTTGTAACTTTATTCAACTCACATACAAATTTCTTTACATCAGCGACAATAGGTAGTGTTGGTGTATAAACCTTCCCTAATGTGCTTTCTGAAATATCTACGTGAATTAACCGTGACTCATTCGTTAATAGTTCGTAATCATTTGTTGTCATTTGTGAAAATCTCGTTCCTAACGCTAATACTAAATCACTTTCTTTAATATAGCTTTGTAAATATTCAGGAGCTCCAAGACCTAAATAACCTATATAATTTTCATGTGTATTTGGAAATGCACTAAAACGTCGAAACGCAGTAGCAACAGGGATTTTTAAATCCTCTGATAACTTCATTAGCTCATCTGTTGCTCCAGAGGAAATTACCCCTCCTCCGGCAATAATAACTGGACGTTTCGCATCTTTAAGGAGTGCCGCTGCTTCAGAAACAGCCTTTTCATCTGGTGCTACTTTACTTACATAATACGGTTTATAAGTTTGATCTGAAACAATATCATCTAGCATATCCTCTGGTAATGATACTAGAACTGGACCTGGGCGACCAGAACGTGCAACATGAAATGCTCGATGTAGTAACTCTGGAATTCTATCTGCTTTATTAATTTCAACTGTCCACTTACATAAATGACTGAAAAAACCTACAAAATCTACTTCTTGAAATGCTTCACGATCTCTAAAATCTCTTTCTACTTGACCAATTAAAGCAACCATTGGTGTAGAATCTTGGTGTGCTGTATGTAGTCCAATGGATAAATTAGTAGCTCCTGGCCCTCTAGTAGCCATACAAACACCGACTTCTCCGCTAGCTTTTGCATAACCCTCCGCCATAAAAGAGGCTCCACCTTCTTGACGTGCAGATACATATTCGATGTTATCGTTATCATAAATAGCGTCCATTACATTTAAATAGCTTTCGCCTGGTACTCCAAATACTTTAGAAATACCTTCTTTAACTAATACATCTACAACACATTGTCCACCTGTATATCCCATAATACTCTCTCCTTTTTTCGTTTCTAACATTGAATGCTTCCTTTGTATTAAAATACAGCTGTTTCCATAACTAATTCATTATTTGCAAATCGTTCTACAGACAGTGGAGAAATATCAATTGTTTCAAACTTTCCAAGTCTTATTAATTCGGATAATCCTTTCCCTGCTGCCGGAGCCTGTTGGAAGCCATGTCCACTAAATCCTGAAATAATATAATATCCTCTCATAGATGGATGATCACTTATTATGGCATTGTGATCGATATAATTATAATCATATAAGCCTGCCCATCCACCTTCTAGTTTTAACCGTTCAAAGTGTGAAGACCTTTCGGCTAATAGTGACCAAATTTCTTCCTCAAAAAAACTTCTTTGCAACTTAAAGTTATATCCATAGTCAAATTCAGTAGCCCAACCAACCACTATTTTTTCCCTCTCACCTCTAAAATGCATACCTGTCGGATCAAATGTGAAAGGTATTTCCCTTGAAAACTTTTCTGCTGTATCTACAGTGAATAATTGACGACGTAATGGTTTAATTGGTATTTCAAGCCCGATTTTCGCACTTAAATCGCCTGCCCATGGACCTGCTGCATTTACGACTATTGGTGCACTATATTTATCACCGTTAACTGTTTGTACCCCTGTCACTTTACCTCGTTCGTTTAAAATCGTTTCAACTTCCTCATAATAAAATGTCGTACCAAATGATTTAATCTTTTTCACATAAGTTTGTAATACGGAGTATGGATCAGCATTTCCAGCTTCAGGGTCAAATACAGATCCTTCTAAATCATCAACATTCAACTCTGGGAAGAAATCCTTTGTTTCTTCTTGATTCATTAGTATAGATTTAACACCTAACTTTTCTTGCATTTTGATTATATCTTTAAAAACAGGCATTGTTTTTTCATTTAACAAATATAAGTAACCGTTTTCACGAAAGTCAATTAAACTTGGTTCGTCATCGACTTTCATATTTTCTTCAAAATTTTTATATACTTGATAACTATATTGGCTTAGTTTAATGTTTACTTCTGTACTAAATGTCTGTCTAATCCCACCTTCACTTCTTGGAGTTGACGAACGTTCATAAATTTTATCCTTTTCAAAAATCGCGATACTCCCAGTGTATCCATCGTTATACAGGTTGTAAGCTACGCTAGAGGCCATAATACCTCCACCAACGATAATTAAGTCATAATTCATTTATAACCCTCCTATTTATCATGTCATTTCAATTTTCACTTCATATGTATAAAGTATATAAAATGATAAGATTTAACAATGATAGACTTTTCATATGCATATATAGATTATATTCCACTCTACCAAGCACTGTCCATAACTATAACAACCAAAAAAATAATAATATTCTTCTTGTTTATAGTGCACTTTAAACAATTTACGGGAAAATAAAAGCTTTCATAATTGTGTTTTTAATATGTCTGAACTATAATAGAAATACAAATTAACCATTATTTCATTAATGGGATAGAGGGATAAATGAATGTTATTAAAAGAAATTGCTCAAAAAGTATCAGATGATACAACTAAAATAATCGGATTCCCAGTAACTATTTCAGATGAGAACGGATTCATAATCGGCGTAAATGATCAAAGTAGAATTGGTTTATATGACCATTTGCTAGCAAATGTAATTAAAACTAAGAAGTTAACATATTATAATGAGACAGATGTAGCAGATTATCCAGATATCTTCCCTGGAGTTGCTAGTCCGATAATAGTGAATGGGAAAATATTAGGTGCTGTAGGAATTATTGGCAAGACAAAAGAAGATCTAGACACAAAAAATTATATTCTGCTTGTTAAAAATCATATAGAAATGATGTGTCACGAGACAATTCAAAAGGAAATTAAATCATTAGAAACAAACTCGATTGACACCTTTATACAATATATTCTTAATTTCAACAGTGATAGTCATAATGATGAACATATTCAACGGTATAGTAAAATGTTAAATTTTGACTTGAACTTGAGTAGATTATGTTTAGTAATAAAAGTTCTGCCTGAAGACAAATCTAGCGAAGAAGAATTAGGTCTAAAAAATTATGATGATTTTTTAGATATAATATCTAACTATCTAGTAGATGATTCTGATTTAATTGGAAAATTAAGTTTTGACCAATTTTGTATTTTAAAGTATGTCAATCAGAATGGATTATCTGATCGTTATATGAAAGTCTTACAGTCAAAAATGAAAGAATTAAACACAATATTGTGCAGTAGACATAATGTTTCAGTCATTATTTCCATTGGTAACGTAGTTACTGGGATAAAAGGTATTCAAACATCTTACCAAAACGCCCTTCAAACTTTAGAGACTTGTGCAAAGATAGAACCTTCCCAATACATAATAGATTATAATTTATTATCAAATAAACTGAGCATTATGATGGCAACACTGCCTTCAAACTTTTTTTATAGGATTAAAGATACGCTAGATCCAATGTTGCATCATGAGAATTATCAGGTCTTAGCTGACACTTTTACAGCATATTGTGAAAGTAAGTTTAATTTAAGTGATGCCGCACGAAATTTATTCATTCATAGAAACTCTTTAATTTATCGACTTAAACAAATATCTAAAATCTCTAAAATAGACATATCGAATTTCGAACATTGTCTACTGCTTTATTTATTTATCAAAAAAAATGAATCAAACAACTAAATACTTATTTAATCTTAATTTATATAATATTTAAACATAAACAGTAAACCGCGTAAAAATTTTATGTTCTTTTATGCGGTTTACATATTTGACAAAAAATTCTTAATTTTAATAACAAATCAATTTCATTATTCTTAATTAGTGCCGAACTTTCTATCCTGAATTCGATTTAATTATCTCATATATGGATGCTGCACATACTGTATCTAAATAACCTACACCTACTGAATCTAATAATGTTATTTCATCAGATGACGTTCTTCCTTCTTTCTCTTGTAATATAATATCCGCTAATTCTCCGTAAATATTATCCATAGACCATTCTCCATTTCGGACAGGATTAATTAGTCCACCCGCTTCTTCAATCGCACCTTCATACGTGTCTACAACTACTTTTCCAGCCTTTTTTAATAATTCAACATCATACTCTTGTTTCTCGGGAGCACAAGAACCTATAGCATTTACATGTGTTCCAGGCTTGATGTATTGTCCACTAAAAACTGGTATATTAGAAGAGGTACTTGAAACAACAATATCCGCTTCTTTTACCGCCTCATCAGCATCTTCTACTATATAAAAATTTAACTGTCGATCATTATAAGTTTGATTAATTTTTTCTTGTAAATCGAGTGCTTTTTGTTTTGTTCGATTGTATAAATAAATTTCTTTAACATCCCGAACTTCCATCACAGCTTGAACTTGCCCAAATGATTGTGCTCCACAACCTACTATTCCTAATATTTTTGAGTCTGATCTTGATAAATATTTTGCCCCTAGCCCACCTATCGCACCTGTTCTCAATACAGTTAAAGCTGAAGCAGAAATTGTAGCTAAATGTTTTCCTGTCTTTGTTTCTGTAAGAATCATGACACTTTGTATCATTGGTATGTTATGCTGCACATTTCCAGGAAATAAACTAGCAATCTTTATAGATGCATATCCTAAATCTGCAACGTATGCCGGCATGTACAGTGTATGTTCTCCTTCATTTTTATGATGAAGAATCGTTCTAAATGGTATATCTACCTTTGATGTTTTTGAGAGTTTAAAAGCCCTTTCTACATCACTCATACATTGCTTCATACTATAATGTACAAGAACATCGTCTTCATTAATTAAAATCATCTTATCTCTCCTCATAAAATAGATTAATTAGATATAAGTACAGTACTAAACCACGGAAAATATATTAATAAAGCTGTTGCAAATATTAATGCAATCAAGTAAGGCATTGAGCCTCTTATTAGCGTACCTAAATCCTCTTTAAAGTGTCCACTCATTACAAATAAACTCACTCCTACAGGTGGTGTAACTTGAGAAATCATCATACATGCAACTGTGATGACACCAAAATGAATTGGATCGTAACCTAAAGCCACAACAGTTGGAAATACAATTGGTATTGTAATATAAAGTATTGGTAAAGCATCTAAAAACATTCCAAACAGAATATATACTGCTAAAATACATAATAAGATTATCCAACTAGGAGCTGCTAGTTCAGAAACAAAAAGCGTAATTTGACTAGGTATCTGTATGTATGTCAATGCAGTTGAAAATAACCCAGCACCTGCTAATAATAGATAGATTACCGTAGTTGTTTTCATTGAACTTATTAAACTTTTTAATAAATTAGCACTTGTAAATTCTTTTCTATTAAACAGAAGACTTATCAACAACACGTAGACTACCGCCACAGCTGCTGCCTCTGTTGGTGTAAAGATTCCTGCATAAATTCCACCCAGTACAATAATAGGCATTAATAAAGATGGTAAACCTACAAAAAAAGCATGGAGAATTTCTTTTGTAGTGCTAGGTTCCATCTTTTTTAATACTTCTTTTCTACTAATAAATATTCCAACTACAATTAATACTGCTCCAATTAAAATTCCTGGAATTATTCCTGCAATGAACATTTGACCTACATCCAACTGTGTCATAGAGGCATATACAATCATATAAACACTTGGGGGTATCATTTGTCCTAATGTTCCTGAAGTTGCAACAATACCCATACTGTTTTCTTTAGAATATCCTAGCTTTAACATCTCAGGTATTATCATGGCACCTACTGCAATAACTGTTGCAGCTGATGATCCTGACAAAGCACCAAAAACAATACAAGATAAAACTGCTGCAGCAGACATTCCTCCTGGTAAATGACCGACTAGCTTTGTAATGAAACCTAACATTTTTCTTGCCATTCCTAAATCTGTCATTAAATTACCTGCTAATAAAAAGTACGGAATAGCAAGTAAGATCCAGCTATCTGTAGCAATTAAAAATTGTGACACGATTGTATCGATTGGAGAACCCATTGAAAAAAAGAGTAATGCTCCGCCACTGAGACTTAAACTTAACCATATTGGTGCACCTATAATTAATAAGACTAAAAATATTATTAATCCAATTATTACCTCCACTCTAACATCCCACCTTTAACTTGAACCATTTTTAATTTGATTTATATCTTTTGCTATTTCTAGCGCTGAATATACCATTCCTAACAACATCCCAATGACAATTGACATAGCAGGTACAAATAAAAGCATTCCACCTGAGAGAGTTTTTGTTCCCATATCAAGTAATGAGGTTGCCCAATGAAATCCTGCGTATAGTAAAAAAACAAATGTGGAAAATAACAATAAACTAATGAATAAATCCACATAATGAACAATTTTTTTTCCTTTCAACGCTTCACGTAATATATTCATTTTTATATGTTCACTTTGTTTTATTAGTGGAGCAAGATATATAAACACACCATATACAATTGAGTAAGTAGAGATTTCTGCTAAAATTTCATAAGATAATCCAAATATATACCGTAATATCACACCTAAAAAGGCTAAAAACACACTAAGAATAAGAGTTAAAATTGCAAAACCTTCTAACAATTTATCAACGTACTTTGTATAGCCATTTATTTTTTCCAGTGTTTTCATTTAGCTCCTCCTTTATAGCTATATTATCCATTTCTTTAATCAATCTCATAATACCAGTTATTCATATTTATCTTTATCATTTTTTATGTTTTTTTATAAAATATAAGTGTTGAAGATGAATCAATTCTATAAATCAAGCAATCTTTTATTAACAAAATTTATGTATTATTATTGTCTTGATCTTTTAATGTATATTTTATATTAGAGAATTAATCTTTAGTTCAATGATAAAAAAACATTGTCGGCTAATTACTAAATGAATTAGCCGACATTATTACAGTTTAATAGAATAGCAATCTAAATATCATTATTGTCCTTCATTTTTAATTCTTTCAGCTTCTTCTATTAACTCAACAGCTCTTGGTTCTTCTTCCGAAAAGTTGTCATAAATATCTTTTGTTGCTTCTTTCCACTCGGCAATTTCGTTGTCTGAAGGATAGTAGGTTTTAACACCTTGTTCTTCTTCTAATTTTTCAAACACGTCAGCGCCTTCTTCACGAACTAATTCATCAGCATATACTTCTAAATCTTTCCCTGTTTCCACCAGAATTTCTTGTAAATCTTCCGGTAATGATTCAAATTTTTCCATTGAAATCATGATAGGCATAACATAACTAATTAATGGATATAGTGATTGAGTCTTTATTGGTAACTTGTTATCGTATACATATAGGGGTACAATAACCATTCCATCAACAACTTTCTGTTGTAATGCAGTTGGTAGTTCCGGTCCAGGTATTGATGTTCCACTTCCTCCAAGATTCTTTAAAGTTTCAGCGGCTACTGGTCCACCTGGTACACGAATTTTTAATCCTTTCACACTAGCTGTATCTGTCACAAGATTCTTTTCGTCTCCTGTCCAGATTGTTCCATACATATCCGTGGAACTCATAGACAATACTTTAACACCTTTTTCTTCCATCATTTTAGCAACCTTTTGTCCACCTTCTTCACTGTCCATAAAGGCTTTTTTATTATCCATGTATACATCATTGTCTTCTGGGTCGTAGTTAAATAAAAATGGTAAATCAAAAAAATACCATATAGGATCAAAACTACCTGCTATTGCCGAGCTAGAATGTACCATGTCAACTTGTCCTTGAAGCATTGCAGGAATCTCCTAATCACTCGGCATAAGTTT
>Ga0079226_10002726_pt1 | contig 13644 bp, 14 predicted proteins | sample Poulit2014_FD_76345 | JGI IMG/M metagenome (GOLD analysis project Ga0079226, IMG submission 76345) | Agricultural soil microbial communities from Georgia to study Nitrogen management - Poultry litter 2014 | ecosystem: Environmental > Terrestrial > Soil > Agricultural land | place: USA: Georgia... | reverse complement strand
GAGCCAAAGAGGTAAAGAATTAGCTCGACAATATGCAGATGCTAATGAAGCTGCAATCAAAGAGGTAAAGAGGATAGCAGATGAGCATGGCATAGACTGTGACTATCTATCTGAATCTGCATACATTTATACAGAGGATGACAAGTATATAGGGAAAATAAAAGATGAGGTGGAGGCAGCTTCCTCCCTGGGAATAAAAGCTTCATATATAGAAGATATCCCCTTTGATATAGCTATTAAAGCTGGAGTAAAGTTTGAAAATCAGGCCCAGTTTCACCCGAGAAAATTCCTACTAGGATTAGCAGATATTATTGATAATGATGGGGTTGCTATATATGAAGATAGTAGGGTGGTAAATATGGAAGAAGATGAGGGAGACTATCTATTAATGACTTCCCAGGGTAAAAAAGTCAGGGCCAGGAAGGTTATTATAGCCTCCCATTATCCCTTTTATAATAAACCATCCATGTATTATGCAAGGATCTATGTGGAAAGATCTTATATACTTGCCATCAAAGCCAAGGAAAAATATCCCAGTGGTATGTATATAAATGCTGAAGAGCCTAGTCGGTCCCTAAGAAATCAGGATACAAAGGATGGAGAGCTTATACTTGTAGTAGGAGAAACCCATAAATCAGGTCAGGGAGAAGACACCAGTATTCACTATGAAAATTTACTAAATTTTGCCAGTCAACTATTTACTATAGAGGATGTGCCCTATAGATGGTCTACCCAGGATTGTATGACTGTAGATGGGGTCCCTTATATAGGATATTATACTGATGATAGTCCAAATCTATATATAGCTACTGGTTTTCAAAAATGGGGTATGACAAATAGTATTGTTTCAGCTATGATTTTGAAGGATTTAATAGTAGAAGGAGAAAGTCCCTGGCAGGATGTATATAATCCATCGAGAAAAACCATAACTGCCTCCGCAAAAGAATTGATTTCCCAGGGGGTAAATGTAGCAGGACAATTAATAGATGGAAAGCTTTCTAAATTACCTGATGAATTAGATCTTGAACTGGGGGAGGCCCAGGTATATAAATCTGATGGGGAAAGAATAGGAGTTTTCAAAGATGATGAAGGAAAACTTCATTTTGTAGATACTACCTGTACCCATATGGGATGTGAATTAAATTGGAACTCAGCAGAAAAGTCCTGGGATTGTCCCTGTCATGGCTCCCGATTTACCTATGGTGGAGATATAATCCAAGGGCCGGCAGTTAGACCTTTGAATTTTGGGGATGATGTAAATACATTAAAAAAACTAATAAAAGAGGATTTTTAAATATTAATATATCTGTTAGATATGGCTAATGGGGTACTTGATTTATAATTAACAATATGTTACTATTATTATGTTAAAGAAACAAAATAGTGGTAAAATTTTTATTTTAACAAGGGGGAGAACAATGAGTAAAGGTAAAGAAATGTCAAGAAAGGACTTCCTGAAAGGTATGGGAACATCCCTAGCAGGTGTAGCAGTTGCAGGTACCTTAGGTGCTACCCTTACAGGATGTGAAAGTAGTGCATCAGCCGATGGAGCTCCAGACTTTCCATTTGAGTATAAAAAGCTAGATCCTGAAAAGGCAGAAAAAATGGGATATGATACATATTTTGAAAAGGGTGGCTGAGGTGTTGGAGTTGCCGAAGGGTTCTTCGGGTATTTAGCAGAAGAAGTAGGTTATCCATATGACCAAATTCCACCAGAAGCATTTACACATGCATCATCTGGATATGGATTTCAAACATTATGTGGAGCCATAGGAGTAGCGGCTACCTGTATAGGTATGGTAACAGATCCAGATACTTCAAAAGAAGTAATTAGAGAATTATATAACTGGTATGAGGAACATGATTTTCCACATTATCAACCAGAAGATTTAGACTTAGCTCACACAGTAGCTGATTCACTTCTATGTGAAGATTCAGTAGGTATATTCATGGAGGCTCAAGGTGTAGAATACGGTGACCATGAAAGAAAGGCAAGATGTGCAGGAGTAACTGCCGACGTACTTAGAAAAACTATAGAATTACTTAATGAAACTGTATAGAAGCTAGAAAAACGAGGACTAATCTCCTCGTTTTCATATTGCATATTAATTTTTTTTCTATATAATTAATAATAAGTATAAGGAGGGAATATATAATGAAACTAGGTGCTCTTGAAATAGCCGTAATATTAGGTTTAGCATTGATAATATTTGGACCTTCTAAATTGCCTGAACTAGGAAAAACTCTTGGACAAACCATAAATGAATTTAAAAACCAATTAAATAATACAAGCGAAAAGACAGAGGATGACTCTGATGAAAAGAAAGAAAGCTAAAGAAGACCTTACCTTAGTAGGGCATTTGACAGAATTACGTAAAAGGATAATAGTTTCTGGATTATCCTTAATTATTTTTGCTCTTATAGGATATTATTTTGCAGAATTTATAGTCAAGGATCTAGTCAATAGAGCTCCAGATATGGATTTTGTATTTATATCCCCTTCAGAGCTCATGTTATCACATATTAGAATAGCAGTATACTTTGGTTTTGTAATAGGGTCCCCAATAATTTTAAGCCAGATCTGGCTATTTGTAAGTCCTGGATTAGAAAAAGATCAAAGGAAATATGTGGTTATAGCACTACTACTAGGGGGAGGTTTTTTCCTTGGTGGTGTGGTCTTTTCCTATATATTTGTATTACCTGTAGTATTTAAATTTTTTGCAAGTTTTCAAATACCGGAAATCAAAGCTACCATTAGTTTTAGCAATTATTTAAGCTTTATTATAAGTATGTTACTAGCCTTTGGGGCAGTATTTGAATTACCTATTGTTATGTATATACTGGCTAGATTTGGGTTGGTAAGAGTAGCGTTTTTTACCAAGAATAGAAAATATATGGTTTTAGTTATATTTCTTATATCGGCTTTATTAACTCCACCAGATGTAGTATCACAAACCTTATTAGCTATACCTATGTTAGCCTTATATGAAGTAGGGATTTTACTATCCAGAATTGGACAAAAAGGCAGAAAGGCTTCCAAATAAGATAGATTAAGCTATTGGCAAGATGCCAATAGCTTTTTTTCTATTTTTTGCTTATATTTTCTAGTTTAAATATTTATAAATATATATTATACTAAAATGTATCTGAGATGGAGTGATAAAATTGGGTAATAAAAGAATGAAATTAGAAGAAATAGAAAAGAGTATAATTAAGACCTATAGAAAACATATATGGCGTAAATTTATAAAAGCAGTAAAAGAATATGAGCTTATAGAAGATGGGGATAAGATAGCAGTTGCCATATCTGGTGGCAAGGATAGCCTATTGATGGCCAAACTATTTCAAGAACTATCACAATGGGGAAATCAAAATTTCCAAGTAGAGTATATAGCCATGGACCCAGGCTATAAGCCAGAAATTAGGCAACTCTTAGAAGAAAACTGTCATTACTTAAATATACCTGTCCATATATACGAAACTGATATATTTCAAGTAGCAGATAAAATAGCAAAAAATAATCCCTGCTATATGTGTGCACGTATGCGTAGGGGGTCCCTATATGGGAAGGCTGAAGAATTAGGGTGTAATAAACTAGCACTTGGACATCATTTCAATGATGTAATAGAAACAAATCTGCTAAATATTTTATGTGCTGGCAATTTCAAAACCATGATGCCAAAGTTAAAGGCTAAAAACTTTGAAAATATGGAATTAATAAGACCCTTATATTTGATAGAAGAAGAGTACATAAGGAGATTTATTCAAAGAAGCGGTATAGAAGCCTTAGACTGTGCTTGTACTGTAGCTGCTAAAGAAATAGGAAGCAAAAGATTTGAAATCAAAGAATTAATAGAAAATTTAGGGGAAAGCTTCCAAAATGTGGAGATGTCTATATTTCGAGCTGCTGAAAATGTCAACAAAGATGCTATATTGGGCTGGGAAGAAGATGGGGATAAGTATTCCTTTCTAGACTTTTACGAAGGAGAGTAGTAAAATTTAATTTATTGATAGAAATTCATAATAAATGAATAGGATAGAAGACTTCTGATCTAATTGGATTATATATGGAGCTAGTAATATGAAAAAAGGTCAAAGAGGTTAGGTCTTTCTAAATCTATTGGAGAAGATTGTCATGGGAAATTAAACTATTTATTGGCTAGCCTTTTTTACTCTGTCTAGATGAAAGAAATATTATATGATATCATATATTGAAGAATAAATATTATTGATAATTAAATAGGGTTGAATAGTGGTGAAAATGATTTCTAGATGATTTTAATGAATTAGATGCAGTTGGTCATAGAATAATATAAAAAAGTAGGTTATCTTATGAAAAATAAAATTACCAAAGCTGCAAGACTAATATTTGGTTTATTCCTTTTTGCACTAGGATCAGTAATTGTTATAAATGCTCATATAGGCGTAGCTCCCTGGGATGTATTTAATCAAGGATTATCCAATGTGACAGGAATCACTGTAGGTAGAGCCAGTATTTATTCTGGTATTGTAATAGTTATTTCAAATATAGTATTAGGCCAAAATATAGGTTGGGGTACAGTAGTCAATATGATATTGATTGGTATGTTTATGGATGTATTGATGATATATGATATTATTCCTATACCTAAAATTTTGCCAGTAAAATTGTTTATGATTCTATTAGGAATTATAAGTCAAGGAATGGGAACATACTTCTATATATCCGTAGGATTAGGTGCTGGCCCTAGGGATGGGCTGATGGTGGCACTAGTAAACAGGACGGGTAAATCCATAGGAATTATTAAGGGTATTATTGAGACCTCTGCAGTGGTTATTGGATTTGCCATGGGGGGAAATCTAGGCATAGGTACCTTAATAATGTCCTTTTTCTCAGGATATGTTTGGGAGTTTATGTATAAAAAGATGAATTTCCAAATCAATGCAATTAGACACCGCTTTATTCAAGACGATATAAAATATATTAAAGCAAAATTTAAAAAAGCAGAAGACGAAACCCCTCAATAGGGGTTTTTATTATTAAATTTCTATTACAAATCTTACTCCAGGATCTTCATTTATAGCCTCAATAGACGAATCATTAAATTTCAAAATCCTGCCTACTATGGCTAAACCTAGTCCAAACTCTCCCTTTTCCCCTTTATTGTATTCCTTAAAAAGATTATCTAAGATTTCTGGTTCTATAGATGGTCCATTATTCCAAATCTCAAGGATATCCCTATTATCCCTAGTATATAAATTTACGGATATCTTATCCCTAGCGTATCTAATTTGATTGTCTATTAAATTTTCTATAACTACTCTCCATTGGTCCTTATCCCCCCTTATACTTAAGGGTTTCAGATCTATATGCCAATCTATATCTTCTTGATTCCAAGAAAGTCTATTGACTACATCATGAATAAGCCCATCAAGAGAAAACTCATCTTCTATGATTTCGTGGTCTTCCATATATTCTAGCTTTGAATAATATAATAAATTGTGAATTTTAGATTCTAGTCTTTCTGCCTCCTCGTCTATGACCCCTATGGAGCTGTCTAAATCACCTTTAGGAAATATGCCATCCTTGATAGCTGCTGCAAAGCTTCTTATTACCATAACAGGAGTCTTCAACTCATGGGAAATATTTTGCAAAAAGACTTGTTCAGCTTTATCTTGTCTTATAAGCTGGGTTCTCAGTTCTTCCACAGAATCCCCAAGCCTACCTATTTCATCTTTTCTATCTAAGGATATAGCCTCTTCCCAGTCACTTTGAGTCAATTTTTCTACTCGTGATTCTAGATTGACTAAGGGCTTAGAAAGGTATCTAGATAATAAAATTGCAGGTATCCAGCTTAGTAAAAATATAATTCCCATTACTGAAAATAGTCTTTTAAATAAAGTTCCTACTAAATCCTGTCTATAGGAGTCCCCCATATAAGATACTAAATAGGCCTCTTGACCAAAGCTTTTGCCCTTGGTAATTACATAAAAGATCTTTTCACTGTTTAATATACCGTCATAACGTTGGCTCTCTGATTTTTGAGAGATAATATCTTCCTTTACCTGGTCAATAAAATCAAAGCTAATAGGAGAATCTAACATGATTTGATTGTTGCCATATATTAAAAAATGGTTGACAGTCCTTATATCTTCTAAACGTGAATTTCCATCAATAATATCTTCATTCCAAAAGTCCTCTATTGAAAATCTGTTTAATAATAGATTTTGTGCAGATTCAATATTAGAGTATATTTCATTAGTGAAAAAACCTCTTAAGGTAATTGGAACAACCAGAGATAATATAATGGTTGTAGCTATGGTGATAATGGCAAAAACAATCCAAATTTGGATAGATAAGGGATAGTTTTTCATGATTTATTCACCCGATATCCATATCCATAAACTGTTTCAATTTCTAATTTAGACATCTTGCTTCTCAATCTTCTGATTAAATCATCTACAACCCTATCAGAACCAAAATAATCATTACCCCATATATGATTTAAGATTTGTTCTCGAGACAAGGCCAAGCCCATATTATTTGCAAAATATATTAATAAATCATATTCCTTAGATGTCAAATCTATTATTTCATCATCTAGGGAAACAGTTCTGCTACCCATATTTATGGTATATGGATCAATTTGGGAATTTTGTACTTGTGGTTTTTCATATCTTTCTAACAAATTCTTGGACCTAATCACCAATTCCCTAGGTAGGAAAGGTTTTGATAAATAATCATCACTACCTAATTCTAAACCTACAACTCTATCAATATCAGCATCCCTTGCAGATATAAATATGACTGGTATATCTGGGGTGGATTTTTTAATATCTCTAATCAATTGATAACCATCAATGTCTGGAAGCATTATATCCAATATCCATAAATCTGGGGATTTGTGGATATTTTCTTCAGCTTCCAAACCAGTTAAGAAGGAAGTAACCTTCCAACCTTCCTTTTCTAGATAGGAAGTAAGGACTAAGTTTAAATTTTCATCATCTTCTACTAAAAAAACTTTGTAAGCCATTAAATCACCTAATTACTTAAGAATTTGTAAATCATTATATCAAAAAAGTTACCATAAATCTAAATCCCACAAGAATAACATATTTTTACCACATTGTTTTTACATTTATACAATATCATATAATTAATGAATAGGAGGTCTGGGGTATGTACGAAGATGATAATTATGGAGAAAAAGAAAATAAAGAATTAGTAAATAATACACACACTGAAAAAAAAGAAGTGGAAGAAAAACACAAAAAATCATTCAGGGGTAGTACCCTTTCATATATAGCACTAGCCTTAATAGCATCCATAATCGGTGGGCTAATATCATCCTATATAGTGCCAAAAATCTACGGGAATATACTGCCTGAAGCAAATCAAAAACAATATACTTCCCAACCAGTAAGTATCTCAACAAATGATGATATAAATACAGTATCAGCAGTAGTGAAAAAATCCATGAGTTCCGTAGTAGGGATTACAACCCTAGAAACCAAACAATCTATATTTGAAGAAAGAGATGTAGAAGGACTAGGTTCCGGTGTAATAGTAAATAGTGATGGATATATATTGACCAACTCCCATGTAGTAGCCGATGGCAAGGCCAAGGAACTAACAGTACTCTTTGATAATGGAGACAAGGTTCCTGGAGAGGTATTGTGGAATGATTCTATACTAGATTTAGCTATAGTAAAGGTGGATGTAACTAATTTACCAGAGGCCACACTAGGGGATTCAGAAGACTTACAAGTCGGAGAAATAGCTATTGCCATAGGGAATCCATTGGGATTAGAGTTTCAAAGAACAGTTACTTCTGGAATCATATCAGGACTTAATAGATCTGTACAATTAGACCAAACAACAGTAATAGAAGATTTAATACAGACAGATGCATCAATTAATCCTGGGAATAGTGGAGGCCCTCTCTTAAATAGTGCTGGTGAAGTAATAGGGATAAATACAGCAAAGATACAATCAGGAGAAGCTTTAGGATTTGCAATACCCATAAATGCAAGTAAAGAAATAATAGAAGAAGTAATAAGCAAGGGAAGATATGAAAGAGCTGAACTGGGAATTGCAGGTAGAGATATAGAAGAATATCAGGCAATACTTGGTGTAGACCTAGGACTAGATAAAGGTGTCATAGTATTGCAGATATCTGAAGATACCCCAGCCCAAAGATCAGATCTTAAAAATAACGACATAATCACTAAAATAGATAATGAGGAAGTAGACTCTATTCAAGGCTTGAAAAAGTCCCTTTATAAATATAGAAAAGGAGACAAGGCCAAACTAACTATAATAAGAGACAATAAGGAAAAACAAATAGATGTAACATTTTAACCCCCTTTTTTAATCTCAGTAGAAGTTTCTGCTGAGATTTTACTTTGCACATAGCGTATCGATACAATAACAAACACTTATTATAAGTTTACTAAAGTGTATTGAACTTCTATTGCAATTATAGTAATCTTTAATTAAGTAGATAAATAAAGAGTCCAAAACCTAGAAGTCATCATCCTGACTAGGCGACCACAGGTCGCCGCTACATTCCCTTTCCAATATTCCATATGTAGTGGCGGTCTTTGACCGTTCTGGAGGATTAGGCTTTAATATTGGATTTATCAATATAATAGAATGGGGGATAATTATGAAACGAGTAATCTTATTTTTGCTGATAGGTATTTTATCAATTTCAGTAATTGGATGCAGCCAAAAAGAGGAGGAAGTAATTAAAATGGGATTTGTACCCTTAATAGATGGGGACAAATTAGTAGAATCAGTGGAGCCTTTAGCAGATATGCTGACTGAAGAAATAGGAGTAAAGGTAGAAGGATTTACAGCTACAAATTATGTAGGAGTTGTAGAAGGTTTAGGTTCGGGACAAGTAGACTTTGGAATAATTCCGCCCTTTGCCTATGTCTTAGCTAATCAGGAAAGTAATGCAGAAGTTATACTAACAGCTGTTAATGACCAAGGAGAATCCCAATATCAATCAGAATTCTTAGTTAGAAAAGATAGTGGTATTGAAAGTTTTGAAGATGTAAAAGGTAAGATCGTTGCATTTGTAGATCCATCTTCTACTTCAGGATATCTTTTTCCGGGAGCCCATCTAATAGACCAAGGTATAGATATAGAGGAAGATATAGAATATATGTATAGCGGTGGTCATGATAAATCATTACAATTACTATTAAACGGGGATGTAGATGTAATAGCAACCTTTGCAAATATTAGGGAAAGATATGACGATGAATTCCCAGAAGCTTTAGAAGAATTAGAGGTTCTAGGACATACAGATATGATACCATTTATAAGTGTAACTACTAAAGCAGATATGGATCCTGAACTTCAAGAGAAAATCCAAGATGCCTTATTAAAACTAGGTGAAACAGAAGAAGGAAGAGAATTGTTACCAGAACTATTCAATATACATGGATTCGTAGAAGCATCAGATGAAGATTATGAGATAATCCGAACTACTGCAGAAACCATGAATGTAGATCTAAAAGATAGTCAGTAGGAGTGGTCTTATGCTAAATCTAGAAAATATAAATGTATCATATGATGGCAAAATATTAGCCTTAGATGATATTAATCTAAATATAAAACAAGGAGAATTTATAGGCATAATAGGCTCCAGTGGTAGTGGTAAATCCACTTTACTAAAATCAATCAATCTATTAGTCAAACCTTTTGAAGGAAAAATATACTTAGATAATGTAGATATTACAAGACTTAGTATTTCAAATCTAAGAAACATTAGACGTAGTATAGGATTTGTATTTCAAGATTATAATCTTATTGACAGATCATCTGTATTGGACAATGTACTCATAGGAAGACTTGGATACAAGTCTTCCTTTAAATCATTTTTAGGCATATTTTCCGATGATGATTATGAAAGAGCTACTAGAGCCTTAAGACAAGTAGGATTAAGTGAAAAGATGTTTGAAAGAGCAGATCAATTAAGTGGTGGACAAAAACAAAGGGTAGCCATAGCAAAGACCCTCTGCCAAAGACCAAAGATAATATTAGCAGACGAACCTGTTGCAAGCCTAGATGTATCTACATCTCAAACAGTAATGGATTATTTCCAAAGAGTGAATAAAAAGAAGAATATAACTATATTAATAAATCTTCATGATGTAAATCTAGCCAAAAAATATTGCGATAGAATAATAGCCCTAAAAGATGGGAAAATTGTCTATGATGGCAAGGTAGGTGATTTGAATGATGACATCCTTAGAAAAGTATACCAATAGGAAAAAATACCGTAGCCTGATCTATAGCTTAGCTATATTTCTTATCCTAATATTTTTAGGGTTTAAGGTAAATTTCAGTATGACAAGACTGTATAAGGGAATACCTAGTATGTATGATCTTTTTCAAAGGATGCTCAGCCCAAATCTATCATATATAGGAGAAGTCTTTGAAAAACTATTAGAAACTATTGAAATAGCAATTATCTCCACTATAGGAGGAGTAGTCTTAGCCATACCTTTTTCCCTATTAGTAGCAGATAATATTGCTCCAAATAAATATATAGCTGGCATATTAAAAGCTATATTTGCATTTATAAGGACTATACCTAGCTTAATATGGGCAGCTATATTAGTAAGTATATTTTCTATAGGGAAATTTTCAGGAATTATAGCCTTAGGCATCATAGCATTTTCCATGAGTTTAAAACTATTCAAGGATTATATAGAAGATATAAAAGAAAATCAGCTTAATTCCACCCGTTCAGTAGGAGCTAATTCTATACAAGTTTTAAGATACTGTATATTACCCCAAATATTTGAATTAACTATATCCATATTTTTCACAGTATTTGAGACAAATATAAGAAGTGCAACTATATTAGGATTAGTAGGTGCTGGTGGAATAGGGCAAATTATGTGGAGAGATTTAAATCATTTAAGGTATGATAATTTATCTACCCTTATCTTAATCCTATTTATTTCCATACTTCTAATAGACCTACTTAGTTTATATATAAGAAGGGCCCTAAATAAATCTTTTATAGAATTTAAAAGTATTCAATCCTACAAAAGATTTAAAATATCCAAGATTATCTATACACCAGCAATAATCATCGGAGTAATTATACTACTATTCAAATCCTTTAATATATCTTTAGATAGATTTTTAATTGGGATGGAGCAAGGAAGCTTTATGATATCTAGAATGATAAGGATGGATTTTTCATATTTTCCAAAATTAATGGAAGGCATAGGAGAAAGTTTCTTTATCGCTATATTTGCCACTCTAGCAGGAGCTATATTTGCTCTCATATTCTCTTATTTTACAGCTTATAATACATCACCGAAACCCTGGCTATCTATAATATTTAAAGGAATAATAAATATTTTTAGAACTTTTCCACCTATTATTACAGCTATCATATTTTTTAGAGGTGTAGGACCAGGACCACTAGCAGGTGCAGTAGCCCTTAGTATATATACAAGTGGGACACTTACAAAACTATATAGTGAAGTATTGGAAAATACAAAAGAAAATGTAAAAAATAGTGTAATAAGTACAGGAGCTACAAATTTTCAAGGATTTAGACATGGACTATTTCCCCAGACCTTTGCTACATTCATAAGTCTAGCTTTATATAGATTAGAGTCAAATATTAGAAACTCCACTATTCTAGGAATTATTGGAGCAGGTGGAATAGGTACTATATTATCAATGAATATTACCTGGAGAAACTGGGAAAGAGTAGGACTACTATTATTTGGTATATCCCTAATGGTAATATTAATAGAAGGATTTAGTAATTATTTAAGAAAAATTCTCTCCTAAATAGAGTGATATTATGAAGAAAAAATCATTTAAAACTTGGACTATTAAAATATTATTAATACCTATATCCCTATTTTATATATTATTTTTATATTTAGATATATTTAATAGGGAAATCTTTATTTCTTCAGACAGTATAAAATATCTGACCATGATACTTATATTCATAATATCACTATTCATAGGCCAAGACTCCCTAGACAAAAAAGATAGATATTTGCTTCAATTAGGACTTTTTTTAACCTTGATTGCAGACCTATTTTTATTACTATTAGGCAGACACTATATCTTGGGAATATTTTTATTTATTATTGTTCAAATTATATATGCCCATAGATATAGTCGTGAAGATTTAAGACATATTATAAGAAATCGTATTATATTATTCACATCATTATATATTCCATATCTTTTAATTAATAGATTCCTAATAGGATTAGATTTGCTATATTTTGCTGGATTATTCTATGGTATATCTATATTATTAAGCACCATAGATGCATATAGGGCATATAAATATAAAAGATTTCCATCACCTAATAGGCAGATGATTCTCATAGGTATGATACTCTTCATACTTTGCGACATAAATGTAGGATTATATAATCTATTGGGTGAGATTAGTAGGGAAAGCGTGGTGTATAATATATCCTTTCTATCTATGTGGTTATTTTACTTGCCGTCGCAGGTTTTGTTGGTGTTAAGTGGATATGATTGTGAGAATTACTAATAATATGCAAATACGATTTTTAAATGGTATACAATTAAGATATAATCTTATTATAAGTATATTTAAAGAAGAAAATAAAGGAAAATTTATTTTAGGGAATTATAAAAAACGAGAAGTAACAAGGTTAAAGTTTGCATATAAAAATTGGAGGTAGTTATGATTACATCAGAAGAAATTAAAAGACGCTTATGGGATGGAGCTAATGAACTTAGAGGTTCAATGGATGCAAGTAGATATAAGGATTATATGCTAGGTCTAATGTTCTATAAATTTCTAAGTGATAAAACTTTAGATGCATTTAAGATCTCAGCAGGTATTAAAAATATAAGTGAGGAAGAGTTAGTAAAAGAATATAAAGAGGCTAGGGAAGATTATGGAGAAAATTTAGATAGAACCATCCAAAATATGCTAGGATATTATGTTTCACCAGAATACCTGTATCAGACTTGGATCAATGATATTAATTCTGGAGATTTTGAAGTACAAAAGGTGACTGATAGCTTACATAATTTTGAACGATCTATATCTATTGAAACAGGCACTGATGATTTTAAAGGCTTATTTTCAAGCTCTACCATAGATTTAACAGATACAGCCCTAGGTAGTAATCTAAATGAACGAAGCAAAAATATACAAGCCCTAATCATGCTTTTTGCAGATTTAAATATGGTTGCCCTACAAAAAGGAGATATTTTAGGAGATGCATATGAATATTTAATTGGGCAATTCGCAATGGAGTCTGGGAAGAAAGCAGGAGAGTTCTACACCCCACATCAAGTATCTGAAGTCATGGCTCAAATTGTTGCTAGGTCATCTAATATTGAATCGATTTATGACCCAACAGTTGGTTCTGGCTCCCTACTATTAACTGTAGGTAAACACTTAGATTCTGATACTCAAAAGAATCTTAATTATTATGGGCAGGAAAAAAATACTGCAACCTATAATTTAACCCGTATGAATTTATTATTACATGGAGTTAGACCAGAAAGGATGACTATAAGAAATGGTGACACCCTTTCCTATGATTGGCCTGAAGATCCAGAGAGGCCAAATGAGGGGGTACAATTTGATGCAGTTGTTATGAATCCACCCTACTCTC
>Ga0079226_10002725_pt1 | contig 13645 bp, 13 predicted proteins | sample Poulit2014_FD_76345 | JGI IMG/M metagenome (GOLD analysis project Ga0079226, IMG submission 76345) | Agricultural soil microbial communities from Georgia to study Nitrogen management - Poultry litter 2014 | ecosystem: Environmental > Terrestrial > Soil > Agricultural land | place: USA: Georgia... | reverse complement strand
TATATGGCGATTTTACTGCTTTAAACAACTTTTCTATCTCAGTTCCTAAACAAAGCATTTTTGGTTTATTAGGTCCTAATGGAGCCGGAAAAACTACTTTTCTACGAATTTTAAATCAAATTACTTTACCGGATTCCGGAAAAATTTATTTAGATGGAGAAAAATTACAACCCAAACATATTGCGCAAATAGGATATTTACCGGAAGAACGCGGACTTTATAAATCGATGAAAGTTGGTGAACAAGCAACTTATTTGGCAAGACTGAAAGGACTTTCTAAACAAGAAGCACAAACACGCTTAAAAGCTTGGTTTGAGAAATTTGAAATTGAAGATTGGTGGGACAAAAAAATCCAAGAACTCTCTAAAGGAATGGCGCAAAAAATACAGTTTATTGTAACTGTACTTCACCAGCCAAAACTTTTAATTTTTGATGAACCTTTCAGCGGTTTTGACCCGGTTAATGCTAAAATAATTGAAAAAGAAATTTTAAACCTGCGCGATCAAGGAGCCACTATTTTATTTTCTACCCACCGGATGGAAAGTGTAGAAGAAATGTGTGATCATATTGCATTAATCAACAAATCAAATAAACTTTTAGACGGAGAAATTTCTTCGATAAAAAGAAATTATAAATCCAATATTTATCAAGTAGGAATTCAAGCAGAGAATTTAAACAGCTTAGAAAATCAACTCAAAGAAAAATTTGAAATTCTTCCTGCTAATTTTAAAAGCATCAATCAAAATGAATTACAGATAAATATTAAAATACCTGAAAATTTTTCTGCTAATGAACTTTTAGCTTTTTTAATCAACTTAGGAAAAGTAAATCACTTTGTTGAAGTAATCCCTTCTATCAACGATATCTTTATCAAAACTGTTAGTGAAAATGTATAATTTAAAATTAATTACCATCCGCGAATATCTTGCAAAAGTTCGCAATAAATCTTTTATCACCATGACTTTTGTAAGTCCGGTGATTATGGTTGGAATGTTTTTGCTGATTATTTATTTGGCAAACTTAAACAACAACAAAACTTCAACAGTTAGCATTCTTGATGAAAGCGGTTTTTTTATAGAAGAATTTGAATCTAATCATAATGTAAAATACATTGATTATGCAGAATTTTCTAAATCTCAAGCCATAGATTCAAGCAAGCAAAATGATTTCACCGGATTATTATATATTCCAAAGTTTGAAGAAGGAAAATATCCGGATGAAAGCATTGAATTTTACACCAATAGTTCTCCTAATACAGATCTTATTTCTACTATAGAATCAAAAATCTCTAATCTGCTGACAGAAAAAAAACTTACTGACAAAAACATAGACTTAACTAAAATTCAAGCTGCACAAACCACAGTTTCGCTTAATCTTGAAAACTATTCAGGAGAGCAAACTTCAAAGCTGAGCAATTATGTAAAAATGGCTTTTGGCGGCGGCGCCGGATATCTTTTATTTATGTTTATCATCATTTATGGAAATATGGTAATGCGTTCTGTAATTGAAGAAAAAACAAGCAGAATTGTTGAAATAATTATCAGTTCTGTAAAACCCATCCAACTGATGTGGGGGAAAATTTTAGGAACCACTTTTGCGGGCTTAACCCAGTTTTTAATCTGGTTAATTTTAGGAGGTATTTTATTGGTTGTTGCCAGCTTATTTTTAAATATTGATATGACTTCTCTGCCTTCCTCTCCTGAGCAAATTGCTGAAACTGATGCCACACTTAATATGATTCAAGAAGTTATTATAGATATTTCAAAACTTCCACTTTTAGCTTTAATTGTTTCTTTCATCGTTTATTTTATCGGCGGATATTTTCTATACAGCGCTATTTATGCTGCAATTGGAGCAGCAGTAGATAACGAAACAGACACACAGCAGTTTATCTTCCCCACCACTCTTCCTTTGATGTTGGGGATTTATGTAGGTTTCTTTTCTGTTATCGGCGATCCACACGGAACAGTAGCTACTGTTTTTTCTCATATTCCTTTAACTTCTCCAGTGGTAATGTTGATGAGAATTCCTTTTGGCGTTCCAATTTGGGAAATAGCAATTTCCATTGTCATCTTATTTATTTCCATCTTTTTTGTAGCTTGGATTGGTTCAAAAATTTACAGAGTAGGAATCCTGATGTATGGAAAAAAACCGACTTATAAAGATATCGGAAAATGGTTAAAATACTGATAAACAGGTTTCTTTAAATTATTTCTCAACAAAAATAATTGCAAAAAACTTTCATTTTCAATTATTTAATTGAACTTCTTAAATCAGCATGAAAAACAATGTGTTTTTCATGCTGATTTTTTTTAGTTTTTATCCTATTCTTTTTTGAAATCATAGCATAAATAACTTTAAAACTCAGAACATTTATTTTATTTTTTTAGATTAACCTAAAATATTTATTAGTTTAAACTAATTTCTTATATATTTGCTTTTTAAACAATACAAACAGATTAATAGTAATTGTTTATTTCTGTTTTATTAGCCTTAAAAAAAGTTGAATTTTAAACTAAAAAAAATGAAAATCACAAAAAAATTACCTGAATTACCATTTGATAAAAATGCACTCAATCCGATAATCACCGAAGAAACTTTTGATTATCATTATGGAAAACATCACGCTGCTTATGTAAAAAACCTCAACAACTTGATAAAGGATACGCCTTTAATTGAAGAAAGCGTACCAGAGATTATTCAACATGCTTATGACAATAAAAATGTAGGCTTATTCAATAATGCCGCACAACACTGGAATCATAGTTTTTTCTGGCATTGTCTTTCTCCAAATGGCGGAAGTGCTCCGCAAGGAAAAATAGCTGAATTGATCAAACGGGATTTTGGCAGTTTTGAAAATTTCAAAAATCAATTTTCTGATATAGCAGTTAAACTTTTTGGTGCAGGTTGGGCTTGGTTGGCTTTAAATAATCAAGGAAAACTGGAAATCATTCCGATGAAAGATGCTTATACACCACTGACCGAAAACAAAAAACCAATTCTTACTTTAGATGTCTGGGAACATGCTTATTATATCGATTACCGAAATGCACGCCCTAAATTTGTAGAAGGTTTTTGGGATATTGTAAACTGGGAATTTGCTAATCAAAATTTAAAATAAAATGAGTGATTCTTGTTTAAATCATATTGAACGTTATTGGCAGAAATTAACCCTTTCTGCCAATGAATTATTTGATCAGGGAGAATGTAATAAAGCATTGTCTTCTTATCAGGACGCATTATATCGGGCTGAAGTACTTAACAATTATGCCAATCAATGCGAAAGCTTGAAAATACCTTTCAAGCAAGTTTATATTATTTCCTGCAATAACTTGGCTTATACTTATGAAAAATTGGGAAAACTAAAAAAAGCTGAAAAATTACTCCGTCGGGTAGTTTATTTTCTGTTGCATTTAACCCGGAATAAAAACTATAATCAAAAAGAGATTAAATCTGAACTAAAAAGAGCTACTTTGTCTTATCTTTCTTTTTCTAAGAATAACAATACAGAAAAAGAGAAACAAAAACATCTTATGACAAGGTTAAAAGAAGAAATCACCGAATAGAATTAAGTAAATAAAATATAAAAAACGATATGCAAAATCATTATTTAAATGTCCGGCTAAACTCTTATGCTGAAAAAGAAGAAATGACTGAAAACGCGGTTGACGTTACGTTAATAAGCAAAGCAGAAACCAATACTCCTTGGAAAACACCTTTTTCCAACACCATAAACAAAGCTTTTTCAGAAAAGAAAACTCAATTGTGGACCAGTTGGACAGATAAAAAAGAAATTATCGTAGCACTTCCTCATCAAAACTTAGAAAAAATTAGACTTGTTGGGGCAAAGATTTACAATGCTTTAAAAAACGACCTTCCTAATCAAGCAATTTTAAAGGGTTTAGAAAACTTAACAAAAGAATCTCGCTTGGCTTTATTAGAAGGTATTTTATTGAGCAGTTATCATTTCGATAAATATTATAAAGAAAAAGATGCAGTAATCATCGATATTTATCTTGCAGATTCTGTTATATCTAAAGAGGAAATAAAAGAACTCACCATTTTGGCAAAAGCCATTTCACTGACCAAAAACTTAGTCAATGAACCGCCAAACTATATGAATTCTTTGCAGTTTTCCTTAGATGCCAGAAAAGCTGGTCAAAAATTTGGTTTTGAAACAGAAGTATTGGAAAAAGACAAAATAGAAGAGCTTAAAATGGGAGGATTACTCGGTGTTAATCAAGGTTCTTCCATTCCACCAACCTTTAATATTTTTACGTATAAACCTAAAAATGCCCTCAATAAAAAACCTTTGATATTAGTGGGCAAAGGCGTAATGTTTGACACTGGCGGCTATTCCCTAAAAATCGGTGGAGTGATGAGCAGTATGAAAAGTGATATGGCAGGTGGAGCTGCTGTTTTAGGAATAATTTCTGCTATTGCAGGCAATAATCTTCCTTATTATATCATCGGATTAGTTCCAGCAACGGATAATAAAATTTCAGGCCAAGCAATGGTGGTAGATGATGTGATTACAATGATGAATGGCACCACTGTAGAAGTGCAAAACACAGATGCGGAAGGACGTTTGGTTTTAGCAGACGCATTAGCTTATGCCAAGCAATTTGATCCGGAATTGGTGATTGATATAGCCACGCTAACAGGAGCTTCTGCTGCCATTACGGGTTCTTGTGGAATTTCCGTATTAGGAAAAGATCAAGAAAACATTGACCAATTATCCAAAATCGGAGAGAAGGTATATGAACGTTTGGTGCAACTCCCCCTCTGGAAAGAATATGCAGATTTATTAAAATCTGAAGTAGCTGATTTGCAAAATATCGGAGGAAAAACCGGAGGCGTAAGTACAGCAGCAAAGTTTTTAGAACATTTTACTGATTATCCTTGGATTCATTTTGATATCGCCGGAGCTGCTTTTATTAAAAAAGCCAATGGATATAAACAAAGTGGAGCTACTGCTGTTCCCCTTCGATTAATCTATGATTTTGTAAAATCCAAATGCTAATATAACCTGAAAATATGGACAATAGATCTAAAGCTTTACAGCAAGTGCATAATTTATTAGACCTCCAAGTTAAAGGAAATCCAAATTTTGAAGTGTTAGCAAAACATCTTCAACACTTGATAAACCATAACTTTAATGATTTATTGTCCATATTATATCGCATAGATGTTTCAGAAGTAAAGGTTAAAAAAGCGCTTGCCCAAAAACCGAAAAACACTTCTGACGGAGAAATTATTGCAGAATTATTGATTGAAAGACAAATTCAAAAATTGAAATTCAAAGCACAATACCGTAAAGGAAATTAATAATTAGTCCGTCCTTAAAAATAGGCGATTTTCGATTTTCAGGAGTAAAAAAAATCGGACAAAACTCTTTTTAAGAATTTTGAAAAAACAAAAAATGATTTCTCCATCAGGATTTCCATCATTTTCTTGAAGTTCCAGGCAGCTGCAGCCAAAAAAGCATTGATTTTCACCCCAACTTCGTGGTGATAATAGTTTTGTTGCATTCGAAAGTCCGTCTTAAGGTGTCCAAATATAGGTTCTATGGCAGCACGGGTTCTGAACTTCTTCCGTTTGGCGCGCCGTTGATAGGCGGTATCTCTTTTTAAAGGAGGCTTGGGAGTGGATATGCTAACACCATTAATTTCAGATTTACCTCTACCACCTCGGTCGTAAACAATTTCTTTGGGAAGTGTAATTCCATTTTCTTCCATCTGATTCAACAACGGTTCAATGGTATGACCGTCATAAGGATTATCGATAAATCCTTTGACAGCCACAATTATTTTATGCCTCTTGCGTGAAGTGGTGATTATTCCAACTTTGTTGCCAAATTCATACGGCTTATGGGCTTTCCCTTTGGCTATGCATTTGGTAAAAGGCTTGTGGATACTGTAGATTTTGTTCTTATCCTTTCGTTTTTGAGTAATAATGCGTTTAAAAATATGAAGCTGTTGTTGATAATTATCGGCCTGCTCATCGGTGAAATTACGTTCCAGTTCCCTGACCAATCTCCCGGCTATAGTCCTTAATTTCTTTCGTCCCTTTTTTGCTTCCTTATAGCGTCTTGGGTGTTTTCCGTTATAAGTATCTCTTACCAATTGTTTACTTACTCTCACATACGTTTGTCGTTGAGGAAGGTTTTCTTTTTTGGCGATTTTGTTACAATGATCAATCACTTTTTTGCACAGCTTGGCATCGGTGGGAAAAGTAGTGTTGTTTTCCTGAACGGTGGTTCCGATAATTCATAGTTGGATTTCCTGTCCTTTGAATGGTGGAGTTTAACGCTTTGTAGAAAAATCTTTTTAATACCTTTCTCACCAATACGTTTTCTAAAGTGAACAAAATCACTGGGATCACAGGGAAACCGATGTTGGAAAAATGCTTCTCCACAAAAATACTGAAAGTAAGGGTTACTTATCCAAGCTTCCACAATCGTCTCATCCCCATAGTTGTAGAGATGTTTTAAAATGTGGATTCCTACCATAAACCGAATCGGCATAGCCGGTCTGCCCTTATCCGAATAGAGACCCGAAAATTCATCTTCGAAGTATTGCCAATCTATTTTTTTGGCCAAAAGAGCCAATCTGTGATTTGGATTGATAAAATCGGTTAACAAAGGACGAAACAGATCGGCTTGTTTTTTAGGTGGTTTCCCCAACATATTTTGCAAGGTTTTGACCACAAGATAACCAAAACCTTGCAATTTTAGCTACCAAAATAGGTTCATTTATCAACAAAATATGTTGATAAACAATGACTTAAATGATTATTCAGGAACGACTAATTATTATCTTTATCCAATGTTCCCCATAAAAATAATCGCTTATGAAATTAAAAACTATAGGAAATTCAACCATAAAAACTCCGAAAATTATGTTTGGAGGAAATGTATTTGGCTGGACTTTAGATGAAAAAGAATCTTTTAGAATGCTGGATATGTTATTGGAAAGAGGTTTTACTTTTATAGATACCGCAGATTCTTATGGAAAAGAAACCGGATTATCTGAAAAAATCATCGGAAAATGGATGAAAGACAGAAAAGTAAGACAAGAAATCACTTTAGCAACCAAAGCCGGAAATGTGCACACCAAACAAGCTGATGGAAGCATAAAAAGAAGCAGAGATAATTCTCCGGCTTATCTTGAAAAATGCATCAACAATAGTTTAAACAGACTTCAAACAGATTATGTAGATTTATTTTATACGCATTTTGATGATGAAATCACTCCTGTTAAAGATGTTTTAGAAACTTATCAAAAATTTATAAAAGCCGGAAAAACGAGAATTATCGGCGCTTCTAATTTTTCAAAATCAAGATTAAAAGAAGCTTTAACCTTAGCTGAAAATTCAGATTTACCTAAATATGAAATTTTCCAAACGGAATATAATTTAATGGAAAGAAAAGAATTTGAATCCGGTTTGGCAAATTTATGCAAAGAACATCAAGTCAGCACAGCAACTTATTTTTCTCTTGCCAGTGGTTTTCTTACCGGAAAATACAGAAAAAAAGAAGATTTTAAAGGAACTTCCAGACAAATGCTGACAGAAAAATATTTTAACGATCAAGGAAAAGAAGTTTTAAAAACATTAGATCAGATTGCGGAAAATCATCAAGTTTCTAACGCTGGAGTGGCTTTAGCTTGGATTTTAAACAGACCAAATGTTACCACTTGTATTGCCAGTGCTACAAAAGAAAATCATTTAGATGCTTTTGAAGAGGCCTTAAAACTTCAACTTTCTACAGAAGAAATGAATTTGCTTAATAAAGTAAGTCAGTTTTAAATTGATTTAGATTTTATAAAAAACCTTGAAAATCATTTTTTTTCAAGGTTTTTTTGATTGTATAGTTTTTAATAAAATTATACTTTTTTTCCATTTACAAAAACTGAAGAAGAAATTTTTACTTGATTTCCTAAAGTCAACGAAACAGAACAATATTTTTCAAAACTTAAATTTACTGCTCGCAAAGCTTTTTTCCCCTCAATATCTCCTTCCAAATAAATTTTTAAATGAGCTGTTTCAAAAGGTTTTGCTGTTCCTAAATCTTTTCTTCCTCCTTCTATTTCAATATTATAAGAAGAAATTTCTTGTTTTTGCTTCTTTAGAATATTAACCACATCAATAGCATTACAGCTTGCAATTCCCATTAAAATTAATTCCATCGGACTGGCGCCTTTTGAAGGGCCATCTAAAGTGGTGTCAATATTAATCGGAATTCCAGAAGCACCTTTTGCTTCAAAATGATAATCTTTTTCTACTCTGTTTAAAGTAACTTTCATATTTCTATTTTTACGAAATATACTTTAATTCAATTAGAAAAATAAATCTATTGAAAACAATTTCTCTTCTTCAAGAGTTTATTTTTCCACCTCTTGCTTTTCAATTTATTTTTGTATATTTGCTGTTCAATTTGGGAAAAATTTGACTGATTGCAACCCGTAAAAAATGCTAAACCAGTACCGCTTTTTTTGAGTGATGCTTTTTCAGCTTTCTTTCCCTGCAAAATTTTTATAAATGTCTTATTTATTTACTTCAGAAAGTGTTTCTGAAGGACATCCAGATAAAATTGCTGATCAAATTAGCGATGCTTTAGTCGATAATTTTTTAGCCTACGATCAAAATTCAAAAGTAGCTTGTGAAACTTTAGTAACTACCGGACAAGTAATTTTAGCCGGAGAAGTTCGTTCTAAAACACAACTCGATTATCAAGAAATAGCACGAGAAGTAATTAAAGAAATTGGATATACCAAAGATTCTTATCAATTCAGTGCCAACTCTTGTGGCGTAATGTCTGCAATTCACGGGCAATCACCAGATATAAATCAAGGAGTAGATAGAAAATCTGCTGCAGATAGTTTTGAAGCAAAAGCAAATGCTCAAGGAGCCGGAGATCAAGGAATGATGTTTGGTTATGCCACCAACGAAACGGAAAATTATATGCCTTTACCGCTGGCTTTGGCGCATAAAATTTTAAAAGAATTATCAGCCATCAGAAGAGCAGGAAAAGAAATGACTTATTTGGGTCCCGATGCTAAAAGTCAAGTCACCATAGAATATTCTGATGATCATCAACCGTTGAAAATTAAAACTATTGTAATTTCTACACAGCATGATGATTTTGCTTCTGAAGAAGAAATGTTGAATAAAGTGAGAACTGATATTCAAAATATTTTAATTCCGAAAGTGATTAAAAGTTGTTCTGCTAAAATTCAAAAACTCTTTACCCAAGAAATTGAATATTTAATCAATCCGACCGGAAAATTTGTGATTGGCGGACCCCACGGAGATAGTGGTTTGACAGGTAGAAAAATAATTGTAGATACTTACGGCGGAAAAGGTGCGCACGGCGGAGGTGCTTTTTCAGGAAAAGACCCGAGTAAAGTAGATCGTTCCGGGGCGTATGCAACAAGACATATTGCTAAAAATTTAGTAGCTGCAGGAATTGCCGATAAAATTTTAGTTCAAGTTTCTTACGCAATTGGTGTGGCAAAGCCAACAGGATTATATATCAATACTTATAACACGGCAAATGTTGATTTAACAGATGGAGAAATTGCCGAAAAAGTATTGAAGTTATTTGACTTAAGACCTTATGCCATAGAACAAAACTTGAAATTGAGAAATCCTATTTATCAAGAAACCGCTTCTTATGGACATATGGGAAGAGATGCTTATGTAGGAAATAAAACTTTTAATAAAGGAAAACCCAACGAAAAAACGATTGAAAATTTAGCGTTTTTTACCTGGGAAAAACTGGATCGTGTGGAGGATATTAAAAAGGAATTTGGTATTTAATTTTAGTATAAAAAATCACCTAAACTGAAGACGAGTTGTGGGTGTTTCTTTTTTTGTCTGTCAGCTAAAGCAGACGGTAATAGCTAAAGCATTTATTGATTTTCCCAACGTTTAGAATAAATACATTATTTTTGATTTTTAGCTTAAAAATAAAACTATGTAAGAACAACACAAAAAATTCATGCGTCGTGCAATAGAAATTTCTAAAAATGGAATGGACAACAACAAAGGCGGTCCTTTTGGAGCCATAGTTGTAAAAGATGGAGAAATTATTGCTGAAAGTTATAATCAAGTTACTTCAGAAAATGATCCTACTGCACACGCTGAAATTTCTGCTATTAGAAAAGCTTGTAAAAAACTCAATTCTTTTCAGTTGGAAGATTGTATTATTTACACTTCTTGCGAACCTTGTCCGATGTGTTTTGGTGCTATTTATTGGTCAAGAGTAAAAGCTGTTTATTATGCTTACACAAAAGAAGATGCAGCAGAAATAGATTTTGATGATCAGTTTATTTATCAAGAATTAGAGAAAAATATCGACAATAGAAATATTAAGTTCATCAACTTAGAAAGGGAAAATGCCCAACAAGTTTTTGAGGCTTGGAAAAATAAAACCGATAAAATTGAATATTAAAAAACTGTGTTGTCAATAATTTGGCTTTTAAATTATGTTGCTCAAATTTCTTATCTTTGCAACTTTAAGATAATAAGTTTATGAATAGTTTAAAGGGTTTAAAATGGCGTTATGCAACTCAAAAATTTGATGCGGAAAAAATTATTCCGGAGAAGAAAATTGAGATTATAAAAAATGCTTTTAACCTCACGCCAACTTCTTATGGAATGCAACCAGTTAAATTGATTGTAATCAAAAATAAACCCATTCAAGAAAAACTTTTTGAATATACTTATTGGCAAGAACAAGTGCGCACTGCTTCACATCTTTTAGTTTTTTGCATAGAAACTGTAATTGATGATCAGTTTATTGAAGATTCTTTTAAGTTGGAAAAAGAAATCAGAAATACGCCGGATGATATTATTGAAAAATCAAAAAAATTCCGCTTACAACTTTTCAATGAATGGACAACTCAAGAAAAACAACAATGGGCCATTAATCAATTGTATTTAACTTTAGGAAATGTATTAAATACTTGTGCACAAGAGTTTATTGATGCTTGTCCGATGGAAGGTTTTCAAGCTGATAAATATGATGATTATTTAGAACTTCCTGCACAGAACTTAAAATCAAAACTGATTTTACCAATTGGTTATAGAGCTGAAGATGACTTTTTTGCCGATTTTAAAAAAGTTAGAAAACCTTTAGAAGATGTGGTTATCGAAATTGGATAAAAATCAATATCCTGCTGCGCTGTCATCTCCTCTTTTATCTGCAGCAGAATGGATTTTTCCTTCTTCCACTAAAATCATTTCTGTTCTTCCAATAGGTTCTCGTTTTTTGATTTGATACCCCATATTTTCTAATTCTTTTAAAGTATTTTGATCAAAATCTTCTTCCACATAAATTAAATCTGGTTGCCATTGGTGATGAAATTTAGGTTTATTTACTGCTTCTTCTGCTGATAAATCAAACTCCACAACATTTAAAATACTCTGCAAAACAGAAGTGATAATTGTGCTTCCTCCCGGAGTTCCCACCACCATAAAAGGTTTTTCCTCTTTGGTTAAAATAGTTGGCATCATTGAACTCACTGGTCTTTTTTGAGGTTCAATTTGATTGGCTTCACTTCCTAAAAGTCCATATTCATTAGGGATTCCGGTTTTTATACTAAAATCATCCATTTCATTATTCAATAAAAATCCTGCACCGCCCACCACTACTCCACTTCCGTAATGTGTATTTAAAGTGGTAGTTACCGCAACTGCATTTCCATCTTTATCCAACACAGATAAATGCGTAGTTTCTTCAGATTCTTGCAATCCTGAAAAAACATTTTCACTTTTCCCGGCTTTTCCAGGTATAAAATCTGCTAATCTCCTTTTTAGATAATCTTCATTTAAAAGCATTTCTGTAGGAACTTCTACAAAATCAGGATCGCCCATATATTCTGTTCTATCTGCATAAGCTCGACGTTCAACTTCTACAATATAATGAATAGCTTCGGCAGAATGAAAACCCATTTCTTCCAAATCAAAAGTCGATAACATTTTCAACATCATTTCTAACATCAATCCGCCGCTGGAAGGAAGATCCATTGTATAAACTTGATAATCTTTATACGTAAAACTGCGTGGTTTTCTTTCTTTGGCTTGGTAGTTTTTTAAATCTTCTGCGGTGATTATTCCTTTGCCTCTGTTCATTTCTTCAATTAATAATTCGGCAGTTTTTCCTTCATAAAATTCTTTTTCTCCATTTTCTGCAATTCTTTTTAAGGTTTTTGCCAAATCTTTTTGGAATAAAGTATCTCCTTCTTTCCATTTTTTATTCCGCACAAAACTTGTGGGTTTGGTGTTCATTTTTTTAAAGAAATCAGCACTTTCATTTAGTGTTTTAGCTTCAAGAGCTGTTAACGAAAAACCTTTTTCTGCCAATTCAATTGCGGGTTCAAGCAGTTTTTTCATGGTTAATTTCCCATATTTTTGATGTGCTAAAAAAGTTCCTGCAACTGTTCCTGGAATTCCAGCAGCTAAATGTCCGTCTAAACTTTTTCGATCAATTACCGCTTCTTCTTCATCTAAATACATGTTTTTATCTGCTAAATTTGGCGCAGTTTCTCTAAAATCAATGCTGTTAGTTTCTCCATTTTCAGTGTGAATCAACATAAATCCGCCTCCGCCTAAATTTCCTGCTCCCGGATAAACCACCGCCAAAGCATATTGCACCGCGATGGAAGCATCTATGGCGTTTCCGCCTTCTTTTAAGATTTGTTTTCCTATTTCACTTGCCAAAGGATGTGCAGAAACAACAGCAGCAGAGTCTGAGGTTTTTTCTTTAACTATCTCATAATCAAAAGCTGAAATAGTTGAAGTGTTTTTATTTTCTACACTTTTATCACAAGAAAAAATGAAAAAAAGTAAAAAAGCTATAGAGAAATAATGTTTTTTCATAGATGAAAATTGATTTTTTACACTTCACAAAATATAAAGTCTTTGCGAATTTCTCTATTTTTAATCTGTTAAAAGAAGTGAAATTTTCTCTTATTTTATTACGTGAAAATTCAAATGATTAAATTTGAAAAAATAACTTTATAAAATTTCTATGTCTGAAAATATTATAGAAAATAATATTAAATCAATTCGTGATAAAATCGATGCTGCTTGTTTGGCAAACAATAGAAATCCTAAAGAAGTTAAGCTTTTATTGGCTACTAAAACAGTAGAACCTGCGAGAATTATCAAAGCTTTTGAAGCAGGAAAAACACTGATTGCTGAGAATAAAATTCAAGAAGTAAGAGAAAAATTTGAAGCACTTTCTGCTTATCCGCATGAAAATCATTTTATCGGACATTTACAATCCAATAAAGTCAAGTTTTTAATTCAGAATGAAATTTCTTGTTTGCATTTTTTAGATCGAAAACGCTTGGCAAATCGTTTACAAAACAGGTTGGAATTTGAAAATAAAGAAATGGATGTTTTAATTCAAGTGAATACTTCTCAGGAGAAAAGTAAATTTGGCGTTGATCCTAAAAACGTTTTAGATTTTGTAAAATACGTGGCTCAAAAAGATAGAATTCACATCAAAGGATTGATGACAATAGGATTATTTAGTGCTGAAAAAGAAAAAGTAATTCCTTGTTTTAGACTTTTAAAAGAACTTAAAAATAAAATTGCAGCAGAAAATATTCCCGGAGTAGAAATGAAAGAGCTT
>Ga0079226_10002724_pt1 | contig 13646 bp, 12 predicted proteins | sample Poulit2014_FD_76345 | JGI IMG/M metagenome (GOLD analysis project Ga0079226, IMG submission 76345) | Agricultural soil microbial communities from Georgia to study Nitrogen management - Poultry litter 2014 | ecosystem: Environmental > Terrestrial > Soil > Agricultural land | place: USA: Georgia... | reverse complement strand
TTTGAAAGTATATAAATCACTTTGTGAATCTGCTAATAATTGGAATTCCTACTTTTTGAAAAAAGGATATAAACTTTCAATCTTAAATTTAGGAGGTGGATTGGGGATAGATTATAAAAATCCATCTGAAAATAATATTCCTGATTTTAAATCTTTTTTTGAAGTTTTTAAACAGAATTTAAAAGTCTTACCTGATCAGCAAATACATTTTGAGTTGGGAAGATCACTTGTTGGACAATGTGGAAATTTAATTTCGAAAGTACTATATATAAAAGAAGGAATTGATAAAAACTTTGCAATAATAGACGCTGGAATGACAGAATTATTACGCCCTGCTCTTTATCAAACTGAACATAAAATAGAAGTTTTAACACCTTCACTAAAAAAGAACAAAATCAAATATGAAATCGTTGGTCCAATTTGTGAAAGCAGTGATTCTTTTGCGAAATCTGTTAAGCTTCCTCAATTAAAACGTGGAGATTATTTAATTGTAAAATCAGCTGGAGCTTATGGAGAAGTCATGGCTTCACAATATAATATGAGAGATAAAGTTAAAGTCCTTACTTCTTTTTAAGAAAATTAATATTTAAAATATTTACTCTTAAAATAATTAGTATTTTCTTTATCTTTGTTATGAATTTTAAACGCTAACAAAATGAAAAAAATTACCAGTTTACTCTTTGTATTTCTGATTACCTTAGTCGGATTTGCACAAGGACACGAAACATTTGATAACTTAGAAGACAATGGCACTTCTTATCAAGATGGATCTTTCACCGGTCAAGACGGATCTACTTGGGAATATCTACAAGCTCGAGGAGATAGTGATGCCCAAGTATATGAAGATAATCCCGCAATTATGTTAGGGAAAGGTAAAGATTCTGAACTTACTTCAGGAACTCTTCAAAATGGAATCGGAACTTTACAATTTACCTATAAAAAAGCTTTTGGAGGAGATGCAAATTTAGAAGTTTATGTAAATGATGATTTAGTTTACACTGCCACAACTGAAGGAGAAGATCAACCTATCACCACAGAAGAAATCACTGTAAATGTTGATGGAGAATTCACCTTAAGATTTTACAACCCTTCAGGAGCTGGACAAGTAAATATTGATGATATTATTTGGACAGCAACAGGAGAAGAAGCAACCATTAATATTACTTCTCCTTCTGATGGTCATCAACACGCACCAGGAGAAAATCCTGTGATAAATTTTAATGTTACCAACTTTGATATTTCTTCTGATGCAGAAGCAAATGATGGTGATGGATATGTTCAATACCAAATAAACGAAGAAGGTTTCACCAATCATTTTTCTGATGAAAGCATTGAACTTTCAGATCTTGATGCTGGAGAACATGAATTTGTAATAAAATTAGTAGATAATGATGGAGAAGAAATTGAAGGTTTATCAGACAGTGTAACTTTCATTTTACACGAATACCAAGAAGTTTCAAACTTACAAGAATTAAGAGAAGGTAATCATAACGAATATTACACCTTAACAGGAGAAGTGATTTTAACTTATCAGCAAAACTTCAGAAATCAAAAATATATCCAAGATGAAACTGCTGCAATTTTAATTGATGATAATGCTGGAATTATCACTACTACTTACAATCGTTATGATGGAATCACAGGAATTACAGGAAAATTAAATGAAAACAATGGAATTCTTCAATTTCAACCAGAAGCAGATACAGAAGAAGCTACTTCTTCAGATAATTTTATAACTCCTGAAATCATTACTATTGCTGAATTAATGGACAATCCAGGAGCTTATGAATCTCAAATCATTGCTTTAGAAGATGTAGAGTTTGTTTTAGAAGAAGGAGAGAATCCTACTTTCCAAACTGGTGTAAATTACACAGTTAAAGATCAAAATGATAATTCTACTATCATGAGAACTAATTTTTATGATGCAGATTATATCGGAGATAATATTCCAACAGGAATTCAAGATGCTATGGTAGGAATTGCTGCAAGATTCCACGATGATGGTCAATTCTTTATCAGAGATAGAGATGATTTAGAAGGAACACCTTTATCAACTGATAAATTCACTAAAAACGATGTAAGCCTCTACCCTAACCCAACTACAAATTTGGTAAATATTGAAATAGAAGGCCAAGCAAATGTTGAGATTTATTCTTTCTTAGGACAAAAAGTAATAGAAAAAAATATCCAAGAAAAAGAAATCATTGCTGTTGATCATTTAAATTCAGGAATTTATTTAGTGAAAATTACGCAAAATGGAAATACAGTAACCAAAAAGCTAATTATTCAGTAAAATAATTTAAAATTTTTAGCTAAAAAGCGTTCGTTTCAACGGACGCTTTTTTTATTTGGTTTCCATTTCTAAAGTTCAAGATTTCAAATTAAATTTGCTTTTATGAAAACAGCTGAATTAAAAAAACGTTTATTTAATCTTTCAAACTCCCAAGATTTTGAAAAATTAGCTTTAGATATCTTCAAATATCAATATCAAAATGTAAAAATTTACCAGACTTTTTGTCAAGCTTTAAACAAAACTCCAGATAAAATAAATTCTATAGAAGAAATTCCTTTTTTACCTATTGAATTTTTTAAATCTCATCAAATCTTAACTGAAAATTCCACTTATGAAAACATCTTCACCAGCAGTGGAACCACCGGAAAACAAACCAGCAAACATTATATTTCTGATATAGAAATCTATGAAAAAACCTTTATAAAAGCTTTTCAAGAATTTTACGGAAAAATTGAAGATTATGTAGTTTTAGCCTTGCTTCCCTCCTATTTAGAAAGAAGTAATTCTTCTTTAATTTATATGGTAAATTCTTTTATCAACAAAAGTAAACATCCAGAAAGTGGTTTTTTTCTGAATAATTATAAAGACTTAACTGAAAAATTAAAAACTTTAGATCAGCAACATAAAAAAATTTTATTAATCGGTGTTTCCTTTGCTTTATTAGATTTAGTTGAAAAAGAAAAATTCTCTTTAAAAAACACTATTATTATGGAAACTGGCGGAATGAAAGGAAGAAGAAAAGAAATTACAAGAGAAGAATTACACCAAATTTTAAGCAAAGGTTTTGGCGTAAAAAATATTCATAGTGAATATGGAATGACAGAATTACTTTCTCAAGCTTATTCTCAAGGAAATGGAATTTTTAAATGTCCATCAAGCATGAAAATTTTTATTCGAGAAACTGAAGATCCTTTACAACTTTTACCCAATCATAAAACTGGTGGATTAAACATTATCGATTTAGCAAATTTAAATTCTTGCTCTTTCATAGCTACACAAGACTTAGGAAGAAAAATTTCTGAAAATAAATTTGAAGTTTTAGGTCGTTTTGATCACAGTGATATCCGTGGTTGTAATCTATTAATGCTGTAATTTATTTTTAATTTTTCTTTTTTGTGTTAATATATTTGATTTAATGAATAAAAATGCTTTACTTAGCAGACGCTAAGATGAAGTTTTTTCATGATAGATTGGTTAGTTAGCTTGAAAAGCCCAGATTTTCTGGGCTTTTCTATTTTTTAGTAGTTTTTTAATAAAGAAATTCTTTTAAAAATAGCAGCTTCGCAAAAATAAAATCTCAGTATTTACTTCAATTTTAGTTAATTACAATAAAACAATGAAAAATATATTTTTACTTTTTGGAATGTTTTTCTTTTTTTCCTTTTCCATTTTTTCTCAAGAAGAAATAAATTGGTTAAGTATGGAAGAAGCTTTAGCTGCACAAAAAGAAAATCCTAAAAAAATCTTGATGGATGCTTACACAAATTGGTGTGGTCCTTGTAAATTAATGGATAGAAATACTTTTGGAAATGCTGATGTAGCAAAGTTTATCAATGAAAATTTTTATGCAGTAAAATTTAATGCGGAAGGACAGGAAAAAGTAAATTATAACGGACAAACTTTTGAAAATCCTAATTATGATCCTGCACGCGCAAAAAGAAGAAACCATCAACATGATTTTGCTAAAGCTTTAAAAATAACTGCTTATCCCACCATTGTATTTTTTGATGAAAAAGGAGAGGTTATAGCGCCAATTCCTGGCTATCACAAACCCAAACAAATTGAATTATTTCTCAACATGATGCTGAATGATGATTATAAAAATCTCACCACTGCTGAAGAATGGGAAAAATATCAAAAAGAATTTAAACCGATTTTTAAAGATTAATCCTTAGAAATTATTTTCTGAAAAGCTCCATTTTCTCCTGTATAATGAAAAGAAATATCCTTTTCTATACATGATTTTTTCCATCTTTCTACATCGGATTTATAATTACTTCCATCTGCAATAACTCGTTGAGGTTTTAAAGAATCTAAAACTCTGTCTAAATTTATTTTAGGAGATTTCCTCAACAAAATATTTTTTGTTTGAATTTCAGCAGGTAATTTCCAAATTCCTGAACTATCTATAACTTGTAAAGAAAAATTATCTTTTTCATAATAATTCCTCACTGAATCAGAAAAATCTACTTGATTTATTCCCATTTTATTTTGAAAACCTTCCAGAAAATACAATTCTTGATCTGCTGGAAAATCAGTAAAAATATATAACTTTTTTCCTTGTTGAAATCCTAAAACACTATTTCTATTTTGATGAATATATAAAAGGAATTTAAACTTGAAATTTGATGAAATTCATATAGATAAACCAGTTGAAAAATGATAATATTCACTCCTAAAAGGAAAATATATAACTTAGATTTCAAATGAAGAATTGCAGCGATAATTCCAATCATAAGAAAAGATAAAATCAACATATTTGAAGAAAAATAAATATGTTGAAATAAGAAATTATCTTTTTCTGCCACCCAACTCACCACTTTTTGTAATACCTCTAAAATTCCGCCATAGATTTCTACAATTTGAATTGGAATTTTACTAAAACTACTCCAAATAATTACAAAAACTCCAACTCCTAAAATAATTCCTAAAAAAGGAACAATCAATAAATTACTGACTAAAAACAAACCAGGAAATTGATGAAAATAAAATAAACTCAAGGGTAAAACTCCTAATTGAGCAGCTAAAGTAACACTGATAAAACCAATTATTTTTTGTAAAAATTTACTTTTAAAAGGAAAAATTTCCTGTATTTTTCTATAAAATAAAAGTATGGACAAAACTGCGGAATAACTCAACTGAAAACCGATTTCTAAAATATTATTCGGATTGATAATCAACAACACCAAAGCAGATAAACACAACATATTTAAACTGAAAACTTTGCGTTTAAAAAACAATCCTAAACTCAAAAAAGAAAACATGGTTACAGCTCTTAAAATTGAAGGCGTCATCCCCACCAAATAAGCATAAATCCATAAGATTAAAATCAAGAGTAAACTTCTGATTATTTTTCCATAAGGAAGGTATATCAAAGGTTTGAACAATAGTAAAAGAAAATATAATAAAACCCCAACATGAAGTCCAGAAACCGCTAAAACATGCACAACTCCAGCTTGAGAAAACTGCGTATAAGTTTCTTTAGAAAGTTGTTTTCGCTGTCCTAAAATCAAAGCTTCCATCAAAGAAATTTGAGTATTAGAAAAACCTGCATTCACTAAATTATCATGATTTCTATTTCTAATTTTTTCTGCTTTTTTAGAAAAACTTTCCGCTTCAGAAGAAAAAAATATTATTTCATCAACTTGGATTTGCGCTTGTTTTAAAACTTGCTTTTTAGCCATAAAATCAGCATAATCAAACTGATAAGGATTTAAAGATTGATAAATATCTTTTAGTTCTGCATATAAAACCAAATGATCTTCAACTTTAAATGTTTTAGAAAGAGAATCTTTTTGAATGGATAAAAGTATTTTTCCTTGTGTTTTTTGTTGATTTAAAGTTTGAATTTCTGCAATGTAATTTTCCTGAAAAACATTGGGTTTTAAAACTTCTTTAATTACAATTTCAAGATTTACTTTTTCTTTTAAATCCTGATGAATATAATGCTGTAAATTTTGTTGAGGTTGATGCCATTTTGTATTGATAAATCCTAAAAGAAAGAGCATCAAAAAAGCTAAAATTCCAAAGGTTTTATCTTGAAAATATTTCTTTTTAGCTTTGAAATAATAAAATATAAATAAGCAAAAAACAATTCCTAAAAATCCATAAATCAACTGGAGATTTACAGAGATAAAAAATCCTGATAAAACGCCAATCACAAAAGCAAAAGTGATAAAAACTGGTATGGAAAAAGGCTTTCTCATTTCTTAAAATTAATTAAAATTTTTAAGAAATGGAAATTCAGATTTTTATAAAATTCTTCTCGCCTCTGTAAAAGATTTTGTCCAATAAGCTTCTTTCAGCTGAGAAATCATCACTCCTCTGCTGGTGGAAGAATGAATAAAATGTATGTCTCCTCCTCTATTTTCAACTACTAAACCAATATGATTGATATATCTTGAAGAATTGGTTTTAAAAAATAATAAATCTCCTTTTTCAACTTGTTTTAAATTAATTCTTTTGCCTTGTTTAGCAATTTCTCTTGAACTTCTGGGCAAAAATATATCTCCTACATTTAAAAAAGTTTGATAAATTAATCCTGAACAATCAATTCCTTTTTTTGACATTCCTCCATACTGATATTTAGTTCCCAAATATGTTTTGGCATAATCCACCATTTCATCAGCTAAAGTGTTATTTCTTTCTTTTACTTCAGAAACTTTTGTAGGCGATTTTTCTTTTTCTTCAGGAATAGTAGGAGTTTCAATTCCTTTATATTCATTTTTAGAGATATTTCTCTTATAATTGCTTTTGTAATTTGATTTTGAAATACGTTTTTTTGAAGATCCACAAGCGGTCAACACCAACAAGCTCAGCAATAAATAAAATATTTTTTTCATAGAAATCTCAAAAAGCTTATTAAATTTAGGGGAAAGATATTAGAAAAAATATATTCAATTCATGTATTTTGAAAATTTTTAATTAAAAAATATTTTACCATCTATCATAACACTTAAACTTTATTGATGAAAACACCAGAAAATTTAAAAAAAGGAGATAAAATAGCAATTGTTACTACTGCCAGAAAAGTAAATTCTGATGATATAGAATTTGCAGTAAAATTATTAGAAAGTTGGGAATTAATTCCTGTTATTGGCAAAAGTATTGGTTTATCAAACAATCAATTTGCAGGTTCAGATCAAGATCGAGCAGAAGATTTTCAAACCCAAATCAATAATCCTGATATAAAAGCAATTTGGTGTGCAAGAGGAGGTTATGGAACGGTGAGAATTTTAGATTTATTAGATTTTTCTAAGCTTGAAAAATCTCCAAAATGGATTATTGGTTATAGTGATATCACAGCTTTACATTCTCATTTACACAATTTGAATTTAAAATCTCTACACGCAGAAATGCCAGCTATCATCAGACAAAAATACCAAGAATCTGCAGAGAGTTTAAAAAATATTTTATTTGGAAAAAAACCAAAATACCAATGGGAAAATCAAAATCCTTTACAAAGAAATGGAAGAGCTAAAGGAAAACTAATCGGAGGAAATTTATCGGTTTTATATTCGCTTTGCGGAAGTTCTTCTTCACTTCAAACAGCAGGAAAAATCTTGTTTTTAGAAGATTTAGATGAATATCTTTATCATATTGACAGGATGATGCAAAACCTTAAAAGAAACAATTGGTTTGAAAATCTTAACGGATTAATAATAGGGGGGATGACAGAAATGAATGATAATGAAATTCCGTTTGGAAAAACTGCTGAAGAAATTATTTTTGATACGGTGAAAAATTATGATTTTCCAGTTTGTTTTGATTTTCCAGCAGGACATATCAAAGATAACAGAGCTTTAATTATGGGCGAAGAAGTAATTTTAGAAGTAGGAGATTCTTTGAATAGTTTATCTTTTCAATAATTTAAAAATCATAAAAATATGAACTCTTTTAGAGTTGAAAAATATTCAGAAAAATATAAAAATCAATGGGATAATTTCATCAGAAATTCTAAAAATGGAACTTTTCTTTTTGAAAGAAATTTTATGGAATACCACAAAGATAGATTTGAAGATTTTTCTTTATTGATTTTTGAAAAAAATAAACTTTTAGCTGTTTTTCCAGCTAATAAAAACAAAGAAATTATATTTTCTCATCAAGGTTTAACTTATGGTGGAATTGTTTTTCCTAAGAAAATTAAATTTGAAAAAAGCTTAGAAGTTTTAAAAACTTTACTTTCTTATTTAGAAAGAAATAATTTTAAAAAGCTGATTTTAAAACTTTTACCTAAAATTTATCATACTTATCCTGCTGATGAAATAGATTATTTACTTTTTATTTTACAAGCAAAATCAATAAGAACAGATCTTTCTTCCAGTATTTTACAAGCCGAAGCTTTAAAAATTCAATCCAATAGAGTAGAAGGGGTTAAAAAAGCAAAAAAACAAGGTTTAGAAATTGAAAAAACAACTGATTTTCAAGGTTTTTGGGAAGATGTTTTAATTCCTAATTTAGCAAAACAACACCAAGCAAAACCTGTTCATAATTATAAAGAAATCAGTTATTTAGCTGCTAAATTTCCGAAAAATATTCATCAATATAATGTAAAAAAAGAAAATAATATTGTGGGTGGATGCACTGTTTTTGAAACAGAAAAAGTAGCACATATTCAATATATTTCTGCAGATAAAAACAAACAAAAATTAGGAACTTTAGATTTTTTATTTCAGCATTTAATAGAAAAAGAATTTAAAGAAAAAACTTATTTTGATTTTGGAATTTCTAATGAAAACCAAGGATTAAACCTCAACAAGGGTTTATTGTATTGGAAAGAATGTTTTGGCGCAAGAGGAATTGCTTATCAGACTTATGAAATTCAAATAAAAAACCATAAATTATTGGAAAATATATTTTTATAATAAATAAGTTTTAATTTTCCAGACCTCATATTCTTTTAGTTAAACTTATATTTGTAATTTTTAATCAACAAAATCTTATGAATCCTTTGCAAGCTCTTTCTCCGGTTGATGGGAGATATCGTTCAAAAACTCAAAATTTATCAGGATATTTTAGTGAAGAAGCCTTAATTGGTTATAGAATTAAAGTAGAAATAGAATATTTTATTGCACTTTGTGAATTGCCTTTGCCGCAGCTTTCAAAAGTTGATCCTGCAGTTTTTACTGAATTGAGAAAAATTTATAAAGATTTTTCTCTTGAAGATGCTAAAAAAGTAAAATCTATAGAAGCAATTACAAATCATGATGTAAAAGCAGTTGAATATTTTATTAAAGATAAATTTGATGAATTAGGACTTTCAGAATTCAAAGAATTTATTCATTTAGGATTAACTTCTCAAGATATCAACAACACTGCGATTCCACTTTCTTTAAAAGATGCTGTCAATCGAATTTATTTTCCAAAATTAAATGAATTAATTGCAAAATTAGAAGATTTAGCTTTGGAATGGGAAAAAATTCCCATGTTAGCAAAAACACATGGTCAACCAGCTTCTCCTACATTATTAGGAAAAGAAATCAAAGTTTTTGTAGTTCGATTACAAGAACAATTAAAAAGATTGGAATATACTCCAATTGCAGCAAAATTTGGTGGAGCAACAGGAAATTTTAATGCTCATCAAGTGGCTTATCCTGAAATTGATTGGTTGGAATTTGGAAATAATTTTGTAGAAAAAACTTTAGAATTAAAACATTCTTTTCCAACTACACAAATTGAACATTATGATCATTTAGCGGGTATTTTTGACGGAATGAAACGCATTAATACTATTGTAAAAGACTTAGATAGAGATATTTGGACTTATATTTCTATGGATTATTTTAAGCAAAAAATTAAAAAAGGAGAAGTTGGTTCTTCCACTATGCCACACAAAGTAAATCCTATTGATTTTGAAAATTCAGAAGGAAATATTGGAATGGCAAATGCAATTTTTGATTTTTTAGCTAATAAACTTCCTGTTAGTCGTCTGCAAAGAGATTTGACAGATAGTACTGTTTTAAGAAATATTGGAGTACCAATTGGACATACTTTAATTGCTTTTCAAGCAACTTTAAAAGGTTTAGGAAAATTGGTTTTAAACGAAGCTAAAATTCACCAAGATTTAGAAAATAATTGGGCAGTTGTAGCAGAAGCTATTCAAACAATTCTTAGAAGAGAAGGATATCCAAATCCTTATGAAGCTTTAAAAGATTTAACCAGAACAAATACTATTATCAATGCTGAAGCTATTGCTAAGTTTATTGATAATTTAGATATTTCTGAAGAGGTAAAAACAGAATTAAAAGCTATTACTCCTCATAATTATACAGGAATTACAAAATAAAATTTGCTTTGATTTTTCAAGCTTAAAACACCTCAAATGAGGTGTTTTTTATATAGCTTCATATTGTTTTCCTGGAAGAGGACGAATTAAATTATTCAATTCTAAATTTAATAAATAAGAAGCTACTTTATGGCTGGGCATTTTACTTTCTAAAGCTAAATCATCTAATTCTGCTTTTCCTAATTTTTTAAGTGCTGAAATGATTTTTTCTTCCTCAGGAGAAAGTTCTACAAAAAGCTGTGGTTGTTTATTTTTTGCTTGTTTTTGAATATCCCAATTTAAAAAGTAAATAATATCTTCAGCCATAGTAATGGCTTGTGCTGTTCTGTTTTTGATGATTTTATTACAACCTTTACTCATTTTATCTGTGGGTCTTCCCGGGACAGCAAAAACTTCTCTATCATAAGAAAAAGCAATATCAGCAGTGATTAAAGAACCTCCTTTTTCTGCACTTTCCACCACTAAAGTTGCTTCACTCATCCCCGCGATTATTCTATTTCTGCTGACAAAATTTCTGGGATCTAAGTTGTCTTTACTCCAAAAATCAGTGACAAAACCTCCGTTATTTTCTACTTGATTTCTATAAATTTCATGAGCTTTCGGATATATTTTATCCAGTCCTTGCGCCATACAACCAATGGTTTGTAAATTGTGTTTTATGGCAGCTTTATGAGCAGCAATATCAATTCCGTATGCAAAACCAGAAACAATAACTGGATTTAAAGGAGCTAATTTTTCTATTAATTTATTGACAAAATCAACGCCATGAAGAGTTGCTTTTCTTGTGCCTACAATACTGAGTAAAGGTTTATTTTTTAAATTTATATTTCCTTTTTGAAAAAGTAAAATCGGAGAATCCACACTTTGTTTTAATAATTCTGGATAAGAATCTTCTTGAAAAGAACTGATTTTAATATTGTTTTTCTGTGTAAATTCAAATTCTTCTTCAGCAGATTTTAAATAATCTTCATTAAAAAAATCTTTTACCCTTCCTTTTCCAAATCCATTAATTGCTAAAAGATCTGATTTTTTAGCTTGAAATAATTCTTCCGCACTGCCAAAAATTCTTAATAATTTTTTAGCTGAAATATCTCCAATATTAGGTAAGGCGTGTAAACGTAAAAGAGAAATTTTTTCTGAATCTTTCATGAGTTTAGATTTTTCATCTCTTAAAGATACAGAATTAAATGAATTTTATTATGATTTTTTTAAGATTCTAAAATTTCTAAAATTCTATTTGTAATTTTTTCAGGAGAAATACTTTTCATCACTTCTTCATAGCCTTCAACTTCTTTATTTCCAAAAACTGAAGTAGGTAATAAAGGAAATTTCTTTAAATCAGGAATAAATTGGTTTTCTTGTTTTTGCTTGAAAGGTGAAAAACCAGCAAAAGGATGAGTTGCTCCCCAAATAGTGATTACAGAAATATCATACATCGCTGCTAAATGTCCGTTTCCGCTATCCATAGCTAACATTAAATCCAAATGAGAAATCAATTTTATTTCTTCTTCAAATGTTATTTTTCCAGCGATAGAAATTACATTTTCATAAGCTGAAGAAATTTTTTCCAAAGCTTTGATTTCTTTTTTTCCTCCGCCAAAAAGTAAAATTTTAAAATTATTTTTTGCATTTAAATCTGCAATGATTTCTTGCATTAAAGCTAAAGGATAAGTTTTTGCTTTATGTGCAGCAAAAGGAGCAATTCCTATTAATTTCTGAGCATTTTTTCCGATTATATTTTTAATATTTTCAGTTAAATTTGGTTTTTCTAAAGTTATATTTTCTTCTAAATCAATGAAATATCCTAATTTATTAAAAACTTCTACATAGCGTTGTGGAGTGGTTTTTAAAGGTTTAAATATTTTATTTTCAGCTCGGGTTAAAGCTTTTTTTTCTTTTCTTCCTTTGTCAATTTTAGCAGATTTAATTCCAGAAAAAGAAAATTGAGTGCGTAAAATTTTACTTCTCAACACATTGTGTAAATCTGCTATTTTCTGAAAATTCATTTTTTTCAATGTTCTTCCTAACTTTAAAATTCCAAAAAAACCTTTGTATTCTTTTTTAGTATCTACGCCGATTACTTCCACTTGTTGAGCAGGTAAAGTTTTAAAAATAGGTACAAAAAATTTCTTTGTAATTACTGTTATTTTTATTTTAGGATAAGAATTTATCAATCTTAATAAAACAGGAATTGCTAAAGCACAGTCTCCCATCGCTGATAAGCGGATTACTAAAATATGTGAAGTGGAATTTTCCATTATTTAAAGAATTTTTCAATTTGCAATATAAGTAAAGCTAAAATTGAAAAAGTAAATTTTCAGAACTTAAAATCATACTTTTTCTTTTAATAAACAATAATTATCTTTGCTGTTCATAAAATTAAAATTATCAAATTATGGCTGGACATAGTAAATGGTCAAACATTAAAAGAAAAAAAGGAGCTGCAGATGCAAAAAGAGGAAAGATGTTTACCAGAGCAATCAAGGAAATCACGGTAGCTATAAAAGAAGGAGGAGGAGCAGATCCAGATTCAAATTCAGCTTTGCGAAATGCTATTGCCAACGCAAAGGGTATCAATATGCCCAAAGACAATATTAATAGAGCAATTAAAAAAGCAAGTGGTGCAGATGCAGATAATTATGAAGAAGTAACTTTTGAAGGTTATGGTCCTCATGGAATTGCATTTTTTATTGAATGTACTACAGATAATACCAATAGAACTGTTGCCAGTGTGAGAGAAATTTTTACAAAAGCAAATGGAAGTTTAGGAAAAAATGGTTCTTTGGAATTTTTATTTGATAGAAAAGGAGTTTTTACGTTAGAGAAAAAAGCAGTAGAAATGGAATTAGATGATTTGGAATTAGAGTTGATTGAAGCTGGTTTAGAATCTATGGAAAGTGATGATGAATTTATCACAATTTACACAGAATTCAATGATTTTGGAACTATGGCTCAAGCTTTAGAAAATCTAAAAATTGAAGTAAAAAATTCTACTTTAGAAAGAATTCCTTTAAATACTATTGAATTACCAGTAGAACAAGCGAAAGCTATTTTAGAGATGGAAGAACAATTTGAAGATAATGATGATGTTCAAAATGTTTTCCATAATTTGGAAGTAACTGATGAAATTATTGCAGAAATGGAAAACGCTTAATTTCCTAATTTTTATAATTTATAAATTTTCCCTGTTAGCAAACTAACAGGGATTTTTTTTTGATTAAAATCTATATTTTTTAGAAAAATTATCAAATTATGAAAGTCTAAAAAAATTAGTATATTGATTTTTAAGTTTGATTTTCCCTTAATTCAACAATATACAGCATTTTCATGTTGAGATTGATTTTTTAT
>Ga0079226_10002723_pt1 | contig 13648 bp, 10 predicted proteins | sample Poulit2014_FD_76345 | JGI IMG/M metagenome (GOLD analysis project Ga0079226, IMG submission 76345) | Agricultural soil microbial communities from Georgia to study Nitrogen management - Poultry litter 2014 | ecosystem: Environmental > Terrestrial > Soil > Agricultural land | place: USA: Georgia... | reverse complement strand
CGGCAAGCCGGTGATCCTGCCGGCCACCGTGGCCGAGTACGCCGACCGCACCGACACCGGCTGGGAGCTGGCGCTGCGGCACCCGAAGAAGCTGTACCCGTACCTCACGGCCACCCTCACCGAGGGCTGACCGAACGCCGGGCACACGGCACCGCAAGGACGCGGCCGACGCCCCGATCCGCCATCCGGCGGGTCGGGGCGTCGACTGCGTTCCGGGGCGCGGCACGGGTGCGACGGTGAGCCTCGCGCCGTCAAGGACACCGGCCGGATCGGGCCGGCGCGGTGCGCGGACCGGCCCGTGTGTCATCCGACGGGACGCGGGTATCGCTGGCGTGTACCGGCTGCGACCGCCCCGGGCGGCGCGCGGCCTTTCGCCACCGACACCCCCGGAGGAACTCCGATGTCCGATCGTCCCCGCCGCACCGCCAAGACCGATCAGCTCGACGCCCACCGCCACCGCAACACCGGTGAGGCCCTGACCAGCGACACCGGCACCAAGATCGCCGACGACCAGCGCTCGCTGCGCGCCGGGCGCCGCGGCCCGATGCTGCTGCAGGGCACCCGCTTCTACCGCAAACAGTCGCAGTTCAGCCGCGAACGCATCCCCGAGAAGGTGGTGCACGCACGCGGTTTCGGGGTGCACGGCAGCTTCGAGCTGCACACCTCACTGTCCGATGTGACCTGCGCGCACTTTCTGTCCGAACCGGGCACCGTGACCCCGGTGTTCGTGCGCTTCTCCAACTTCATCGGCTCGCGCGGATCCAAGGACACCGCGATCGACGTGCGCGGATTCGCGACCAAGTTCTACACCCGGGAGGGCAACTACGACAGTCTCGCGCTGTCGTTCGGGGTGTTCATCGTCCAGGACCCGATGAAGTTCGCCGACTTCGTGCACTCGATCAAGCCAGATCCGGCCACCGACGTGCCGCAGGCCGCCTCGGCCCACGACACGTTCTGGGACTACGTCACCTGCAATCAGGAGTCGGCGCACATGGTGATGTGGCTGATGTCGATGCGGGGCCGGCCGCGCAGCTGGCGGATGATGGAGGCCTGGCCGATCAACACCATGCGCCTGGTCGGCGCCCAGGGCCGCTCGACCTTCGCCCGCTTCGTCTGGAAACCCGAACTGGGCGTGCACTCGCTGCTGCTCGACGAGGCGAACGTGCTCGGCGGTGTGGATCCGGACTATCACCGCAACGACATGATCGAGGCCATCGAATCGGGCGCCTATCCGCGCTACGAGCTCGGCGTGCAACTGATCGCCGAGGAGGACGAACACGCCTACGACTTCGACATCCTCGACGACACCAAGTTCTGGCCCGAAGAACAGGTCCCGGTGCGCATGGTCGGCACGATGACCCTCGATCGACTCACCGACGACTTCTTCGCCGAGGAGGAGCAGTCCTCCTTCGACCCGTCGACGCTGGTGCCCGGCATCGCGATGACCGACGACCCGGTGCTGCAGGGGCGGTCGTTCGCCTACCGCGACACCGACTACCACCGGCTCGGCACCGCGAACCTCAACCACATCCCGATCAACCAGCCGATCACCGGTGTGCACGACAACGCCCGTGACGGGTTCGTCCGGCACCGCATCGACACCGACGCGGTCGATTACGGGCGCAACGCGCTGGCCGACGACACCCCGGCCCAGACGCCGGCCGCCGAGGGCGGATACGCCGAGCCGGCCACCCCGGTGGAGGGACGGGTCACCCGCGAGGTGCAGTCCGCGGGCTTCGACGACCACTTCTCGCAGGCGCGGATGTACTGGAACAGCCTGAGCGAGATCGAACGCGACGACCTGCTGCAGACCTTCGCCTACCACCTCGGCAAGGTCGCCTCGGCCGACGTCCGCGCCCGCACGGTGGAGATGTTCTGCAACGTCGACCGGGACCTGGCCTGCGCGCTGGCCGACGAGATCGGGGTGGATCGGCCCGCCGGCGATCACATCGACCACGACCTGACCTCACCGACGCTGAGCAGTATGGACACCGAGTCCAGCGCGGCCACCCTGCGCGTCGGTGTGCTGGTCGGCGACGGCTTCGACGACAGCGAGGTCGGCCCCGTGCTCCAGGCGGTCGAGGATGCGGGCGCGGTCGTCCACGTGGTCGGCGGACGGCTGGGCACGGTCACCGCGACGAGCGGGGCGACGCTGACCGTGGACGAGACGGTGATCACCGGCCATCCGGCGCTGTACGACGCGCTGTACGTGGTCGGCGGCACCGACCTCGATCAGCGCCGGTTCGACGAGGCGATCGCCGAGTTCGTGCGCCAGGCCCACCGATACCTCAAACCGATCGCGGTGGCCGCGACCGGCCAGGGGCAGGCCGCCCTGCCCGCCGACGCCGACCGCGCCGGGGTCTTCGAACCCGGCGATGCGGACATCGCCGAGACGTTCGTCGCGGCGCTGGCCCGGCATCGGGTGTGGGAACGCGGCTGAACCGCGCCCGGCCCGGGAGCTGCCGGGGATCAGTCGGTCTGGCGCGGTCCTCCCGACAGGCCGCGCCAGGCCAGGCCGGTGAGCACCTCGACGGCACGGGCGGGGTCCAGGTCGCCCTCGGCGACCCGGTTGGCCACCGCCTCGCCCGCGCCGACCAGCGCCACGGCCATCAGATCGAAATCCTGCTCGGGCTCCTTGGTGCCGGCGCGCAGCAGATCGGCGGTCAGTTCCACCAGCCGGGCCCGCCGGCGCGCGATCTGGTCGGCGAACTCGCCCACCGAACTGCCCTCGCGCACCAGCACCCGCCAGGCGTCCCGGTGTCCGGCCACGAAGTCGAGCACCGCGGCCAGGGTGCGCTCGAGGGTCTCGCGCGCGGTGAAGTCCGGCGAGCTGCCCTGGGAGGCCGCCTCGAGGAAGCGCTGCGACTCCCGGTCCAAGATCGCGCCGAACAGTTCGTCCTTGGAGCCGTAGTACAGGTACAGCATCGGCTTGGAGATGCCCGAGGCCGTGGCGATGGTGTCCATCGAGGACTGGTGGAAGCCGCGCTCGGCGAACACCGCCACCGCCGCGTCGAGCATCTGCTGCTCGCGCACCGCGCGCGGAACCCGCTTCGCGCGGGTCGCCCGCCCGTTGCCGGACTGCTCGGACGCATCACCACTGGCCATGACCTCGAACTTACTCAACAGTAAGATCTGCGGCCAAACCGTCCCGCTCACCGGTCGGCGCGCCCTGTCCCCCGTGGCGGGAAGGCTCAGTCCTGCGGCACGCTCTCGGCCTCGGGCTCGGCCGGTTCCGCAGCCGGCTCGCCCTCCGCAGCCGGCCCCTCAGCCTCCGGCCCGGCGGGCGCCTCGCCTTCGCCCGGCACGGGGTCGAAGCCCGGTTCGGTGTGCCACACCCCGTCCACGCACGGGGTGGAGAACTGCTTGGCGGTCAGGATGCGGGTGACCGAGGCGTCCACCTGCTCGATCGGCAGCCGGCCGTCGTCCACGGCGCGCTCGAGCTCATCGAGCACCTCCGGCACCTGCTCGGTGGACAGCCACAGCGCCACGTCCACCCCGGCCGACAGCGACAGGGTGACCGCCTCGGCGATCGAATAGGTGTCGGTGATCGCGGCCATGCCGGACAGGTCGTCGGTGAAGATCACGCCCTCGAACGGCTCCGCCCCGTAGCCGGCGCCCTCGCGCAGCAGCGCCATCGTCGCCGGGTTCAGCGAGGTGGGCAGCCCCTCCTCGGTCAGCCCCGGCACCTGCAGGTGGCCGACCAGCGCGCCGGTGTCCGGCCCGATCAGCTCCCGGAAGGGCACCAGGTCGCGGTCCTGAAGCTCGTCGAGCGGCGGCACGGTCACCGCGCCGACGTGCGTGTCGCCGGAGGATTCGCCGTGGCCCGGGAAGTGCTTGAGCACCGGCAGCACCCCGGCCGCGCGCATCCCCTCGGCGAAGGCCCCGGCGTAGGCGATCACCTCGTCCGGGTCGTCGCTGTAGGAGCGGTCGCCGATGACCGAGTCGTCGGGTTGGGTGGACACGTCCACCGACGGGGCCAGGTCCACGGTCACCCCGAACTCGCGCAGCTGCGCCCCACGCTCCTCGGCCTCGGCGCGGGTCTGCTCCACCGTCCAGGTCTGCCCGACCGTGCGCGGGGCCTCGGTGTGGCCGAGCAGCTGCGGGAAGCGCGCCACCCGGCCGCCCTCCTCGTCGATCGAGACCATCGGCGGGATGTCGGCGGCCGCGTTGACCCGCTCCATCCCGCCGCGCAGGATGCCGTCGTCGGTCCAGCCGCCGATGAAGATCCCGCCGAGCCCGTAGGCCGAGACGGCGTGTTCGGCGTCGTCGGTGCCGTCGACCCCGACCATCAGCATCTGGGCGAGCTTGGCGCGGGTGTCGAGCCCGTCCAGGATCTCGCCCGGCGCGCAGGCGGCCGGCGCCGCCGCCGGCTCGGATGTCGGTTCGCTCGTGGAGGTCTCGGTGGCGGGTGACTGGGCCGCCACCGGTTCGGCGGACGACCCGCACCCGGCGAGCAACAGTGCGGCGCCGCCGAGCGCGGTCAGTGCGGACAGCCGGGAGAAACGTCGAGGGGTCACGGCCGGTCACCCTATCGCCTCCACGCGCCCGGAGGGAGTAGTAACGTGGGTCACACAGGCGCGGGCCGTCGGCGGCCCGCCGGGGGAAAGCGGGTGAGTGCGCGATGGCCACCGAATCGGCCGATCTGATCCTGATCGCCTACGACGGCACCGACAACGCGCGCCGTGCGATCGACTACGCGGGCAGGTTCCTCGCCGCCGACCGCGCGGTGCTGGTCACGGTGTGGGAGCCGATGGTCCGGCAGGCCGCCCGGCTGACGGGGATGTCCGGGATGATGCAGCCGGACTGGACGGTCGAAGAGGGCGGGGAGGACTCCGCCCACGTCGAGGCCCGCACCGTCGCCGAGGAGGGGTTGGCCCTGGCCGAGCAGGCCGGGCTGCGTGCCGAGGCGCGCTGCGCGGAGTCGGGCACCGCGGTGTGGGCGACGATCGTGGAGATCGCCGACGAGCTCGACGCCGACGTGATCGTCACCGGTACCCGCGGCACCACCGGGCTGCGCTCACTCATCCAGTCCTCCACCGCCGACCAGGTGCTCCGGCACAGCCGCCGACCGGTGCTGATCGTCCCGCCGGGCCGCTGACCGGGGCCCGCGGTCGGGCGGGTGCGGGTCCTGTGCCCGACCGGTGCGCACGCGCGCGGCGGCGGGCGGGCAAGATGGTCTCCGTGGACCCCTCCCGCGCAGGCACCGGCCGCGCCGACCTCGTCACGGCCTCGGTGGCCGACGATTTCGTGCTGTCCGGGCCGACCCGCACCGTCACCGCGGCCGGCGCCGTGACCGCGTTCGCCGACCCGGCGGCCGCGGCCGACCTGGCCCGCCGTGTCGCCGCGGGCGCGGACGCCGCGCCCGCGGCGGGCATCGTCGGGGCCCTGGCCTTCGATCACGGCCATCCCGCGGCGCTGACCGTGCCCGCGCGCCTGCACACCTCCCCCGGCCCGTGGCGCGCCCCGGCCGGACTGCCGGCCCTGCCCGCCACCGCACTGGACCGCGAGCTGCCCGGCGCCGAGGAACACCACGACCGGGTGCGCCGGCTGATCGCGCGGGTGCGCGCCGGTGAGCTCGACAAGGTGGTCGCCGCCCGCTCGGTGCTGCTCACGGCCGAGAGCCCGCTGTCCCGTTCGGCCCTGTTGGCCCGGCTGGTCGCCCAGGATCCGGCCGGGCACGGTTTCGCCGTCGACCTGTCCGCGGCCGGGGGCGACTACCTCGGCCGGGCGCTGGTCGGTGCGAGCCCGGAGACGCTCGTCTCGCGTACCGGCGCGCGGGTCACCGCCCGCCCGCTGGCCGGTTCCGCGCCGCGCTCGGCCGATCCGCAGGCCGATGCCGAGATCGCCGAGGCGCTGCTGACCTCGACCAAGAACCTCGACGAGCACCGGATGGTGGTCGACTGGATGCGCGAGGTGCTCGGCCCGCTGTGCACGGAGCTGACCGTGCCCGACCGCCCCGAACTGATCTCCACCCCCGACCTGTGGCATCTGGCCACCCCGATCAGCGGGCGGCTGGCCGACCCGGAGCGCACCACCGCGCTCGATCTGGCGATCGCGCTGCACCCCACCCCGGCGGTGTGCGGCACCCCGCAGCGCGCGGCGATGACCGCGATCGCCGAGACCGAGGAGGACCGCGGCTTCTACGCCGGGGCCGTGGGCTGGTGCGACGCGGCCGGCGACGGCGAATGGATGGTGGCGATCCGGTGCGCCGAACTGAGCGCCGACCGGCTCTCGGCACGCGCCTACGCCGGCGGCGGCATCGTCGCCGACTCCGATCCGCAGGACGAGTACGCCGAGACCGAGACCAAGCTCAAGACGCTGCTGGCCGCCCTGACCCCCTGACCGGGGCGCGGCCCTGCCGCGCCGCGCCCCAGCGTGCCCCGCGGCCGGGCGCGCGGGCCAGGTGATAGTTTGATGCCCGAGTACGCCTGATCAGCTCGTCGACGAGGAGCCCCGATGAAGTTCGGTCTGTCCGCCCTGGCCGCCGCAGTGGTCGGCGCGGCCGTCGCTGTGGCCGTGATCATCCCGGTGACCTCGTCCATCGAGGGCGACACCCGCCCGGAGGCCGAGGTGGACGTGTCCGAGGAGTTCATCGAATACGGCGACCGCTCGCAGAGCGCGTAGCGCGCCCGACCGCACCTCCCGACCGGATGACCGACGCTCTGCGCGTCGACCCGGTCCCCCGCCGCTGGCTGTGGATCGGCTCGGCGCTCGCCCTGATCCTGGCCTTCGCGCAGTCGCCGGGCCGGATCGTCGCCGACACCAAACATGATCTGACGGTCGACCCGGTCGGTTTCCTGGCCCGGGCCGGACACCAGTGGTCCTCGCTCGCCCCGCTGGGCCAGGTGCAGAACCAGGCCTACGGCTACTTCTTCCCGCACGGCGCCTTCTTCGCCGTGTTCGACCTGGTCGGCATGCCCGCCTGGGTGACCCAGCGCCTGTGGTGGGGGCTGCTGCTGGCGGCCGGTCTCTGGGGTGTGGTGCGCCTGGCCGACGCACTCGGTGTCGGTTCGCGGCCCGCCCGCATCGTCGCGGCCGCGGTGTATGCACTGTCCCCGCGGGTGCTGACCACCCTCGGTGCGATCTCCTCGGAGACGCTGCCGATGATGCTCGCCCCGTGGGTGCTGCTGCCGGTGGTCTACGCGCTCGGCCCGCCGGAGCGGCGCCGGCGCAGCATGCGCGCGTATGCGGCCGGGTCGGCCGCGGCGATGGCGCTGATGGGCGCGGTCAACGCGGTGGCCACGCTCGCCGCGGTGGCGGTGACCGGGCTGTGGTGGCTGATGCACCGGCCCACGCCCGCCTGGCGCCGGTTCACCGCCTGGTGGCTGCCGTCGCTGGTGCTGGCGTGCCTGTGGTGGATCGTGCCGCTGCTGCTGCTGGGCCGGGTGTCCCCGCCCTTCCTCGACCACATCGAGTCCTCGGTGACCACCACCTACTGGGCGAGCCTGCCCGAGCTGCTGCGCGGGGCCGGTTCGTGGGCGCCGTTCGTCTCCGACGAGCGGCTCGCCGGTGCCGGTCTGGTCTCGCGCACCGTGCTGGTGCTGGCCACGGGCCTGCTCGCCGCCGCCGGGCTGGCCGGGCTGGTACTGCGCGGCATGCCCGCGCGCGGGCGGCTCACGGTGATCCTGCTGACCGGGCTGACGTTGATGGCGCTCGGCTACGGCGGGGCGCTCGGCTCCCCGATCGCCGACCAGGTCCAGGCGCTGCTCGACGGGTCGCTGGCTCCGCTGCGCAACGTGCACAAGTTCGAGCCGCTGGTGCGCCTGCCGCTCGTGCTCGGGCTCGCCCATCTGATCGGCCGGGTGCCGCTGCCCGGCGCCGCGCCCTGGCATCGGGTGCGCGCCGCGGCCGCCCACCCGGAGCATCGGCCCCGGTACGCGGTGACCACGCTGGTGCTCACGATCGCCCTGGTGGCCACCAGCACCGCCTGGTCGGGCCGGCTCGCCCCGGCCGGGACGTACGAGAAGGTCCCCGACCACTGGTCTCAGGCCGCCGACTGGCTGACCGACAACGCCGCCGGGATCGGCGACGACGGCGCACCGGACCGTTCGCGGGACGTCCGCGCCCTGGTGGTGCCCGGTTCCGGGTTCGCCGAGCAGGGCTGGGGGCTGACCCGCGACGAGCCGTTGCAGCCGCTGGCCACCACCCCGTGGGCGGTGCGCGATGCGATCCCGCTGACCCCGCCCGGTGCGATCCGCGCCCTGGACTCGGTGCAACGCCTGCTGGTCACCGGCACCCCGTCCGACGCGCTCGCCCCGACGCTGCGCGGGCAGGGCATCGGCTATCTGGTGGTGCGCAACGATCTGAACACCCGGCGGTCCGGCGCCCCGGCCCCGGCGCTGGTGCACCAGGCGATCGACGGCTCACCGGGGCTGACGCGCGTGGCGTCCTTCGGCGCCGACTACTTCTCCGACCCCGACGAGGGGGTGGTGCTCGATTCGGGGCTGCGCCTGAACTATCCGGCGATCGAGATCTACCGGGTCTCAGGCGGCGACGAGGCGGGCCCGTACACCGCGGACCTGGATGCGGTGCCGGTGCTCGCCGGCGGCCCCGAGGCGCTGCTGGGGCAACAGCTGCGCGGCGTGCCCGGCGACGGCCGGCCGCTGCCGACCCTGCTGTATGCCGATGCGGTGGCCGCCGGGCTCAATCCCGCGGCGGTGCGGATGACCGACACGCCCGGTCTGCGCGAGGAGGACTACGGCCGGCTCGACGGAGCGACCTCCGCGCTGCGCACCCCCGGTCAGCGCCACCACACCCCCAACCCGGTCTTCGACTATCCCGCCGGCGCCGATCCGGTGACCGGCCGCTGGCGCGGGGCCGAGGTGACCGTTTCCGATTCGGCGGCCGATGCCACCGCGCTGCCGCAGGTCGACCCGTCGGCCGCGGCCGCAGCCGCCTTCGACGGCGATGTGCGCACCGGATGGCGCAGCCGCACCGGCGGCGGCGCCGTGGGCCGCTGGCTGCAGCTCGATCTGGATGAGCCGATCGAGGCGGGCACCGTGCATCTCACCCTCGACGAGCACACGGCCGGGCCGGCGGTGACCGAGGTGGAGGTGTCCACCGACGCCGGTTCGACCCGGGTGCAGATCCCGGCCCCGGGCACCCGTGTGGCGGCCCCGCTGCCGCTGGGGACGACCGATCGGATCCGGATCACCGCGATGCGCACCGCCGACCGCACCGCGGGCAGCCAGTTCGGTCTGGCCGAGGTCGAGCTCGCAGTGGGCGGCGAGCCGGTGCCGATCGACTTCACCGCGGAGCTGCCGGCGCCCCCGGACGGCCCGGCGGTGACCGGGTTCTCCCTCGCAGCGCACCTGCCGGGACGTGCGGGCTGTGTGGAGACGAAGGACGCGGTGGTGTGTGTGCCGGGGCTGGCCCGCGGCGGCGAGGAGGACGGGCCGTGGCGCCGCACCCTGACCGCGACCACCACCGATGCGCTGCGCCCGTCGCTGACGGTGCGCGCGCGCCCCGGTGAGGCGCTCGACGAGCTGCTGGCCGATCCGGCCGGGATCACGGTGGCCGGGCCGGCGATGTCGGCCGATCCGCGGGGCGGGGCGGGCGCACTGGTCGACGGGGATCCGCGCACCGCGTGGACCGCGCCGTCCGCCACCCGGGATGCGGCGGCCCCGCGGCCCACGCTGACCGTGCGACTACCCGAGAAGGCCACGGTCGGTGCGCTGCGGCTCGCCCCGCCCGAGTCCGAGCTGCCCGCCCGCATCGAACAGGTGGTGGTGGATCTGGGGACCGGGCCGCAGCTGCGCGAGGTCGACGAGGACGGTCTGGTCACGCTCACCCCCGCCGACACCGACACGGTGCGGATCTCGGTGACCGGCTGGGAGGAGCTGCTGGACCATTCGGCTGCCGCCTCCGGCCCGGCGTTGCCCGGGGCGGCCGGACTGTCGGTCTACGCCGATCGGCGCGGCACCGAGCCCGTCGGCCCGGTCCCCGATCCGGAGCGTGAGATCCACCTTCCCTGCGGGCAGGGCCCGGTGCTGGCGATGGCCGGCTCCGTGATCCACACCTCGGTCACCACCACCGCCGATCGGCTGCGCGCAGGCCTGCCGGTGGCGGCGACGGTGTGCGACGACGCGGTGTTCACCCCGCTGATCGGTGCGCAGGATCTGGACGTGATGCCGGGTCCGGCCCTGTCGGTCGAGCGGGTCGAACTCGACGCGATCGATCCGCTCACCGGCGGCCCGCGCGCCGAGACCTTCGGCGGTACCGACGCCGAAGATGAGACCGCAGCGCTCACCGCGGTGTCGGCCGACGAGTGGGGTCCGGACCGGCGGGTGATGGAGCTGGCCCCTTCCGGTGCGGCCCGGCTGCTGGTGGTGCCCGAATCGATCAATCCCGGGTGGCAGGCCACGACGGCCGACGGCACCGCGCTGGAACCGGTGACGGTGTCGGGTTGGCAGCAGGGCTGGCTGGTCCCGGCCGGCACGGGCGGTGAGGTGACGCTCGAGTTCACCACCGACACGGCTTATCGGGCGGGACTGTTCGGCGGGCTCGCGCTGCTGCCGATCCTGGCCGCGCTCGCCCTGGTGCCCGGGCGGCGCAGGATCGACCGGTCGGCGGCCGCCCCGGTGTGGCGGCCGGGCCCGGTGGCCGCGGTGGGTGTGCTTGCGACCGCGTGGCTGCTCGCCGGCACCGCCGGGCTGCTCGCAGGGGCGGCGGTCGGGATCGTGATGGCGGTATCGGGTGCGACCCGGCCCGGTCGGGCCCGGCGCCGGTGGGCGATCGGTGCGGGGGCGAGCGCGGCGCTGGCCGCCGGGCTACTGGCGCAGAATCCGTGGCCGGACGGCGACTACGCCGGGCACGGCGTGCCCGCTCAGCTGTGTGCGGCGGTCGCGGTGCTCGTCACCGGTTTCGCGGCGGTGCCCGCGGGCCCGTCCGGCGAGTCCGACGGCGCCGGGGGATCCGGGTTCTTCGGCCGGGCCCGGGCGCGGCTGTCGGCGGCGCTGCGCGCCCGGGTGCGCCGGGTCTCCCAGCGCACCAGTGCGCGCCGCGCGGGTTCTTCGACCAGCCCGTAGCTGGCCGCGGAGATGCCGAGGCTGACCACCACGGTCACCGCCCACACCGCGGGCATGTGGCCGGAGAAGGCGGGCAGCGACAGCATCGGGAACACCGCGGACAGCACCGCGACGTGCCACAGGAACAGCGCGTACGACCAGCGGCCCAGCGCCAGCATCACAGGGCTCGCCAGCACCGGGTGGGCGCGGCGCTCCCCGATCCGCTCGGCGCGCCGATCCAGCACCAGGGGCCCGAGCAGCAGGAAGGCCAGCAGCGCGCCGAACAGGGATTTCAGCGCGTACTGCCAGGGCGCGGGATGGACCAGTCCGGGCGGGCCGGACAGGTCGGTGCACGCGGCGACGAACACCGCGGCCGCGGCCGCCCACCACAGCCCGCGGCGCGCGGCCCAGCGCCGCATCCATCCGGGCTCGGCGGCGACCAGTTCGGCCAGCACCATCCCGGCGACGAACCACGACACGAAGCCGGGCAGCCACACGTAGGTGTTGACGCCCTCGGGCAGCGGCAGTGACACCCAGCCCCAGCCCAGGCTGAGCGCCGCGGCGGCCAGCAGCACCGGGATGCGCAGCCGTGCGCGCCGCCCGGCCAGGGCCACCATCGACCAGGCGATGGCGGGCAGCACCAGGTAGAAGGCCATCTCCACCGACATCGACCACATCTGGGTGAGCCCGCCGATCAGGGCGTAGGGCACGAAGACCTGCGTGAGGGTCAGGTTCGCGGCCGCCTCGGCCCAGCCGGTGTCGGCCGCTTCGGGCAGCAGCCACAGCACCGCGATCGTCACCACCAGGTAGGCGGGCATGATGCGCACGATCCGCGAGCGCAGGTACCGCGCCGCCCCGGGCCGTTCGCGCTTTCCGCGCGCGGCCAGGGCGTGCCCGCGCCACAGCAGGAAACCGGACAGTCCGAAGAACAGGGCCACCGACATGTCCAGCCGCCCGAAGGCCCGGTTGAGCACTCCCGCCCCGGAGTGGCCGGTCTGGAAGGCGACGTGGGTGGTCAGCACGGCCAGCGCCGCGATCGCCCGCATGCCCTCGAGCGCCGGGATGAACCCGCGCGCATGGGCGGGGGTGGCCGGGCCGGGCCGGGCGCCGGCGCCGCGCCCCGTGGTGGTGGTCATCGCCGACCAGTATCACCGACGTCGCGGCGGCGGTGCATCGCGACCGTACGGATCACTGTTACTGTGACCTGCACGTGCACTGTCGCGGCAGGGAGAGGTCGGTCGAGACCGACGCCCGAAGATCCGCGACTTCCGACACCTGCCCCCGCGGCCGGACTTCGAGGAGAGTTATCGATGGCGCAGAGCAAGGGGACCGGCGCGAAGATCACCGCCGCCGTCCTCATCGGGCTCGGTGTGTTCATGCTGGTCGTGGCGATCATGCTGCCGACCTACACCAAGAGCAAGGCGATGAAGACCCCGCTGGATTTGGAGGTCGCCACCCTCGCCACCGGTGAGGCGAACATCCTGGATGCCTCCTCGCTGCTGTCCGGCACCCCGGAGATCGCCGAGAACGTGCCGGTCGAGGCGCGCCGCCACGTGGTCGTCGTCGAGCCGACCGACCGTGACCAGATCAGTGTCGAGGCCGCCCAGCGGGTGCTGCGGATGGACAAGCCCGCCCCGAGCGCCTCGGACGAGATCGATCAGCGGCTGGTCAACGCCACCGTCGACAACATCACCCTGGACCGGGTCAGCTCGGATCCGATCGAGGGCACCGGTTCGGTCCGCGTCTCGCACGAGGAGGACGCCGAGGACGCGACCCCGCTGCCGCGTGAGGGCCTGCAGTACAAGTTCCCCTTCGAGGTCGAGAAGCGCAGCTACGACTACTTCGACCTGACCAGCCGCACCACCAACGAGATCGATTTCGTCGGTGAGGACAAGATCGACGGGATGACCGTCTACCACTTCAGCCAGAACGTCGGCCCGGTCGACCTGCAGGAGGCGGTGGGCGGTGTCGGCAACGAGGTGATGGTTCCGGCCTCGGCGATCGGCCTGGGCCCCGAGCCCGCCGACGAGGAGTCCGAGGACGCCGAGGGCGACCAGGACGCGGAGGCTCCGGCCGAGGACGGCGAGGAGGCCGCCGAGGGTGAAGAGGCCGAGGAGGCCGACGAGCCCGAGGTCACCGTCACCCGCTTCTACACCAACGAGCGCAACCTGTACGTCGAGCCGACCACCGGCGTGATCGTGCGCGGCTCGGAGAAGATCCACCAGTACTTCGCCGAGACCGCGGACGCCCCGGAGGCCAACCGCATCGACGCGCTCAACGTCACCAACCCCGAGGGGCTGACGTTCGATCAGGAGACCATCGACTTCCAGATCGAGCAGGCCGAGGACGGCATCTCGCAGATCCGACTGCTCACCCGCATCGTGCCGATCGTGCTCGGCGTGGTCGGCGTGATCTTCATCGTCGGCGGACTGCTGTGGGGCACCCGTGCCGGACGGCGCAGCGACGCCGCCGCACAGGCCTGACGGCAGGTCCCACCCGCTCGAGGTCTCTTTCACCGGCGCAGGCCGGGTCCGCACACCGCGGGCCCGGCCTGCGCCGTCTCCGTCCTCCGCGCCCCGGCGGGCAGCGCTGCGGGCGTGCGGTCAGGCGCGCCGGCGCCCACCCCGCCCCGACCGCCGGCG
>Ga0079226_10002722_pt1 | contig 13656 bp, 13 predicted proteins | sample Poulit2014_FD_76345 | JGI IMG/M metagenome (GOLD analysis project Ga0079226, IMG submission 76345) | Agricultural soil microbial communities from Georgia to study Nitrogen management - Poultry litter 2014 | ecosystem: Environmental > Terrestrial > Soil > Agricultural land | place: USA: Georgia... | reverse complement strand
GGGGGTGATTGACGAAAAGGCAATTTAGGATATAATCAATGATCCGAACTAATGTTCGTGTCGGTGAAATGACTGGTCAGTTAAAGTTCGACATGGTTTTGGGGAGTGGGCACCTTCAAAGGAGGATGCCTGTGAAAAAGAAGAACCTTGCTACGGTGGCAGCACTCGCCATAACCATTCCCATGACTCTCTATGCTCCTGCGGCGTATGCAGCCCCCAGTCTCGGTGATTTGCCTGGGATTGGGGAACCACCGGTGGATGTGCCACCTGAAAAACCGGAACATCAACCGGCAGATCCACCGCAGCAACAGCCCAACAATGATCCAGAATTAAAACCGATACCCGATCAACCGAACGCATCAAAAGAGGATGGGCCTGAAAATCAACCTGATTCTGAACTGGAAAGACCCAATTCAAATCCTGATCACCCAAACGAACCGCGAGAAAACAAACTAGAGAAATCGGAACCACCGGAATCGGATGAACCCCAATCGGAACCTACGGAACCGGATCGGAATGAGTCGAAGCCGGCTCCTAACCCCGGTACACCGGATGAACCTAAAGACGAACCAGAGCCATCGCAACCGGAAGATAAGGCCCCATCCCAACCCACGGATTCCGATCGGGAAGAAGCGAAGCCGGCTCCTAGACCCGATGCACCGGATGAGTCCAAGGACGAACCAGAGTCATCGCAACCGGAAGATAAGGCCCCATCCCAACCCGCGGATTCCGATCGGAAAGAAGCGAAGCCGGCTCCTAAACAATACGCGTCAGATCAACAACAGACGCAACCATCGAGCCCAGATGTCGATAACAAGGATGCTGATCAAGGTGGCGGATCGGACGAGGAAAGCAAGAAGGGCGACGGTGCTCTCCCCCAAACCGAGCCGGATCGAATGGCTCGAACAGCAGCAGGGGATGTACCGTGGTTCATTTCACTCTTGGGATTTACGTCGACATTGGGGGTTTTGCTTATCCGATTTGCTCCTGGGATCTTGAAGGATGAGTGAGATGGATCGTCCGTACTACCTTAACGATCCAGTTCCAAAATGGAAAAAAGGATTAGTTTACGCGGGAATGTTTTTCCTTGTTGCGGGCATCGGGCTAACCGCGATTTACGGAGGGAAGGCATACGCGGGGTTTCAGTCACTTCAGGCGCAACAGGAAGAGGTGAAGGATGTTGCCTCCCCTTCGTCGCCACGGCTTGAACCTGAAACGAATCGGGAGGAGCCAAAAAAGAAAGTCAAAGTCCCCTTTACTTGGGATCATCGGCCGACTGCAGGCAAAAAAGTGGGAATCCTTTCTCTCCCCAAAATTGGAGTTAAAATCCCAATTATCGAAGGAACGAGAAATGAGGACCTTTCCCGTGGCGTTGGGCATCATCGATCATCGGTTCTGCCTGGTGAACCGGATCGATCAGTCCTCGCCGGTCATCGTGAAACTGCGCTGCGCCACATGGACCAGATAAAACCGGGCGATTCCATCCGGATTGAAACAACGGACCACATCTTTTTCTATGAAGCGAAGAACTACTGGATCACGGATGATGATGATCCCAGGGTGGTGGCGAGCAACCACGAACAGCGATCGGAACTGATTTTGTACTCTTGTTATCCGCTGGACGCAGTATATACCGGTTACGCGCCGAAACGCTATGTTCTACGAGCTGAGTTGACGAAGATTCAAAAGCAATAAGGTGTTTCCACTCCCCCATAGGCGAAACGGCGGTAACAAAACCGCCGTCGTCCCGGAGCTGGCCGTCCGGGACCTGAGGATGCTAGGCCAAACATATGAAAGGGGGGGATCCAGGGATTGGACTGGAAAAGGTGGACCTACATCGCCTTTTATGTCTTCCTGACGTATACTGCCATTTCAACCACGCTGGTTTGGGCCATTCATTTCGGGTGGTTGGGCGAAGGGGCTTCCTCCTCTGCGGAGAAAGCTTCAGCCGGACGATCAGCGGAAGCCGAGCAAATTCCACCCAGCGCCAAAACCTTTGCTAAGAACTTCACCAAAGAGTATCTGTTTTGGACGCCAGAGGGGGGATCCGATTCACGGGCGGAGCGACTGAAACCCTTTCTTGCGAAAGGAATGGATCCCCAAGCAGGATTTTCGTTCAATGACAACTTGAAATGGAGCTCATACACGCGAACGCAGGACATCTGGACGATCGATAAACAGGGCAAAAGCTATCACGCAACTGTTTATGCCGAAACAGAAATGAGAAAAGGCAAGGACCGAAAGCGGGTTGATCGCTGGATGCGCTTCTCCTTTATCCCGGCGGGCGAATCTTACCGAGTGACGGAATCCCCGCAGTTGGTGGCTGCCCCCGAAGGAAAAGAGACGGCCCCGCCAGAGGAGGAAAAGGAAGAGGAATCCGCAGATTCTGCAGTGACAGCCAGTGTGGAGCGGTATCTACAAATTTTCTTCAAGGACTACACCACCGGCAGTCCGGACGAAATCGGATATCATTTTCGGGATAAAGAAAGTGATCCCGGAGTGGTGGGGATCCTTGGATTCAATGAAATCAAAGACGTCCAAGTATTTGAGGAGGATCAGAGCTATCGTGTCGAGGTGGTAGTGGAAATGGAAGATCTCGCATCGGGAGCGATACTTACCATTCCATATGAAATCCATCTGACTCAGGAGGCTGGGCGGTGGCTGGTTCTCAACATTGAGCAATGAGGAGGGGTGATCGATGGAAGAACTCAACCTGATGTTAAATGCGGTCATCATGGAGACAAAAACCGGCGACGGACCAGTTAGCACGGCGTATGAGGAGTTAATGACAGAGGTTCGCGTCCTTTTTGCTCTATTGGCAGCAGGAGGGGCTGCTGTTCTCGGCTTCTGGCTTAGGAAATTCACGTGGTTATTGGGTTGGGTGTTTATCTGCATGATCATTGGCGTGTTTGTATATTCTCCGGATTTTGTGGGGGAAGCCGGTTCCACAGCAGCCAAAACGCTATTTTCTGGGTGGCTGGATGAATGAAGCAAGGACGTAATTACACGAGTATCTGGAAAGTGGAGAAAGTGGTGCATGCGATCGCTGGATGGGAACTACCCGGTCCTGTCCGCTTTCGTTTTCTCCTGACCGCCGGCGTGACCTTTATGGTGATGTTGATCGCCCAAGTCCTTATTTTCATCCCAGCCGACATGGGGGGAGCCTTTCTTACCAAGTTTTTGGTTCTTCCCCTTGGCATGGGGTTTCTCTCACTTGCCAAGTGGGGGGGAAGGCCGATCCATCGGCATGTGCAGGCGATGGCGAAACACACGCGATCAGCTAAGGTCTCCAGTCGGTTCCAGGCCGTGGAAGTGGATGAAAAACGGAACGTGAAGTGGACGATTCCTTACCGCAGCTATTAATTAAAGGAGGCGATTCAGATTGAGCCAAGGGCCCACGGTGTCCAACCCGCCGATTTCCTACTTTGAAAACAATCTGTTTTTGTCGGAAAAGGGAGAGTGGCGGGCCGGATTTTGGCTTCCCTCGTACCACTTTGACTTTCGTTCCGAAGAAGAGCTGCTGTTTTTATCCGATCGTTGGGAGGAACTGTGTTGGAACCTGCAAGATGAAGCCCATCTGTTGATGGTGCCCCGCAAGCTCAATGTGACAGCCCACATCGACCGGATCAAAAGCCGCGTTATCGAGCCCTTGAAAGAATATGGCGAGGCCTATTACGAACGGGTTCTCAACTATATGAAAAAGGAAGCTGCGTCGGGAAAAGAGCGGGAGACGTTCACTTATGATTTTTATCTGTTAATCCGGCTCAAAGAAAGCCCAGTTCACTTGAATTCGTTCGGCGAACAGTTCAAGTTTCGCTTGAAAGACTTGAAGCGCTCTATCGACAGCTTGTCGGGACTGACTCAGACGGAAATCTTGGAAGAAGAATTAACCAACTACCGGCATCAGGAAGAAACCACTCTGCGTTGGCTTCAGCGAGAAATTTTCGATTCCCGCGTTCGCCGGATGACGGGGGATGAAGCTGCCTATCTCATCAAGCGGGGATTTTGGCGGGGAATTCGAGAGCCTCAGCCGATCCAAGGGTATCGGACTCGACCTCGTAAGGTTCAACAAGGGAGCTCCACCGCGATTCGTCCCAAGAAAAGCGATGTTTTGCGGCTCACCGGAGGCCTTCCGGATGATTCACATGGACGGTATCTGATCAATCGGCAATTTGTTCCCGGAGAAAACGGTGAAAAAGGCGGGATGAAAGAAGGATTTATGACCTTTTTATCGGTGTCTCATATACCCGATGATCGCCCGGTTCCCGGGACTGATTGGCTGTATTGGCTGCAGGACTTGGAGTTTCCGGTGGAAGTCTCGGTCCGGTTGGTTCCCATCGATTCTCAAAAGGCCTTGAGACGGGTGCGAAACAAAAAAAAGGAGCTGGATGACCAAGAGGATCACCTGGAACAACACGGATCTGGTTCCCCTCGGCCCTTGCGGGAAGCGTTGGAGAAGACGGACGAGCTGGAGGGGGAGCTGACAGAACATATGCCTCTGGTTGATACCAGCGTCAATATCTGTGTGTTTGCGGATAGCCGCAATGGTATGGAATCCCGTGTGGGAGATGTGATGTCGATCTATACCGGGCAGGTCTTCAATATCGACATTGCTTATGGAAACCAGTTGGAGCTTTTCTGCGAGTTTATGCCCGGCTCATCTCTTTACTTGGAGGATTTTCAGCAAACCTTGGATCCCACGATGGTTTCCGGTGCCTTTTTCGGAGCAACCCGGAGCCTCGGTGATCGAGATGGGATCTTTGCCGGAAGGAGCAAACACCAGGATGTTCTGATCGATTTCACGCGGGGAACGGATCTGTCCCTTCCGCCAGCGTGCGCTTTCGTCGGCCCTACGGGGAAAGGGAAAACGATGGCGGCCGATGCGTTTTCTCTGGAAAACGTGATGCTCGGTGCCCAATTGCTTGCGATTGATCCGAAAAATGACCGGGGGCACTGGGTTCGCTTTTTTCCGCCGGAGTGGCGCCAGTTGATGAATCTCGTGCAATTGAAAGCGGAGGAAGCCGATCGCGGCAAACTGGATCCACTCGCAGGACGCGGACGAAAAGGGGTGGCGACGGCCCAAAAGATCCTCCAGATTTTGGCGGCTGTCCCGGATGGGTCTTACTTTGCCACCGCGATTGGAGAAGCGGTTCAGGACACCTTGGAAGAAGCGGAAAAATCGGAGAAAACGCCGACAATGGTGCGGGTGCTGGAACTCTTGCACCAACATTATGACGAGCGGATCAAGCAGAACGAAGACCGTACTATCGAAACGCGAGAGAAATTTTACAACATGCTGTACGCACTGGACCATCACAGCCAATACGGACAAGGCAAGTTGTTGTTTTCAGATGGGACCCAGGATGCGGTCGATCTCTCCCACCCGATCACGATCCTACAGATTCAAGATCTGGTGTTGCCAGACCCCGATGAACAGCAGCAAGAAGGAAGCCGGCTGGGAGTCGCCCTACTGGTGGCTTTGGCGGATATCGCGAAGGCGTTTGCCGACCTCCCATCGGATCGATTCAAAATTTGCTTGTTCGACGAAGCGTGGCGGATGCGGAAAACCCAAGAGGGCCGGGATACGCTGAAAAGCTTGATCCGGGAAGGGCGTTCCAAAAACAGCGCCTTGATCCCCATCACGCAAAATGCCAATGACCTTCACCTAGACGACAAAGGGGAGGAAGCGAGTGAAGAGGTTCAAAACAACTTGGGGATGCGGGTGGTGTTCGGACCCAACACCTATAAAGAGGCTGAACGGGTCTGTGAGTTGCTGAAAATCGAACCGAGTCCCCACGCCAAAGACAAACTGACCAAACTTAAACCTGGGGAATTCTTCTTCTACGACTGGGAGGGCAGGGTGAACATCGTTCACTACCCGCTGAAGGAACTTCATCCTGATCTGTTCCGCATCCTGGACAGTCGTCCGAACAAGCGAAGCGAGCTGCTGCAGTCTGAAAGGGAAGAGGAGGTGAAAGCGTGAAATTCCAATCGCCCCTGCACCCTCACTTTGTAGAGGTGCGGACCTTCACCTTCGTTCTGATTGGAGTCGTGTTTATCACCGCCCTGGCAGCTTGTTTCAACACCGAAGAGTCGGCGGGTCCTTCTCCCGAGAGGGAAGGGCCTTGGGAAATGGTAGTTAAGTATGAAACGGCACGGCTTCAAGGAGACGAGGCCACTCGATCGCAGCTTCTAACATCGGAGGAAGTTGAGTCTTTAGCTTTGGATTCTCAGCAAGGTCCAAAGAATAACAAAAAAGTTCCAGATGATTACCGTCTCACTATGTTTAAAGTAAACGACGAGGTTTATTACTATCATATCGAGTACAAGTTACCTCATTTACCCGATCCAGTGGGACAATATTTTAAAGCCTTAAATACTTCCGAAGGATGGAAACTAGAAGACTTAAGTCGGTCGGACTTTGAGTATGAGACTCAGGACTTGGACCCCCAAGTAATCAAGGGGGTGCATGATGCGCCGTGATTAAACGCCTTCGGAACTTGCCCCGCTGGGCACGGACGCTACTTCTGTTGGTGGTGTGTCTGGTTATCCCCTTGTCTGTAGTTGCGGAGCGGTACAACACCTATTCGAACCATAACCACCCCATTACAGGCGGATATGGGGACAATGTGTCAGAAGAGCAGCGCGAGGAACTAGACCAGGCAAAAGAAAACCAAGAAAAGAACGCCCATACACAAGATGCCCAAACCCCTAGCGATTTCTTAGTTAAGTTTCAAAATGACCGGATCAAGCAGGTGGAAGAAGAGACCAGCTATGATGTGAAGTACAACGAGTACCTGCCCAGTCGCTATACGCTAGAGTTAATCTACAACGACAGCAATTGGTGGGAGCTAGATGAAAAAGTTAGTAATACTGGGCACTTCTTTTCCAATTCAACGGTCAACGCGATCTGGATGGAACTCGTTCACATGGGGTTTTCAGTCGTCGGATTTACGATCGATGTTTTTGAGTTGGATGTGGTGGATCGGTTTGCCGACGAGATCGGTACGGGTATTCGGGATTACGCTGGATTCGATGGGAATGGCAACATGGAAGAGGACGGTTTGTGGGGAAGTTTGCTGACTGGCATCATTTTCATGACCGGAGCTTGGGCAGTTTTCTTCGGCATGATGTTTCGCAAGACCATCAAGATGTGGCAGGGTCTGGTTGGGGCTATCGCTGTGATGGTGTTGTTCATCGGATTCTACCTGAACGTTGGCGGCGTGTTGAATACACTAAACGCTGGATCCAAAGACCTTTCCTTGAGGATCTTGAAAGCTTCCCAAGAACTGATGGATGACAAGGAAATGCCAGTAGAGGCTTACCCGTACATTCTAGGAGATCACATATATCACATGCTGATCTACACCCCCTACGTGGTACAGCAGCACAACGGAATTCCGGAACCCAGTGTCGAGTTGCCGGATGAACCAGTTTACGGCGATTTACCTGCCCGGCAACAGCAAGTCTTTCGCGACGAGATCGAGCGAGCCGAAGAACAGCGCAAACGAGCGCAGGAACTGCAAAATGAAGGCCTCGTTTCCCACGAAAGGATTCAAAAGATCCTGGAGCATCCACTGGGTAGCGAAGCCCGGAACAATGCAGTAGAGGACGAACGAGATGAATACAACAATATCTTGGTGACAACCAAAGGCGCCCCGGAACGCCTGAAAAGCCTGCCTTGGCTCGCTATTCTACTTCTCCTGCAATCGGTTATCTTCTTCCTGATTAACCTCGGGGTTCAGGTCTTTCAGATCCTATTCATGTTGCTGACATTGTTGGCGCCTATAATCGGTATTCTCTCTATTTTCCCGCCGTTGCAACAGATGGCTCGAAAATGGTTTACCCTTTGGATTATGTCTCTGGTAACAAAGATTATGTTCACAGTGATACTGAGCCTTCTGTTCTTCCTCTCCAACCTATTTTATGAGTTGGTACCGCCTGATCAGGAAGGTTTGCAGGCGACACTAGTTTGGCAGATTGTGATTCTACTGGCGGTGATCGTATTTCGGAAACAGATCTTCGGGATTTTCCTCAAGCCGAGCATGCAAGTCCAGGTGCGCGTGGTGCAAAGCGCTTATCACGGAGCGAAATCCGTCGTGCAACGGCAGCTTCGGAAAAGAGGATATCGAGGCAGAGGATATCGAGGCAGAGGATATCGAGGCAGAGGATATCGAGGCCGTAACCGGCGGCCGGCAAAGGGGGATGCAGCATGAACCCACAACTAAAACAGGCGGCCCTAATCGGGGCCTTTTTTCTTCCGGTTTTCTTCGGAGTGGGGGTGGGGCTCAATTACTTGTTTGGTGCCTTAGAGAATGATCCCGCCCCGCCGTCGACTCCGCCTTCTTCCTCGCCACCAGCCGCTGAACCGCCGCCTCGTCAAGGAGGGCCGGCTTCGTACCCGGAGGTTTCCAAGGCGGAGCGGGAAAAGGCTAAAAAGGTGGCTCTGCAATTTATGCCCCCCTATCTGGAGACGAAGCCGGAGGAAAAGGAATTAAACTCCTTTCTGAAGAGCGATGCCGGTCAGCTGGGGACCGATTCGCTGCAACGAAAGATTCGGGAAGAAACAGAATACCAGCCACCTGGGATGAAGGTGTTGGAAATTGAAGCTCTTCCGGTGGATGAGTTGGATGCCCGCCGCCAAGGACGGGTCGTTTGGAACATCTGGGCGACGCTCCAAAAGGGGAACGGGGGGAAATATGATCTCGCTTACCATGTGACATTGGTTCAAGCGGACGGAAGCTGGAAGGTTTGGGAGGTGGAACCGGTTGAGTACCCCGAGTATGGAGGAGAATGAGGGAGCGGTTCGAAAGGCGACCCGACAAGCGGTCTCGGCTGGGGCTCGGCTGGGGGCAAAAAGGTTGTTTCAAGCCGGCTCCGCCGCTGCCGGATCGAGTCTCTGGATCTGGCTCATTCTGGGGTTTCTCTTTTTGGCCGGCATCCTGTTTATCCTCGTGCTATCCGCCTGGACCATCCTCACCTCCTCCACCTCGGAACAGGGAGGCGTTCAACAAGGACAGATCACTGAAGTGAAATACGCGGAGGTGATCAACCAAGCCGCAACGGAATTCAGGGTAAATCCGGCTCTGGTTGCCGCGGTGATCCGGGCCGAATCCAACTTCGATCCGAAGGCTTCTTCCCATAAAGGAGCCCAGGGATTGATGCAAGTGATGCCGATGAATGCGAAAGGCGCCAACCTGAGCGATCCGGAGGAAAACATCATGCGAGGGACGCAAATTCTCGCCAGCCACCTGCAACGGTATGAGAATTACGACAACCGTTTGGAACTGTCGCTCGCCGCGTACAACGCGGGCGCGGGAGCGGTCGCCAAGCATGGGAATGAGGTCCCACCCTATCCGGAGACACAAGATTATGTCAAAAAGGTGCTCAATTACTACGAGCAGTATCAGGCGAAAGTGGAGCATGGTCAGCTGGTACTGGCCGACGGTGAGTGGACCCACCCCGCCCCCGGCACAAAAAACTCCTCCCACTTTGGGATCCGAAAAGGCAAACCCCACCGAGGGGAAGATTTCGCTGGGGATGTGGGAACCCCAATTCGGGCAGCGGCCGATGGAGTGGTTCAGGAGATTGTTATTATCGGAGATCGAAGCTACGGGACTTTGGTGCGAATTGACCACGGCGGCGGGATTCACTCTCTTTACGCGCACATGTATCCGGACGACATTCAAGTCCATGCCGGGGATCCCGTTCAAAAGGGGCAGCAAATCGGAAAAATCGGCAATTACGGACGGTCGACCGGACCGCATCTTCATTTTGAAATACGAGAAAACAATGAACCGGTGGATCCAAAACCGTATCTGGCCGACGTGTTGGACGAATGAGCGAAGTTGACCGGATATCACTGTCTGTTAGGGTGGCAGTTAAAAATTAAATGAGAGGAGATATAAGGTTGGGTCCTTCAGAAAAATTAGCTATGGGATCTGTTCTTCTATTCGTATCGTATATCGTCACGGATATATTTAAAGACAGTATCATTCGTGGAATGCCACTGTTCGAATCTATCGGGATCTTCATTCTTGTATTGGGATATGGAATAGGAGCCTTTTTTATCGGGATGGCCATTTGGGACTGGAAGAGAGACGTTTAGTTTAAGGCGAAACGCGGCATAAACAAGCCGCGTCCGGCGGGTGGATGGCCTCCCGTCGCTGATGAGCCAGGCCAAAAAAGGAGGGGAGTGATTTTGGGGTTTGTCGGTCTGATTTTACTGGTCTTTTTTGTAACGGGGGTATTGTACAGCTTCCGATCATTCCGGAAAGCCATCGCTCTCACAATGACTATTGGGGGATCCATAATTAGTTTATCTCTGGTGGGAGCTATCTTCGGCCTGCCATTGATCTTTTTTGGTGCATGGTTGATGTATAGCGAGCCGAAAAAAAACGATTGGCCGGTATAAAGATTCGAAAATGAAAAGCCACTCTGGACCCTATACCCTCGGAAGGAATTTAAAACGGCTTAAAACGGCGCACATTAGCGCTAGCGATATCTGAAAGGGGAGATGGTTTTGTATTTTGATAAACAGGCGCAAAAAGAGCTAGACATGATTGGAAAAGGAGTGCTGGCAGCACTGGGGATAGGGGGAATCTGGGGTTTGTCCCTGGCGATCCGACGTCCGGAATGGCTGCCGGCGTCTGTTCATGAAACCATGTCCAACATTCTTCAGACGGCCGCAATCGCGGGTCAAACCACAGCGGGGGTCGCAGCGGTTACCGCTGGCGGTTATGCTGCTGCCCAATATCATTACCGGAAACGGGCGGCCGAAGAGGTTCAATACCTTCGCATCTTGCCACATGCCCACACCCGTACGATGGAAGAACAAGTGATGGAAATGGTCCGCGGGTATCATCAGAGTCGGCGTCCTTACAAAGAACGACTCAAGCGCGGGCGCGAGTGGTTTCAGTGGCTGTTTGTTTGCAACGATAACGGGGATATTGAGATGTACTGCGGATACCCCAAGGATCGCGGGCGTTACATCCCCAATCTCCTGAAAAACTGCTACCCCAATTCCGAACGGGTGCCGATCCCCACCGATCATGTACCGATTCCCGGAGAGAAAGGGGAAGGGGGGACCCTGTACTGGGCCAATCGGCAGATGTCCGGCCTACCGCTGAAACCGTTCCAGGGCAAAGAGAAATCCCCGTCGCTCCTTTCCGTGTTAGAGCCGGGAACCACGCTGGCGGTCACTTTTTCACCGACGACACCCACTAGATTGAAAAAAAGCACAAAACGGACGCGAAATGAACTGCTCGGGACTACCGGATTTGGGAAGAAAGAAGAGATCGACGAAAAAGATCTGGATCCCAAAACGCAAGAGAAACTGGAGCAGATGAAAGCTCGAGAGAAAGGCAATCCCTTTCCCTTTGACGTTCAGGTCCACGTCTGGCAAAACGACGCCGATCGGGCAGTCATTGAATCCGTCGTAAACCAACTCAACAATGCGTTAAAACGAAGTCATAATGAGTTGTATCTCAAAAAAAGCCGGAAAAATCCGATTGAACTGGCGCCGTACCCCTACCGTCAGGCGATGACGTGGACCGCGGTGGAGTTAGCAAACCTCTTGCACTTGCCGAGTGGGAAAACGGAAAGAGAGCGGGAAGAGGACATTCCACACATCATGGACCGTATCCCGCACCTGATCGCGGGGCAGAACTGGCTTGACGAGGAGGAATTTACGGAAGGGGTGCCGATCGGGGCTCTATTGCACCCTGCCGAAGAAAAGCGGATGGTCCGGTTGATCGAGAAAAAGCTGCGGAAAATGGGGCTGGTATTGGGGCAAATCGGATCCGGGAAAACCGCCCTCATTTTAACCATGATCCGCTTATATCTACTGCAGCGTGGCTACTACGCCTACGCGGATCCGAAAGGGGATGGGGCGAAAACGCTCTTGAGCTACTATCGTGCTGAGAAGGAGAAAAACCCGGACTTTGACGATTCCCGTGTCCATTACTTTGAATTGGCGTCGCCGGAATTCTCGATCGGGTTAAACTTGTTGGAAATCTTGCCGGGACAAACCGAGCGGGATGTAGTTAACAATGCGATTCAGGTGCTGCAAAACGCTTATCGGACGGATTCGGATTGGCTGCGTAAATACGCCCGACCCACAATCAAAGCCCTGCTCCGCGATGATGAGACGCATAGCATCCTGGCGATCCCGGAATTTCTACGCGAAGACAGTCCCCTTCGCAAGCGGATCATGAACAAGCTAGAGCAGGGAACCACCGATGATCGGGAACTGTACCGCACGCTGAAGGACTATGAGGATAAAAAGCAGTTATGGGGCAACCAGGTCGAACCCTTGTTAAACCGCCTGGGGGAACTGCGGGATAATCCGATTACCAAGCGGATTTTTGGTCAACGAAAAACGACGCTCAACGTGCAAGAGTGGTTGGAAAAGGGCGACGTCCTGCTGTTGAACACGGAAGGGCTCACCAAAGAGGAAAATCGGCTGGTTACTGGCTACATTATGACTCTGTTCCATCAGGCGGCGCAGCAGCGGAACAACAAACAAACCAACTACTATGTGTTTGTGGACGAAGCCCATGAGCTGCAGCTACCGATCATGTACCAACAAATTATCCCGAAGGATCGTCAAAAAGGGCTGGTGCTCTTTCTACTCACCCAGTTTTTGGAACAATTTGAAACTGAACTAAAAGACGCGATCACGGAGATCGGCGGCAACATCTTCACTTTTATTTCCGGGAAGAAGACAGCAAATGAAGTCCAGGAAATGACCGGATTTAAAGCAGAAGATATCCAATCTCTCAGTGAGCTTACAGCAGCAGTATATACGGAGAACAGTCAGGGAGAACGGGTCAAATTTATGATCCGCACCGAACCGCCTTATATCTTGAAAAAGGACGGAACACCCACTTATCACGGCACGGATGAAGACCGGATGAACCGGGAGGAAACCGAAGCCTTCCGTGAAGCGCAAGCCCTAGGGCGGGAATGGATGAAGCGCGACTGCCTCACCGCTGAACAGGCGCAAAAAGAGATTGATCGGTATCTGGAATCGATGTGGTCGATCGATCAACCACGGGCAGAAGACAAAAACACAGACTCCGCAGGGGACACCACAAAGCCGTCTGCCACGGTCAACAAATACGCCGATCGCATGAAAAAATATAAAAAGAGGTGAAAAACATGCAATTACGTGACATCGTGTGCCATCCATATTTAAAGAGGGAGGAGGAACTGCTCGGGGTTATTTATAAATTACGTATGGCCGCAGCGGAACAAGTTGCCGATGTGATGGGCATCTCCAAAAAGTACGTTCAGATGTTAAAAAGTGATTTGAACAAAGAAGGGGAAATGATTCTTACTCACTATCAACGCCGACGGGGTGCGCGTCGGCTTCCCTTTTCAAAGGAATACACATTGGGACCACGTATGTATGCATTGGGTCCGGCAGCAAAATCAACAATTGAGGCCATTGTGGGACACCCCATCTACTTTAAAAAACATACTGGCAAACAGCAGGTTCACTATTATGGGTTGAACGATGTCTTAGTCCGAACGTTAAAACAGGTGATTGAAGATGAAAGCCGAGACGATGAACTGGAGGCACGGGTCACTGCTTGGGAACGATTGCAATGGCTAAACACCCAAGAGACAGCAATAGTGATCGAACAGGCTTGG
>Ga0079226_10002721_pt1 | contig 13657 bp, 27 predicted proteins | sample Poulit2014_FD_76345 | JGI IMG/M metagenome (GOLD analysis project Ga0079226, IMG submission 76345) | Agricultural soil microbial communities from Georgia to study Nitrogen management - Poultry litter 2014 | ecosystem: Environmental > Terrestrial > Soil > Agricultural land | place: USA: Georgia... | reverse complement strand
GCATAACAAAGATAGTCTCTGCGTGATACTTCAACAGGAAACATACATTCTGAATTCCCTACCATAACCTCTGTGTTGATCACATAACTTTTATTCCCGGCATAAGTTTTTGAACTGATCAAATTGCTTTTATTTGCCCATTTTCTCCAACGATTATTCATCGTCCACTTCCTCCAGTTCTACTTTGTCCCAGTCAATCGCAATGTCGTCCCTTTTTTTGAGTTCTTCAATTTCCCCTTCAGTGAATGAAGCTCTCCAATCTTCAAAGTCATCTTTGTCACCAAATGTCACAAGGTTTGCTCGATAATTAACATTCAAATATCCTGAATTATGTGCTGGAAATGAATCAGCTTTTAACACTTTGATTGTGTATTTTTTAATCGTCTTTTCTAGCATCTTTCTGCCTTCTTCATAAAATTCAAGCAGTATACTGTTACTCAATGCCCATTCGGTAAGTTCTGGACCACATTCCATGTAATAATTGTCTGCGTCCCAATCTCTAAAATATGCAATGATTTTGTCTCCAGCTTTAAGTGCTAGACAGCCCAAATATTCTAAAACTTCAACATCACGATAATGTTTCGACATTTTCTGTTGTAATTGGTTCATGATTTTTCCTTTATCCATGATTAATTTTCCTTTCTGATTGCTTTCATGATTTCAGCGAGTCCGCTATCTTCATCAGCTTCTTCATCATCGTCAAACGTTTCTTTAAGTGCGTTGGAAATGAGTGCGTTGCCTAAGCACATAATTTCCTTATGATTAAAGTTTCGCCCTGACAAAGCCATATCTTCATCATTAGCAACAATCACGATTGCTGTTCCGTACTTTCGTTCCTAAACATCTTGAATGTTGATAACTGTGTACCCTGCACTCAATAGATTAATGAGTCCATTCAAGCTGACTTCTTCTTGGAAATGATTTCCGTGGTCAGTCTTAACAATCACGTCAGCGCCAAGCATGTTAACCATGCCCTTGAGATTCGCGATTTCTTGGTCATCTTCCGCGCTTGTCGCTGAATCTGCCTGAGCTTGTTCTAACCAGTAACAAACTCGTTCTTTGAATTCTTTTGCGTTCATATTTATCACTCCATAATTTAAAATTGTTTATCCGGATAACAGCCGCTCACGGAGTCGAACCGTGATAAACCAATGCGGCTACTCTTTTCGTTGGTCGATTTGAACTTGATTTGCGTTTCCCAATCGCTTGAGATTGCAAAAATGTAATACCTGCGCTCCCAAGTCCGAGGAGCAATGACTTAGCAGCCTGCGAAAACTGCTAAGCCTGGAAGTTTATAAATTTTTTACAAAAGGAAATTTGAAAAGCGAATAGCGGAAAATCATAAGGTAAGTTGTGAGTTTTGCGTTATTCATTTTTCAAAGAGCTAATTTAATTTCGTGCTATTTTCGCTTCTAAGCGTTTTTAGTTTCTTTCGGTATAATTCCACCTCTTTTCTTTTAAAACCGTTCTATGGCGTTGATTTCCACCATAGAATTGAAAGCAGCGTGTCAGAATGATATGAGCTGATGTTGTTTACGAAATTAACGGAAAGAAAGTTTTCCTTCTTTCTCTTTGAATTTGTATCAGCTTGAAACTAATCAGCTCACTTTGTTTCTTGCTGAATGACTTACTGACCTTTGGCAATCAGTAAGTCGCTTGTTAGCAGAGAGCCTAAAGGGAGAAGAGCCCTCTTTTTGTATATTTCTTGCGGTTTCCCGCAAAGGCTTGCTAGCCTTTGACAACTAGCAAGTCGAAAAAGACAAATAGGTTAGTATGAATAGGTTCCGAGAATCACTTCTCGGAATAACCTGCCAGCCTTTGACAACTAGCAGGCTCTCGTGTCTAAGTTTATTAAATTGTCGCTTGAGTGCTGATTAATATTGAAAAAGAGTTGTTTTTTCACTTCACTTTCATTTTTTGATTTCATTTCTTACGAAAAACTTGCACTCCTAAGCTTTTCGTCGGCTTATCAAGTTGATGACTCTAACCGTTGTGAAGCGTTCATGAATAATTAAGGGAGATTTTCATCTCTCTTCTATTTGAATTTTTTGCAGCCACGCTTCAAAGCTGCGGTATATTAGACTGGTGTTTTGTTTAGCGGGTACACCTTAAAACCCGCAAAGACCTGCCAGCCGATGAAAGCTGACAAATCAGGGTGTAATTTTTTGAATGAGATACAGCAAAGACTTTTTTATGGAGATGAAATCATCTCCTAAAATTAAATTTCGCAGACCGTATCTCAAAGGCTGCAAAGCCCTGCCAGAGACTCGAACTCCGGAAACCATACAGGACTCTGTCAGATTGATTAACCGTTACATGTATATCTTTTCTAAAACCAATAAAAGAGGAGAAATAGGACTACAAGTCTTTTCGCCGCTCTGACAGGGTGCGGCTATGGTTTAGCGACCTTTGACAATCGCTAAATCTTTCTTACAATGAGCAAACGTCTTTCAGGTCAGTTCTCAACACTTTCTTATCGCCGTAATCAAAGCTCGTTCGCTGCTGGTACAGTGTGAACTGGTTGTCGGTCAGCTCTTTGGCTTGCTTGGCGACTTCGTAAGCGTCAATGAACGTCAAGTGCATTGCCAGGCTCATATTCTTGGAGTAGTTGATATGACCGTAACCAACGCTCACTATCCATTCTTTTTTCTTGGTATCGTACAGATACGCTGGCTTTTTGAGTTCTAATGTTTCCAAACGCTTACTCCTTTTCATCGAATTTCTTGTGAGCCATTGAATTAATGAAGCCGTTCGCTTCGTAAATAATGCCATTGGCTTGATTGATGATTTCTTGCATGATATAGATTTTCTTTTCGTCAAAGCTCCACATATCATCAAGCTGCTCAAACTCTTCCAATTCCTTGTTGGCTTTTTCAATGGCTTCTTTTAAGTCGAGATAATGAATTTCTTCGGGAATTTGCATGATTTCTTCCTCCTTTACATGTTGTGTTCTTTCAAGAATTGTCTGAATGCAATGACCACCGGGTCGCTTTCGTCAATCTTCTTGATGACGCCTTTGTTTTCCACTTCGTTACATGTCGAGTAATGAGTGTCGCAGTAGCTTACAAACTTATCGACTTCATCTCTGATTTGTTGCTTAATTTCCGGACTGCTGATATGTTTCTTATCCGCTTCACTTGGTCCAAACTTTTCTTCGTCAAGATAGGCTTCATAATCAACCCGTGTTCTGAAACTCCAACCTTTTTCGTTGGCAATCTTTTCAACTCTGGCACTGGTTGCGTTTGTAACATCTATTCCAAGAAATTTTGCTGCATTCTTTAACGTCCGGAACTCATGCTTTTCGCCGTTTTTTCGCAAATATATGATTTTGCCAAAGCGTTTTGAGCGGCTTTCCCACTGAAGATTTTCAATGTGGTTGTTTGCTGGGTTGCCGTCAATGTGTCTTGCCATGTACTTGACTGGCGACTTGTACTCATCGAAAGCAGTCAACACCAATTTGCCAACTTCTTTCGTGGTCTTACGTCCGGCAGTCGTTCTTAAACCAACAACCATTTTTCCTTTATGCAGATGTTCTTTAATCATCATCTTGCTGTGGCGTTTTCTGACTTTGCCCCTGTTGCTAACTTCGCAATCTTCAAAATCTTCTACCGTTTCCCATTTTTCAATCATCTGTCATGCCCTTTCGTGTACTTCAATTTCAATTCGTGGTTGTTCTGAATAGAACTTATCTGCTTCCAAGTGAACAATCTTTGCGTCATCGTCCCATACAAGCCCGTTTAAAGCGTCCAAAAGTGATTTAATATAATTGTCCAAATCGGCCTTAATTTTTGGTCTATGGACGTTTGAGAGCCTTAATTCACGTTCTTTTTTCGTTAAGCTCTTTTGAATTTTGCGGAAGAACTTAATCTGAACTGATAGCTCTTTATCTTCAAACTTTGGCAACGGCTGCTGTTTTACAAATTTAGCAACGTCTTGCTTGAACTTTCTGACCTTTGGTGGATCATAAACTCTGACGTGTCCTCCTTGGCTGGTTGCTCTTGGTCGTTGCTGTTCAACGGGTTCAATCGGGATAATGATTAGCACTCTTGCTCTCCTTTCTTAGTGGCTCATTCTGTTTTCTGCGTCATTGACGATTTCCAATGCACTGATTAATTCTGTCCGCATGTCACAAACCGTGTTGTGCATGTTCAGATTGTCGTTGCACATATAGAAAGCTCGTACGTCTTCATTAAATTCGCTTAGTTCGTTCAAGATTGTGTCCAAGCGGTCAAGTTCTTGTTTGTTCATGAAATCATCTCCTAATCTTTCAATTCCGGGTATTCCTTGTCCAAAATGTCGTATAACAAATCTCTGTTTTCCGGGATACTAGCCCATTTATCAAATTCTTCAATCATGCTGCTATCTCCTTGCTATCCGCTTATCTTCCAAACTTTCAGGGAAGTTAAAAATATGTGCTGGGTTCTTAGTTAGCAACCGACTTGTGATTTTCGGGTTGTACATTTCTTGAAAATCGCTGCTGCTGTTGTTTGTTGAGATAATCAAGCCTTTGGTCTGAATGATTTCGCCAATTTTGAAAAGCGTATCTTGGAAAGTTTGATTAGCTTCAACCACTTCGCTTTTCAAACTTGTTTCCGAACCCAAGTCATCAAGTGCAATCACGTCCGCTTCTTTGATGTCGTTCATCAAGTGGTACAAACGTTCCTGTTTCTTTTCAATGTTCTTGTCCGAGTCTTTGCTGAACTTGCTCATTACTAGGTCATACATAGCAGGCACTGAAACGAACAAACAACGCAAGTAAGTTTCTTGATTGAGCTTATTAAGCATGCAAGATGTCAGCATTGTTTTTCCTGTCCCCGCCTTGCCTGTTAAAATGACCGTATACAAGTTTTTGTTGGCAAAATCTCTAACTATACTCATTGACCTTTTAGCGAGCTCTCTGAACGTTTCAGGGCTGTTCTTGTCAATATCCTTGTATTCATTTACCAAGTCATTCTCTTGATTAAACAATGAACGTTTTTTTAAAAATCTCTTATCTTCGTTTCGGTAATATTCAATGCTTTGCTTTCTTGCATATTCTTCCTGACGTTTTGCGTTTTCTTCAGGAGTTTCTGCTTTGATTTCTCCCAGCCGAAAACGTCTGATAATGTTTGCTAGTGTGTCAGCTACTGCTTCCATTTCTACCAACCTCCCCATTCTTCACTTGGCTTGCTTTGTCGCTTGACAGCTTTCTTCTTTGGCTTTTTCTTGGCTTGGTGTTCTTTCTCTAATGCTTCGGCTTTTTCGACAGTATCTATTCCAAGTTGCTCATACTTCATCAAAATTCTATTCAGATAATTAAAACTCCGTTGTTCTGTTTGATTTGCCATTGCATTAATAGCAAACTTAACAACGTCATCAGATAATTCTCGAATGTATTCGCTTAAATTCTGACTTTGCATAGGTGTCAAAATTCCAACGACTATCTGATACAACTCGAAAGCATTCTGACCGGTTTCAGCGGCTGCTGTTGATGATGATTTCTTAGTATTCTTTTTATTTAGTATTTCTTTTTTATTTGTATTATTTTTATTTAGTAGTGTGCCATTATCGGTCGGACCGTTTTTGGCGTCGACGATGTTATCGGTCGGACCGTTTTTGGTACTGACGGTAAAAACGCCGGTATCACTTAGTTTCCAAGACATTTCCCCGAAAAGTCCTCTTTCATCTCGAAGCATTGTTCGCTTCAAATATCCATATTTTTCGAGTTCTGAAAGTCCGCTCTTTAGAGCTTTAATTCCGTCTTTGGAATGTTTAGCAACTTCATCAACATAGAAATTCCAATCACTAGGCATTGCCCAAAGATATTGAAAAATTCCCCGAGCTTTCCAACTCAACCGCTCATCTTTGATGATTTGGTTGTCTGTGATTGTGTATCCGTGTTTCTTAACTCTTTCAACGTTGCTCATTCATTTACCACCTTTCCTAAATGCAATTCCTTTGCAATTTCCTTTGTTACCTTTATCGGTTTAATGTGATATTCCTGCATGAAACTATTAATTCCCATTTGATGTTGCTTTATGTGGCATTCTCGACAAAGTGACATGATGTACATTCCTGTATGGTTTATCTTTGCCCGATTGCGTCCCATGCCAACGGTTTGAACGTGTGCAATATCAGCACCGGGCTTGCCACAGATAACGCAAATTCTTTTCTTCAAGCAAAGCATTTGTTTTGGAAACCAGTCCGGGATAGCGTCAAAAGTTTTTGTTTGGAACGGAATATCGTTATCAAACAAGAACTCAAGAATTGCTTCAATCATCAGGCAGCCCGTTGTTACTGAACAATCAGATAAGCTAAATGGCTCGATGTTGTACTTGCTGCGGGTTAATGATTTGAATAAGATTTCAGCTTCATCAAGTGAATAACCTGTATACCGACAGAAATCGTTGAGCAAAGCCCAAATCTTTTTCCGTTGGTCAGGTGTGATTGTTCTACCGTCATTAACGTTGAGCTCCACCACTGGCTGCTTACCATTAGCAAACCGTTCAACCTTGTTGAAATCAAATTCATCATCGAGTTCGATTTCGACTTTGTTTCCCTGTACTTTTAGCAAACGTCCAAACATTATCCAGCCTTACTTTCTGCAAGAATATCTTTGAGAGCTTTAATGCCGTATTCGTATGTTTCTAACATGCTTAATTGAGAACCAGCGTATTCGGCGTTTACACGTTCGCCAGCGAGCTTTTTAAGTTCGTCCGGTGTTTTTCCCGTGGCTTTGGAAACTTGCGTGAGAAGCGAGAAATAAGCGGCTTTCTTAACGCCTAATTTCTGACGTTCTTCTTGCTGTTCCTTGCTGATACCAGTTCGCTTGATCGTTTCCCCGGTTGGCAGGTCTTCGCCTTGGTAAAGGTTCAAGCCTAAGCCAGCCATAGCGATTGCTTTAACCAAGCAACGTTGCTGTGCTTTGTTGATTTCAACGTATGTTGGTTCTTTGATTGCTTTGTTCCGAAAGTCCATTGCGTAAAGTTTTTGCCTATATTTTTCGCCGTCAATATTGACTTCAACTTCCACTTCAACTCCGGCGTCCGTTTTGAGATAGTCAAGTTTTCGTCCTGTTGGTTGCCACGTTCCAGTTTGTTTATCAAACTGAACTTCATCGAATTCCTTAATCTGATAAGTTGAGTTCGGGTAGTATTCCATTAGCACTGCCCAAGCGTTCGCCCAACTTAGATAATCAAGACCGTTCTTTTTCTTGATGAGCGGAGTAACGTCAACCGCTGATAGTTTCTTGAAAATTTCTGCTCGCTTTGTTTCTTCTGTCATGTCCTTAGCCCCCAATCACTGTTTCACGGTTTGAAGCTGATAGAATTTCAACACCGCTGTTTTTCAAGTAAGCCGCGACTTGATTAAGCTGTTCTTCCGTTCCTTTGATTGTGAAAGTAACCTGTTGAATTGCTTGCTTAATTTCGCCGGTTTCTTCATCAACGGCTTTGGCGAACATCAACTCTTCCGCTTGGCTTCGGTCTTGTTCTGCTTTCTTGTCGGCGTCTTCGTCAATCATCTTTTCAATTTCAAACGCTGAAAAAACACCGATATAGGTTTGGTAGTGGTCTGCCAACATTCCTTTGTCTTGTGCGTATTTCTTAATGATTTTCCAATCATCATCAAGGCGTTGCTTTTCTTTCATCTTGTTGGCAATCTCTTCTGTGATTTTCTTCATCGTGGTTGATTTGTTAAGCCACTTTTTATCGATTTCAATCGTTTCAGGGTCAATGCCATAGTTGCCAGCCATTTCATTAATCAAATTCTGAATCGCTTCTTGCTTTTCAGCTTTGCGCTTTTCTTCAAATTCGTCCGTTCCTTGCTTGATGTCTGAAATAACATCGTTGATTTGATTGATATAAGCGTCAATCTGCGCTTTAAATTCCTTGACTGGAGTTTCATACTGACGTTGCTTTTCGAGCCGCTTAGCGTTTAATTCCTTGCTTAATTTACGAAGCTCGGTCAATGTTTTCTTGCATTCTTTCAATGTATCTTCCGTAACAACGATTCCGGAATATTTCTTCACTACTGCGTCAACCAATGCGTCCAATTTTTCTTTGTTTGTGATTCTAATTTCCGGTGTTTCCATTTCAACGTTGATTGTTGTTTCTGTTAATTCATTTGTCATAGTTTTTACTCTGTCCTTTCTTGTATAATTGAGCTATCTCCTTATGGAAGGAGGTGAAAAAATGTTAACTTTATGTTTTCAATTTGTACATGGAGGTATCACTAAAATCGTGGATAATGTCGAATCATTATCGTGTACCTATCACGATGGTTCTGAAAAAATTTTTAGCGGTTACGATCTAATCGAATCAAATGATTTAATTTCGCAAGAAATTAAAAACTACATAGTTAAAGATTCTTACGGTAAAGAATCGATGTTTCCACGCAATTTTTGGTTTATTTCAAACGTCGATATGAAAACCAACTAAAATCGTATTAGTATCAGTCCCACAATGCGTTGTTCCGAATTGTGCAAATGAATAACTAACTTGCGGAGACCTATTACAATACTTTTTCAAATCATCAAAGAATTTATTTATCTCATCTTCACGTCGCTTTTGATAAATAAATTCTTTTCTTTTATGCTGCATAGCAATTGTTATCGTTTCCTCGCTGCTATGTAAGTTCTTTTGAAACGGAATCATAACAACGTCTTCATACCAGCCATAAAGTTTTAATGCGATTCGATTCGCTTTTTGGATAACTTCTTCCGTTTCCATAGATTTCCTCCCGCATTCTGTGAATACCAAATTGCGATATATGCGTCTTGAAGTTGCCTTGCAAAGATTGCCATTTGCTCAATCTCGATCTTAGGTATCATCTTTTCTAACAACTCAATGCGTTGTTCTAAAGGTGTTCTTTCCAAAATCAAAGGCAATTCTCTACGAAACACTTGAATTTGATGTGCTTTTTTGAAATAATTAAAACTGTTAAAATCATTTGTCATAATATTTGGCTCGGTATTACCGAGCTTTTTTTGTGCGATCATTCAACATCTTCCTTTCTTTGATTTCATCGTTGCTCTTTTTGCAAACGTGGATAAGTGGCAAAATCATTGCCAACCACATAACCCAAGAAGCAACCAGCGAAGCATTTAACAAACTTGTGATGATATAAACCCAAAGACCAACATCAACGACCAACCAATTTACTTTCATTTCGATACCTCCTAAAATTTCGCTGCGGTTAATGCAGCAGCTTTTCTTTCTTCAAAATTCCGTTGTGATTTTTCAATCAAGAAATCTTGATACCGTCTTTCATTGACAAAGATTTGATTGTGATACGGTTTGATAAACACGTCCGTGTAACCCATATCCAAGCAATCTTGCTTCTTGCGAGCGAAAGCCTGTTTCTTTTCTTGGGTTTTGGCAGGAATGTATTTCCTAATGAACTCTTCTTCTGTGATTAATTCCAAACTCATAAGCAAACTCCTTACATCACTTGAAACTCCGTAGTGTTATCTTCTTCAACTCGTGAAACACAGATAACAACTTTCCCTTGCTTATCGAATTCTTTCTGTTTTTCAAGAATTTCTTCATCGGTTAATAATTTGTTAATTTTGATTGTTTCCATTTTGTATGTCCTTTCTAGTTTAAGTAGTAAATCCATCATTTTTACATGATTCTGACTACTTAGAATAGTTAAATGCTGTAAAAAAAATATCTTCCTTTGGTACGTTAAAATAATCTTCAATCTTTTGCATCATTTGGGCTTTAGGAGTTGCCGTACCACGTTCCCAAGTTGAAACAACGTTCTGCTTCACTCCCAGCGCTTCCGCAAGTTGTTCTTGCGTGATGTTTCTTTCTGCTCTTAAAACCTTGAGTTTTGTTTTCAAATTAACACCTCCTAACTCATTACACTTATTATAATATACTATTCTAAATAGTAAGTCAATGCTTTTTTAAATATTTTTCTATTTTAATTAGTAAAAACTATTTTCTTAATGATAACTACTTTAGATAGTAATATACTATTTTTTGTAGTAAGTTAATTAATTGTTTTAAAGGAAGTTTTTATCATGTTAGGTTCACGCATTAGAGAATTACGAAAAGAAAGAAAAATGAGCCAACGTGAATTGGCTGAAAAGTTAAATGTATCTCAACAGACTATCGGTGCATGGGAAACAGAAAGAATTATTCCTGGTGCTGATACTCTCGGAAACATTGCAAATTACTTCGATGTTACAACCGATTATCTTTTAGGCAGAAGTGAACAACGAAAGGAAAACAAAGACGATTTCACTGTTCAAGAAGCACTTGATTCAGTCATGAGTTTTGACGGTAAGCCTATGACTGACAACGACAGAGAAATCATCGAAGGTATTATCAGAGCTTATATGGAAAAGAAAAAATAAGGTCTAATAGGGAGAAGTAATGAATAACAAGGTTTATACGGAATTTTATAACATTGTACTTAATCAGATTAATGACTTGTACCCCGTTAGAAATGATGAACTGTTAGATAATCTTCGACAAAATAGTAAGTTAGAAAAATTAGTTACTAAAAATAAGATACCTAGTAATAAGATAATTTTTGAAATCAATCAGATTGTCTTGAATTTAATTGATGATGGATTGGTACGTGGAACAGTTCAACAGACTAAAGATGGATACCTATTCAAAATTGACGGGTTAACAACACAAGGACACGACTATCTATCAGCTGCCAATACTCCTGAAATTTGGAAGAGAATCAAAAAAAGCCTTCATGAAAACGGCATTCCGCTTACTCCACGAACGGCTTTAAATCAGTTTATTAAACTATTTTTCTGATGACGCACTTCCAAAACCTGCGAATGGGTCCATACTCTCTTGATATGTGTAATCTTTTACAATAAATGATTTAGTAATCTTCACCATTCCGTCTGCAAGTTTTTCGACTTTGGCCTTTTCTGTTGTACCAAAGTGTATATCAACTGGTCCATAGAAAAAATGTTTTGGGGTTTCAATTACTTCTGGTAAATCAAGCATCTTATTCATACTGAAGTCTCCTTCCTAAATTAAAAAAGTGAGTTGGTTTTGTGAATAAAAAAATTAAAGACCTTCTTAAGAGAAACAACATACATATTATATTTAATAATAATTTAGATCACAAAGGATACTATATACAAAGAATAAAACACATAGTCATAAATAACAATCTTTCGGAACAAGAGCAAGAAATGATTATTCTTCACGAACTAGGACATGCAATCAATGGTGAAGATGGTTGCGAAATTTCCAATTCTACATTTAGTAGTCATTGCAAAGAAGAATGGAACGCTAATTCCTTCATGATTAAGGAACTGGCGCAAGAATACGCAAGTTGCACTGGCTGCGATGTTGAAGATATTAATTTCATGAACTTTCTTCAAAAAAACAAGCTGTCCTATCGTTGTGAAGAAATCAAGAAAATCATTCAAGGAATTGCTTAGAATTTGAAAGGGGTGAGAAAATAAAAGGGTTGAGTAAGTTAGTACATTAAATTATTTGGAGGAACTATATGAGAACTTTTATTTCTAATGTTTTTATTTTTTTAGCATTTATCGCTTTAATCGCTTTTATCGTAAGCTTCTTTGGAGCATTCAAAAAGAAAAACTGGAAAGACGTTGGCAAGAACTTTCTACTTTTGGTTGTGTTTGTGGCAATTGGAAATATCATTGCGCCAAGCGATGATTCTTCATCATCAGACAAATCAAGCTCTAAAGCTAAGACAGAAAAAGTGAAGAAAGCAAACGATGATACCGAAAAAGAAAATGATGACGACCAAGGCACCCAGTCATCTACTGACGATAGTTCTGATGTGAATGCTGATATTTCAAGCACATTAGCAGATAACAAGAGCTATGCACAGAACGGAAATGCTGATTTCCAATTTGCAAATTATATTAACGACATTAAGTACACAGGTGGAACTGATGTAACAGTCAACGTAAACAATGATTTCATGAATTTACCTGATGACCAAAAGAAGCAAGTCCTTGATAAGGTTCAAAGCTCTGTTGGCTCTACATTGCTCATGGATAACAAAATTAGTAATGATGATTATAAGCAAGGCTTGTTCCTGACTATCAATCTTGGCGGAAATTCAGTCGGACATTCAAAAATTTCAGATTATCACGAATACAAATTCTACAAGCAAAATTAATAATTGCCCCGCTTTCGGGGCTTTTATTTAGCACTTATGCCGAACGTACATTCTAGAAAGGAGAACTGGAGTTGTATATCAAAGAAAGAAATGGAAAATTCAGATATTTCCAAGACTACAAAGACCCGCTGACCGAAAAGCGCAAAACTGTGTCCTGTACTCTGAATTCCAAATCAAGAGCAGCACAGAAGCAAGCGCGGATAATCTTAACGGAACGAATTGAAAAAGCATTAGAAAAAAGCACGCTTTCCCCTGTTCAGAAAAATATTAGGCTATGCGACGCCATTGATAAATGGTTAGAGTTTCGGAAAAATAACACCAAACGTTCAACTTATATTTCCTTAAAATGCACTTTCCAAAGTCAAATTAATAAATATTTTGATGAAGATACGCTTTTGCGAAACATTACACCCCACTTTATCGAAAAGAAAATTGACTATATTCAATATAATTCAGGTTTGAGAGTGAACACCGTTAAGAATATGTATTATCGTCTGAATACGTTTTTTAAATGGGCTAAGCAATCAGAATACACAGATAAGAACCCGATGAAAGAAGTCGAAATTGTTTGGAAAAGAGAAGAAGCGCCTAATATTGAGAATAAATTTCTTGAAGATGACGAAATGCAAGCTATTCTTGATTATACTTGGAACGAAAACAAACCATACGCCGCGCTGATTGAATGGTTATACCTTACAGGAATGCGTTTTGGAGAAGCTGCTTCTTTAAAATTTGATGATATTAAAAATATTGACGGGGCATACTTTGCAAGTGTTACCGGGACACTCAACTATCTAGATGTTTCATCGAAAAGCAGAAGCAAATCAAATTCTCCTAAAACTAAAAAATCGGTCCGGGATATTGAACTTTCAAAACGGGCAATCGAAATTTTAAATTTTGAAAAGAAAACGCCGCATAAAAGCAGTTTTATTTTTGAAACGCAGAACGGAACGCCCTACCACCCCGTTAATATCAATCAATACTTGAAACGTGTCGAAAGCAAACTCGGTTTGAATAAACACCTAACAACACATATTTTCCGCCATACGCATATCTCTAAACTTGCAGAACTTGGAGTGCCGTTGTATGTTATTAAAGAACGAGTTGGTCATTCTTCCAACGTAACCGAAAAAATATATCTTCATGTTACTAAGAAGGCCAAGCGAAAATTAATTAGTGAATTGGATAATTTGTAAAGCATTGCGACCATTTCGCAACCATTTAAATATTTTGAGCATTATAAAACCGCATGAGCATTGATTTCATGCGGTTCTTTGTTTCTTTATTATAAGTTTGGGTCCATCTTGAATGTTAACCCAGACAGTTCAGTTCCACGGGTAATCAATTCCGCGATAAACTCCTTTGTCCGTTGGTTGCAATGGGCAACGATCTCATGATTTTGATCGGTTAAGAATTTAGTTAAAGCCTCGCCTTTTAAGTCATGCGCAGCAACGTAATCATTGACTTCGTTAACTTTAGCATGACTCCATTGTGAAAGTTTCTTTTGAAAATCTAAATCATCTTGGATAAAGTCAGCATAGTG
>Ga0079226_10002720_pt1 | contig 13657 bp, 15 predicted proteins | sample Poulit2014_FD_76345 | JGI IMG/M metagenome (GOLD analysis project Ga0079226, IMG submission 76345) | Agricultural soil microbial communities from Georgia to study Nitrogen management - Poultry litter 2014 | ecosystem: Environmental > Terrestrial > Soil > Agricultural land | place: USA: Georgia... | reverse complement strand
TTTTTGATCTTCTACCAATTTCCACTACCTTTAGCTTTAATTTTGGATCTTTTATTCTTCTCCTAACTAAACTAGTATTGATTCTTAAAGTCTCAGTAAAGCCTTCTCTAGGCCCTCGAACTACAGTTTCCGTTTCTGGTTCATCGACACTTCTTGTATTCCATCCCCTAGTAGAAAGAATTATAGCCTTTTCTATACCATTTATTAATAGAGCTGTTTCCCCGGATAAAATAGCATTTATTACTTTTTCCATTTCTTCTTCTTCATTTATTTCTGATAAGGAAATGCCTTCATTGGCAATTATACTAAAGATATGAGATTTTAAGTTTTCACCTATTGGCATTTCTATATCTTTCTCGTCGGATAAGGATCCTAAAACGGATTCACTTAAAACTGCCTTATCTATAAGCCCATCTACATAAACAAATAATAAAGCTACTTCTCCATCCTTTCCTATATGAAAATTTCTAAAAACTATATCGCTACAGTCTTTAAAAATATCCTTTAATAATTGGGTATTCTTCTCTAAATCTTTACTTATACTCATAGAATTCTCCTAAATAAATTTTAATACTACATATATTACTGGTGGTACAACTAAATATATGATAAATATACTCTTCGCAATTTTAGCATCTTTTACGAGCCCTTCTTTTTTAAGTCTTGGCAAATCTATAAAATAAACTATTAATGATACAACTATAGAAATAGCTACCACATTCATATCAATGATAGTTTGAGAAAAATGCTTATATTTAAAAAACAAAATTTCCACTTCCCCATAGTTTTAATATTATAATCTACCGGAAGTGGAAATTTTATTCAATATTATTAAATTGTTTTCGTCACATAGACATTTTTAATCATTTTCTCTAAATCCTTCTTACAATTATATAAAGCCTTTTCACTATCAAAAATTCCAAAAACAGTAGGCCCGCTACCACTCATTAAGCTACCTAAAGCCCCATTTTTAATCATTATCTTCTTCAATCTATCTATTATTTCATATTTTCTTAAGGTAACTTCTTCTAAAACATTAGCCATATTTTTGCTTAATGAATAAATATCGTCTTCCTCCATATTTTTAATTAACTTTCCTATATCCGGCCTTTTATTAATTTTATCTAATTGAAGACTTTCATATACCTTTACAGTAGATACTGGAAGGCCAGGATTGGCTAATAAAATTAATTTATCTGAAAAACTAGGTAGCTTTTTTAGTTTTTCCCCTATACCTTCTGCTTGAGCTGTTCCCCCCATAATACAAAAAGGTATATCTGCCCCTATTTTCACACCCATATCCATTAATTCTCTCTCTGAAAGATTTAAATCCCAAAGCTTATTTAATCCTTTGAAAATCATAGCAGCATCTGTACTTCCTCCTGCTAGCCCAGAAGCTATAGGAATATTCTTTTGGATTTTGATATAAATTCCTTTATCTATATTATATTTTTCTTTTATCAATTCAGCCGTCTTATAAACTAAATTAGTTGAGTCTAAGGGTACTTTAGGATGATCCGATTCTATTACTATCCCTTCCCCTATTTCCCTGAGTATAATAGTATCTTTTAAATCTATTTGTTGCATTATAGTACTGATATTATGGTAACCATCTTGTCTTTTTGAAAGTACATCTAAAGATAGATTAATCTTACCATAAGCATCTAGTTTCATCTCCGTCATACCTTATCTCCTTTATTAATTTTAGAACAGTTATATTATACCATAAAATAATAGGTCTATCATTGAAAACTAACATGTAGATTTAAATCTCCCTTAGAATTTCATATCTACATGTTTTTCTATTATTATCTTTTCTCCTGGCATAAGATTGTCTGGTGAAGATAAATTGTTTGAAAGTACTATTTCTTCTACAGTAGTATTATATCTTTTGGCTATGTCCCATAGTATATCTTCTTTTTGAACAATGTACACAGTAATACTAGATCTCTTTTTCTTATTTATTAATTCATCAGTTGATTCTATTTCTTGGATAATATTTATCTTTTTCTTACTAGTAACTTGAACATAGTTTTTTAAATTTCCTTCTATTTTTAATTCTCCATCTTTCAGATTATATCTAAGATTTTCAAGAATGCATTCTACATCTATATTTATTTCGGTATCTAAATAACCTGTTCCGTCTACATAGAATTTAAATGGTATTTCTTCCTGGGTAGTTTTAATATCCTTAGAATTTTTCTCTAGATATACAATATTTGTAGACAGGAATCCTTCTATAATAATTTTTTCATCCATATACCTATTGTCAACAAGAACTGGAGTACTTTCAACACTGTATATTTCTTCAAAATCTATATCCTTAATTTCAGTACTAATATTCTCTTTTATTATAAAATCTTGTAAACTTTGCAACAAATATATTTCCTTTTTTTCTATATTTATCTTTTTACTTGTAGAATAAGCATCTACTATAACTTGTTTTTCTAATTCATCGTATACCCTACCCATTGCTTTTACTTTTATTTCAAAATCTACTATTCGTAGATCTCCCTCTATATCTTCTTTTAACTCATAATCTCCATTATCAATTTCTAAATTTAAGTAATACTTAAAATCTTTTTCTACCCTTGGCATTTCAATGAAGTGATTAAAAGACATTTCCTCTTCTATTGAATTTAATTTTTCTCCACCTAAATAAATAAATGTAGATTTTACAATACCTGCTACCATTAAGCCATCTTCTACTATTTTACTTTCTTCTTCAAAAACCTGAAACTGTAATTTTAATACATCTTCTATATCTGGCATATGACTTTCTAGTTCAAAAGCTTCTTTTACTAATACGCTGGACTCATTGGAAGCTAAAGTTTCCTTATAGTTTACATTTTCCTCTAAAACTTGGAGACCTTCTTCTCCCTCAATACTTTTCGCTATTTCAATTGAATTTGTGAACTCAATTTTTACATCAATATTTACTAAGGCTTGTAATAATATTTTTCTTTCATCTACGAGTTCATTTTCTATATACTCTAAGTTTACTTTTACCTCGCTAGACATATCTTCATTTATACCTTCTATTTCTACTTCTTCACTGAAATCTTTAGTAGTTTCTGCACTATATATCCTAAAGGTATCTTCTTTCGATTTATAAATAGTATTCAATCTTATTATGCCTGATATTAAAACCTTATTTTGAAATATTTTTACATTCATGATCTCAGCTTTACCATCTGTCCAAAGAATTTCTTCTATCTCTGGCTTTGTACGATTTAAGTACATATCTGTTTCTACCAAAGTCTCCACCCGTTCTCTTCCTTTTACTTCATTTACTTTTAATATATCCTTGACTAGTTTTATAGCCATAAACTTCCCCCCCTCTATTAATAGACCTTAATATTATCCTATGAAAAGATATATGTATTAATGTCCAAAAAAATTATTAAATAGAAAAATTATATATTTTTTTAAAAACGCAGAATAATACTAAACTAGTCAATATACGAGGATATAATCTAATACTAGAGACCTATTTACAATATTTGATAATTATATGTATAATAAGATGAGAAGACTTCCAAGTGGTCTTTCTTCCCCGTAATTGGGCTAGGCTAAATGCCTAGCCCAATTCCCTATTTACAATAAAAACGAAAAAGTATCGACTTAAATCGATACTTTTTTTATATAAGTGTTCTATTTCCTATTCTATAATAACTAAGGAGCCATCAGGTACATTATCATAAATATACTTAGCTATTTTTTCGGGTAATCTAATACAGCCATGACTTGCAGGCTGACCTAGCTTATTAGCTTCCTCTTTTATTATTATCTGATCTTCATTACAAGGAAGGGAATGAAATAAATAAGAATCCCTAAAGCCTACCCAATATTTTCCACCCTGCATAAACCTTTCTGCAAAAAACCATTCTCCCCTTCTGCCAGATTCTATTTCAAAAACACCTTTAGGAGTAAAGCTATCCCATGTTCCGCCAGAAGCTAAGCTTTTTTCTACTAATTCACCTTTTTTATATATATCTACACTTTGATTTTCATCTGAAAAGACGATTACCCACTCTTCAGAATCTTTGTCATAATCATGAGGAGGGATCTCCTTAGCCCTTATATACCTAGCATCTACATAACCAACCCGTCCATTTTCTAGCTTGACCTTAAACCAACCATAAGGTAATGTCTCAAGTAAGACCACCTTATCATAATCTTTTAATATATGTATAACTTGACTATTATTATCTTTTTCTGAATATATATTTATTTCACCTTTATCATTAACTCGATCTAAAGCTTCACCAATATATCGTCCTTCTAATACGCGGGGATTTTTATCTCTATTGACTTGGTTTTTATCTACATCATCTTTGGGACTCATTTCCCATTTGCTTTCAAGCTGACTTTTTGAATCTATATCAGTTTTCTCTGCCCCATCCTCATCCACTTTTACAATCTTTTCGTTGCTCTTTCTATCTGATTCTATAGACTTAATAATAGAGGCACTACCTAATATTAAAATTGCCACAATCAAAATAGTCAACTTTTTCTTCATATTCATCACCTTTCTATATTTTTTTATCTTAAAAGTTATTATATCACAATTTTTATATTTTATATTATAGTTCCATAATAAAAAGGACAGATCTAAAATTTCTGCCCTTTCTATCTTAACTTATCTTTATTTTTTTATTTTCACCTTCACAAATTGTAACCTCAACAGTTTCTGTCAGTATATCGGAATAAGTATAGGATACTCTTCTGACGCTATTAAATTCGTTGGAAATTTTAACAACGAATATACTTGGATATGCGCTTTCAAGAGTTCCCTCCCTGGTTGTCGTTCTCTTTCTCCCTTTATTTGCCTTTACAATCACCTTTTTGCCAACACAATCTTTAACGTCCTTTTTAATTTTTCCCAAACTATTTTTTTCCAACAAAAAGATCACCCTCCCGAATTTTTTCCCTATCTCTTAAGGGTAGAAGGAGTGCTAAGGGACACTCATAGTAAAAATTATAACATATCTTGTCCCTTATGTCAAATCAACATATTATTATACTATGAAGAAAATATAATGTCAACTATATTTACCATATTCCTAACTTTCAAAATATTCCACTATACTTCTTGAAATAACTTTAGCTTGACTTTTTATATAATTACTATTTAATAAGTTTTTTTCTTCTTCAGCATTAGATAAATAACCTATTTCTATTATTAAAGAGCTTACATAAACATCCTTAAGCAAGAAAAACCTTCCCTCTTTTACACCCCTATTAATTACTCCAATAGTCTCTAAGTTTTTCATAATTATATTTCCTAGTTTCTTACTTTCCCTATCCCCTCTAAAATAATATACTCCAGCACCTTTCTTATTAGAGTTAGCCATATAATTTAAATGAATACTTATTAAAAAATCTGGTTTTAATTTATTTACCATATGAGCCCTATTAGTTAATAATATTTCCTCATCATCTTTCCTAGTTAAACAAGCTTCTCCCCCTAATTCTTCAATTTCTTTTTTTAATTCTTTACTTATATTTAATGCAATTTCTTTTTCTTCAGAGCCATTAGCACCTTTAAATCCAACATTCTCTCCTCCATGCCCAGGGTCTATTATTATTGTCTTCCCAAAAAGAGGTTGTTTTATACTAGGAAAAGGGTATTTAACCATTTCTATTCCAGTATAGTAATATTTTAATATATCTTCAAAGGAATATCCCTTCTCAGCCATTATTCTACTACCCTCTTGACATAATCCTAGCCCATGACCATCTCCCTGAGATACAAAACGAATATTTGTAGGAAAAAAACTAAAACGAGTAGAACTAAGATCTAATAAATCCATTAACTCCTTGCCTTCAAATTTTTTTCCTCCCATATAAGCATACTTTACTCTTCCTTCTTCATCTCTTTCTACATCTTCTATAAATTCCTTTATTTCAATTTTTTCTTTATTTATAGGGAATTTTATATTTAATTTTTCTTCAATATCTGAGACAGAAAAATCTTTTTTATTTTCCCATTTTGGCGAATCTACACAATAATTACATAGAACTTTCCTTAGATAAATAACTGGATGCTTTAAAACATTCTCTGCATTTTCCGTACTTCCACCACAGGTATGATGAAATTTTGCTTGCATAGGCTTACCATTTATAGTCAATATTATCCCCTTTGTATTTTCTACAGCTTCTCCTATTTTCTCCCTATTTTTATTAAAATTATCCCCCCATATAGAACGATATTCCTCTATATTTTTAAAATTATAACAGTGGGAGCTTTTACAAAAATCTACCCCTTTATGATTTTTACAACCTTCACCTTTGAGTTTTAAAGACCTTCTCACTAAATTAGTCCTTATAACTATAGCTTGTGCCTTTAAGGCATCTATATGAAAACTTATATCCATATAATTCGGCAGTAAAGTTTCAACCATTTCTTCAAGGGGCAATTTAAAAATCTTATCCTCTTTTAAATCATAATACTTTATAAAAAATAAATCTGACATAATATACTACCCCCTATTATTAGAACATTACTATATATTATGAGCATTAAGTTTTTTAAGTGAATAAGAATGGGGATTTTACAATTAGTTAAATATATATAACCTTTGTAAAATAAAAAAATCTTCTTTCTGACAAGGATTCTATATTCCATCCAGAAAGAAGATTTTCTGTTTCCATATTTACTATAGCCCTAATATCCAAGATGCCATTGAAAAATAAACTATTAAACTTATAGCATCTACTATAGTTGTAATTAATGGGCCTGCCATAATAGCAGGGTCTATATTGACTTTTTTGGCTACTATAGGTAGTATACCTCCTATTATTTTAGAAACTACAACTGTAGCAAACAAAGTTACAGATACTGTTAAAGCTACAGCGAAATCTACTTTTTCTAAAAAGTAGATTCTTAAAAAATTTGCAAAAGCTAAAGTTATCCCTACAATTATACTAATTTTAAATTCTTTCCATATTATTCTCCAACTATCTCTTAGTTTTATATCTCCTAATGCAAGTCCCCTAATGATCAAAGTTGAGGATTGACTCCCTGCATTTCCTCCTGTATCCATTAACATGGGTATAAAGGCTGTTAAAAGAACTGCAGATTGGAGTAGGTCTTCATATCTTCTAATTATTCCTCCAGTAAAAGTTGCAGATATCATAAGAACTAATAACCAAATTATTCTATGTTTTGCTAATGTAAAAGTATTTGTTTCTAAATAAGGCTCTTCCGATGGCGACATAGCAGCCATTTTTTGAAAGTCTTCTGTAGTTTCTTGGTCAATTACTTCCATAATATCGTCAACTGTTATAATACCAGTAAGTCTATTTTCATTATCCACTACAGGTAATGCTAAAAATCCATATCTTTTAAAAATACCTGCTACTGTCTCTTGATCGTCATGGGTACTTACATAAATTACATCTTCATCAAATATATTTTCTATAATTTCATCTTCTTCACTAATTACTAATTTCCTTAAAGATACTATTCCTTCTAATTTCCTATTTTTACCTGTTACATAACAAGTATAAACTGTTTCTTTGTCTAAGCCTGTTTCTTTAATATGCTTCATAGCCTCTTTTACAGCCATTTCCTTTTTTAGTTCCACATATTCTATAGTCATTAGGCTACCAGCAGAATCTTGCGGATATTTTAAAAACTGGTTTATAAGTTTTCTTTCATCTTCCTTAGTATTTCTTAAAATTTTCTTCACTATATTAGCAGGCATTTCCTCTATAACGTCTACTCTAACATCAAAATATAATTCATCTACTATATCTTTAATTTCTTTATCTGTTATAAGACCTATTAATTCTTTTCGCATATCACCGGAAAACTCTGAAAACACTTCCACCGCCACATCTTTTGGAAGCATCCTAAACAGGATTAGTGCAATATGAATATCCATAGATGATAGGATATCAGCTACGTCTACAGAATTCATTTCTGATAATTCATCTCTTAATTGTACATACTTTTTTTCCCTTATTAGTTCTTCAATTTTTTCATCATACATGTAATTCCCCCTCAGAAGAACCATGAAAATTTAGGTATGATTATGGTTCTTCTACTAATATTAAACTTTCTAATCAAATTCCAACAATCAGGCAAAGGCCCAGAATCCACAATCATCACCTCTTTCTTTTTATTCTCCTTTAGGGCCCAATAAATCCCTTTAAAAATAATTATTATACATTATATAGGATATTCTAAAATAAATAATTTTTCAAGAAAAATTTTATCTTTATTTATATATTATTTCAATCTTTTCTAGTCTTATGTATGTATCTTTTTAACTTAAAATTCATTGTACCATGAAAATAAGGATATATCCAATATTAAAGCAAAAAAGCTAAAGAAGTTACTTCTCTAGCTTTTCTATAACATTATCGCTTATAGTTTCATAAATTCTACCTATTGTAGATTCTTGATCTAAGGCTGGAATAGTACCTACATCTCCACCAGCTCTTATTTCTTTCAATAAAGGAATTTCTCCTATTAAATCTACCTTTAATTCTTGACTTAGTATTTTCCCTTCTCCTTTACCAAATATATAATGTTTTTCATTACAATTGTCACATATGAAATAAGACATATTTTCAATAACACCTATAATCTCTGAATTAGTTTTTTGGGCCATTAATCCTAATCTTTTAGCTACATCTTTTGCTGTAATTTGAGGAGTAGTAACTATTACAAATTTTGTATCCTTAGCTTGTTGCATTAAACTTAAAGGTATATCACCAGTTCCCGGTGGTAAATCTAATAATAAGAAATCTATGGGACCCCAGTTAACATCTTTCATAAATTGTTCTAATATTCCTGATAATATTGGTCCCCTCCAAACTAATGGTTGGTTTTCATCTACTAAATTGCCCATAGACATTACTTTTATTCCAAATTGTTCAACTGGTCGTATTTTATTTTCTCCAGTAGCAGTAGCTTTTTCATTTTTTATACCCATTATTTGTGGAATACTATATCCAAGAATATCTCCGTCTAATAACCCAACATTATATCCTTTTTGACTTAGACTAATGGCTAAATTTGCAGCAACAGTAGATTTCCCAACACCACCTTTTCCACTTCCTATAGCAATTATAGTTGTATTTTCATCCATTTTTTAATCAACTCCTTCCTTTATATTATATATCCAAAATTCTTTTTTTAAAATAGGCTTTTGCCAATAATAAAAAAGATAGGTATTTTACCTATCTTTTTTACCATTAACAAGTAGACCCACCAGTATCAGGTATTACATTGAATCCCTTTCTAAACCAACTATCACTATAATCTACAGTGAAACTTCCATAAGTTTCACTTAAATCTTCTTCTACTAAGAAAATCAATTCATCAACTTCTTGAACCTTATCTCCATCCTTCTGCTCATCCAGAGCAATACTAAAGGTTGGCCCACCTCAACCAAAACCTGCAATATAAATTCTAAATGTATCATTTTTAAAATCTTTAGATTTTAAATAATTTTTAAGCTCTTTATTAGCCTTATCAGTAACATTAATCTTCATAATTAATTCCTCCCTAATCTATTATTTATTATATACCCCTACTAGGTATTTTAAACCTATAATACTAGAGAACTTCTTATTTGTCAAGAAAATAAAAAACCCTCTGGCTAAGCCAGAGGGCTTTTTACTACATTGCTCTTCCAGGTATAATTGCATCTAGTATTCCTATTACCAATGCTCCAATTATAGCTCCCCATACGGATATATTAAACCCTGGAACTATAAATTTTGTAACGTATAGTATAATTGCAGAAACTATAAACCCAGTAAGTCCTCTCCCAAAGGGTGAAGCGTCTACTCCTGCAATCTTTTGGATAAAATAATCAAGTAAAGCAATTACTACTGAAGCTATTAATAAACTCCAAATACCATTTATTGAAAAACCTGGAGTCAAAAACGCTGCTATTCCTACTACTATAGCTGTTACTAAAATCCTTAAAAGTATTTCACCCACAGAATTATCATCTTTAGTTCTGTTTACATCATTATCTCTATTTCTATCATTATTTTCCACATCTTCACCTCCCATTATAAGAATGTCCATTTCTCTTTCTTTTATACAAAAAAATAAATAAATATTTTGCTTTTTTTGAGAAATGATATAAATTAGATACAATGGGTATATAAAGTATGCTATTATATTATTAAATCGAATAAAAGGAGGGTTTCATAATGACTATTACAAAAGATATGGTTATTGGTCAACTAATTCAGGAAAAACCTGAAGCTGTTGAAATTCTTATGAATTTTGGTCTTGGATGTATTGGATGTCCAGCTAGTCAAATGGAAACTATTGAAGAAGCTGCAATGGTTCATAATATAAATTTAGACCAACTTTTGAAAGCTTTAAACTCTTAAAAATTCAATATAAAATAAGTGGAAGCTAAGAGCTTAGCTTCCATTTATTTAACTCATTTTAAATTATTTATCCTAGTAATTCATCTAATCTTGGCTTGTCAAAACCTACTATTTCTTCGTCTCCAACTATTATAACTGGAACTCCCATATGTCCCTTAGCCATTAACTCTTTTCTTGCTTCTGGCTCTTCATTAATATTTTTTTCAGTATATTCTACGCCTTTTTCATCTAAATATTCTTTCGCCGATACACAGTAAGGACATGTATTGCTACTATAAATAATAACTTCTGCCATTTTCTATTCCTCCTTTAATTTACAACTCAGTACACCTATACTAGTATTATACCCGACAGGGGTATATCAGTCAAGTCTCTAACTTTTACTTTACAAAACCTTTTTCAATTTCTCCTTGTTAAATCCTGCAATTTCTTCATCATCTACTAATATTATAGGTACTGTCCTATATCCCATGTCTAACAACTCTTTTTTAGCCTTTTCAGATTGTTGTACATTTCGCTCTATGAAAGGAACTTTCTTAGTCCTAAGATAATCTTTTACCTCTGTACAACTATGACAAGTACTAGCAGTATATATTATAACCTTCCTCACACTACTTACTCCTTTCTCACTAATTATTCTTATAGTACCCGAAGCAAAAAAATTTAATCACAAAGGTTAATTATGATAATTTCTTAAGATATTAATAATTGTAATAATTGCAAAAATGAGGGATATTTTTCACTATATCACCTCACTTTTAATGATGTCTAACATGATCTAAACCCTGACCGAATAATTGTAATACATGGTCATCATCAAGAGAATAAATCACCATCTTACCTTCTTTTCTATATTTTACTAACTTAAGGTTTCTAAGCATTCTTAAATGATGGGATATTGCTGATTGAGTCATGTCCAATAAATTAGCTATATCACATACACATAAAGGTCTTTTAGAAAGAACATAAATAATCTTTAGTCTTGTAGGGTCTCCTAAAGCTTTAAAAATGTCAGAAAGAGACTTTATCTCTTCTTCGTCCAACATAGATTTTTTAACTTTCTTCAAACTTTTTTCATCAGTTGCACTTACTAAACAAATATCCTTTTCTTTTGGAAAATTCCTCAATTTTTTTGCCACAACTAATATGCAGCCTAACCTCCCTTCTATCCTTTCTAACACTATTATACCATATTTTATCATTTAAAAGGTATCGTTGGATTTAAAGGAAACAGTACTTTACCGGTTATAGGTTCAATATACAAAAGCCAATAACCATAATCCCCTTTTCCTTCAAACCAAGTATTAAAACCTGACACTCCCTTATATGGATGCTCAGAAGAAACAAATTTTCCTGGTACACCATAAACATAATAGATTACATCATCATATTCCTTATACATGCCAAATATATAATGATTATATTCTTTCATCAAGCTTGCAGGGGAAACAGTGTTACTCATAAATGGATGATTATATGACATATTATTAAGATAGTTTGAAAATGGCAAAAATCCTCTATAACTATGAACGTCATCATACTCTATTCTCCACCAATCATAGCCTTTCAATTGAATAGTGAAAGGATTTATGTAAGGGAAGAATTTAAGTATACTCAATACATAATTATTTAGTCTATTTTTATAATTTAACTTTCTTATATAGTCCATATTCTTATAATGATCTTTTGAAACATTACCCATAGAATTTATTTTTTCTTCTATTACCTTTTCCATTTCCTTATCTTTTATATCATCATTTATTTCTTCTATAATATTTTCTATTTCTATTTCCTCAACGTCAAATTCTTTTTCTTTATATTCTAGTTGTTCTTGAATTAGTTCCTCATTCTCCATTTGAGTGTCACTTTCATTTTCTACTTTTTCTAGTTCTTCTAATGTTAATTTTTCAATATTAGAATCACTATCAATATCTTCCTCTATTTCTTCTATTGTTTCAGTACTTTCTAACTTATCTAAATCCTGCAATTCGAAACTTATTTCTTCTTTTTCTTTCTCTTCCTTTTCAAATTCACTGTAATTTTGTTCTTTTTCTTCTTCCACTTCTTCCTTTTCTAATTCATCATAAATTTCCTCTTTTTCTTCTTTTTCTTCCTTCCTTGATTCACTATAGCTTTCTTCTTTTTCTGGTATTATTTCTTCTGTTTCTATTCTATTTAGCTCTTTTCCTACTATTTCTCTATCCTCTAATTCTGGCTCTACATCCATTACTTTAGTTTCTTCTGTTTCTTCTATTTCTTCTTGAAGTTTTACGATATATTTACTTATTAATCCATCATTTTTGTCTATATAAGCGGATAGCAAAATATTTGAATTTCGTTTAATAAGTATTCCACTAAATTTCCCCAATGAAATATTAGTGTTTTTAACATTGTTAATATTGACGTCAGTTTTTACCCGGCCTTTGCCTCTTTCATTTGTAAATATCCTGCCTAAATAAACTTCTACTATATCTCCATCTTTTTCTCCTATTAAATAACCTTTATACTCTTGATCTTCCTCTCCATTATCTACATTTAAACTTATATAACCCTTACTTCCTCTTATTTCAATTTTCCCATGTCCTTTAGGTTTTATTCCTGATATAGTAGTCATGTCATCCTTTAAAATAATAAATTTTCTTTTATAATTAAAACTTTGCGACATAAAAAGCCCCCCTTTTAAATCTTATTATTAATATATGTCAAGGGAAGGCAAATTTGAACTAATCTTTGCAAAATCTTCTACAGATAAATCTTCTGCCCTTTTTTTAGGGTCTATATTTGATTTTTCTAGAACTTTTTTTATTTCTTTCTTATCCACACCTAATTCTTTAGAATTTAAAGAGTTTACTAAAGTTTTTCTCCTTTGATTGAAAGCAAGCTTAACTATTTTAAAAAATAACTCTTTATTTTCTAAGTTTATTTTTTCCTTTTTTAAATTTAACTTAAGTACTGCTGAATCAACTTTTGGTCTTGGCATAAATACTGATTTAGGAACTTTAAGAATTATTTCTGGATCCGTATAATATTGTACAAATACTGACAATGAACTGAAATCTTTATTTCCCGGAGTTGCAATTATTCTATCTGCCACTTCTTTTTGCACCATAACTATTATAGAGTCAAGTCCTAATTCTTCCTCTATAAGTCTTCCTATAATGGGAGTCGTAATATAATATGGTAAATTAGCTACCACTTTAATATCTCCTGCATTAAATTTTTCTTCTATGATTTTTTTTAAATTTACTTTTAATACATCTCCATGTATTATTTCTACATTAGAATAGTC
>Ga0079226_10002719_pt1 | contig 13658 bp, 12 predicted proteins | sample Poulit2014_FD_76345 | JGI IMG/M metagenome (GOLD analysis project Ga0079226, IMG submission 76345) | Agricultural soil microbial communities from Georgia to study Nitrogen management - Poultry litter 2014 | ecosystem: Environmental > Terrestrial > Soil > Agricultural land | place: USA: Georgia... | reverse complement strand
GCTCATAACCCAAAGGTCGCAAGTTCAAATCTTGCCCCCGCAACCAAAGGTCCGGTAGTTCAGTTGGTTAGAATGCCAGCCTGTCACGCTGGAGGTCGCGGGTTCGAGTCCCGTCCGGATCGTAATAAAGAGATTCTACTAATAATGTAGAATCTCTTTTAATTTTGTCAAAAATAATAAATGGTAATAGTATTACCGTGTACAAAAAGGATTTGTATTCATAGTTATCACATTACATAAAATCTCTGTGAACATGATTTTCACGCTAAGAGATACTATAACAAGTGTTAGTGCTAGCATCGTATCTGATAAGTTATTGTGTCAGTTATCCCATATATACAATAGCCTTAAACTGTACATTTATACAACCGGAAATGTAAATCGTTATTTTTAAAGTATTCAATAAAAGTTGTTTTCAAAAGACTCAGACTGTAAATTTATTAATGTTCTTGATGAATAAGGACGATAGATTTTTTTACCGTCCCCCTAAGAACAAAAGCGGAAAAGATAGGGCGATACACACCCTAAGATATTTAAAGAATACTGAACATCCAATTAATGGAAATGTTTCTATACAATATTATGCTCTTGCTAACATTCGGTCTAAGGCTAATTGTGCATGTTCGGTAATGTTTTCGGGAACGGATATTTCATTAATATATTCTTTAGTTTCAATTGACTCTAACGACCAAAGTAAATATGGTAACGTTATTCGATTCATAGTCATACATGAACATAGATAAGGATTAAGAGAAATGATTTCTTTATCTAGATGTGTATTTTTTAGGCGGTTAACTAAGTTCATCTCAGTACCTATCGCCCACTTACTTCCTGAAGGTGCATTTTCTATCATATTAATAATATAACTTGTTGACCCTGCATAATCACTTTCTGACACTGTTTCATAAGGACATTCTGGATGAACAAGTACTTTCATTTGAGGGTCATTTTTACGAACTTGTTCAATGTTAGCAACAGTAAAATTTTCGTGTACTGAACAATGCCCTTTCCATAAAATAATTTTTGAAACATCTTCATTACCCTCATACTCAAAATCATTTGTAACTGGGTTCCACACAGTCATTTGATCTAGTGGAATTCCGAGTTCATAACTAACATTGCGTCCTAGATGTTGATCAGGCAAAAATAAAATTCTTTCTTTTTGTGTTAACGCCCAAGTAATCATCTGTTCGGCATTAGATGAGGTAACTGTTGCACCCCCATTTTTACCAACAAAAGCTTTTATTTCCGCAGTAGAGTTAACATAAGTTAAAGGGATAACTGTATCGCCGAATTTCTGTTGAATAATTTCCCATGCCTTTTCAGTTTGATAGATATTAGCCATATCGGCTAATGAACAACCAGCACGTAAATCGGGAAGTAATACCTTCTGTTCATGAGTTGTTAAAATATCCGCAGTTTCAGCCATAAAATGAACACCGCAAAAAACGATATATTCTGCGTCTTTATTTTGTTGTGACAATTGTGCAAGTTGTAATGAGTCACCAGTTGCATCGGCGCACTGGACTACTTCATCTTTTTGATAATGGTGTGCAGGTATAAATAGTCTTTTTCCTAAACTTTCTTTTATTTCACGAACACGATTTTCCATTTGTTCGACTGTCATGGTTTTATATTTATTAGGTAACGTATTGTCAATTTTAACTAAATCTAAAATGTCTACCAATTAGATTCCTCCTTTAATTGTCAAACTAATATCTAAAGCTTTAACTGAGTGTGTTAGAAATCCTAATGAAATAAAATCGACGTTTGCATCGCGATAATTTCCAAGCGTATGGAACGTGATGCCGCCAGATGCTTCAGTCAGAATATGATTGGGAACATATTGTGCCATTTCATTAATTTCCTCCACTGTACAATTATCAAACATAATGATATCAACGTTTTGTTTTACTGCTTCCTCTACTTCAGTAATCGATTCTGTTTCAACTTCGATTTTAACAGTTGGCCCTAATTTAGTCCGAACCTTTTTGACTGCTTTAGTGATTGATCCGGCAAAAGAAATATGATTGTCTTTAATCATAACCATGTCATAGAGACCAAAACGATGATTGTAACCACCACCACAAGTAACTGCATATTTTTCTAACATACGTAAACCTGGAGTAGTTTTTCTCGTATCCGTAATCTTTATATTATCGTTGTTTAAAGCAACGATTGCCTTCGCTGTTTGAGTTGCAATACCGCTCATTCTCTGTAACAGATTAAGAATAACCCTTTCACCGGATAATATAGATTGAATTGAACCAGACACTGTAGCAATTTCCTCGCCTTGCTCAACTTTATCCCCATCATTTTTCAAAAGTACTACCTCAATATCCTTATTCAATATTTGATAGGCTTCAGTAATAATGGCGGTTCCAGATAAAATCCCATCTTCTTTCATATAAAATGAAGCGGTGCCCATTTCATCATCAGGAAAAATTGATTCCGAAGTTATATCGCAATGCTGTATATCTTCGCATAAAAAATCGAGTAACATGTTATGTAATGTAACTTTATTCAAAACGACACCCCCCTTGTGAATAGATTCACATATATTGCATTTTTATACTTGTCATATATAATGACATATAACTATACTAATGACAAGACATATGATATAAGTGAGGGATGAAAATGATTTATTTAGATTATGCAGCAACTACTCCAATGAGTGAAGAAGCACTGTACGTTTTTAATGAGGCTACGAAACGTTATTTTGGAAATCCGAGCAGTTTACATGAATATGGTACGATGGCAAATGCTGCATTGGAGACGGGACGTGATTCATGGGCGCAGATGATAGGTGGAGTCTCTGAGGGAGTCTTTTTTACAAGTGGTGGAACCGAAGCAAATCAACTAGCTATTCAATCACTTATTGATGGCAATAAAAATAAAGGGAATCATTTAATTACAACAGAAGTAGAGCATTCCTCGATATATAATTTATTTTTAAAAGTTGAAAAAGAAACAGACTTCGAAGTGACGTATCTATCATTGAATGAAGCGGGTCACATTAATATAGAGGAATTAAAGAATGCTATCCGCCCTAGTACAATTCTCGCCTCAATTCACTCGGTGAATGGTGAGACAGGATTTATCCAGCCTATTAAACAAATAGGGGCGCTTTTAAAGGAAAGAAATGTGTTGTTTCATACTGATTTTGTTCAAGGGTTCGGAAACGTACCTATACATGTAAACGATGCAAACATCGATGCACTATCAATAGCTGGTCATAAAATATACGGACCTAAAGGAACGGGAATGTGCTATATCAATCCGCGTGTAGATTGGCACGGGCAAATCCCTAATACAACACATGAAGGTGGGTTTCGTCCGGGAACAGTTGACGTGCCGTCTATATTAGCCTTTACGACTGCTGCCCAACAAACATTTAAAAAAATGGAAGAAAATATTATAAAAATGACTGAACTACGAACCTATTTTATTGAAGGATTAAAAGCAAGGGAAATTGATGCTGCTATTTATGAAAGTCAAAAAGCACAAGTGTCGCAAATCATCGGCTTGTCGTTTGCAAAGTTACAAGGACAATATATTATGTTAGAATGTAACAAGAATGGTATTGCGATATCAACAGGGAGCGCCTGTCAAGTTGGTCAACAATCTCCATCGCGCACGTTATTGTCATTAGGGAAAACGAAAGATGAGGCAAATCAACTCGTACGTATTTCTTTTGGGAAAATGACAACCAAAGCTGAACTAGATCAACTTATTGACGTATTAGCGCGAATCGTTACATAGTAATAATACGTAGGTTGAAAGGTGGCTGAATGGTAAGTGAATAATCAACAGAAACTAAGTGGCAAGGAACGAAGAGACTATATTATTAAACTTTTAAAAAATGAACAGAGTCCAATTACGGGACAAGCATTAGCGGAGGGGACCGGTGTAAGCCGACAAGTAATTGTGACAGATATTGCATTACTTAAAGCGAGTGATGAACCGATTATTGCGACAAATCGGGGCTATCTTTATATGAAAAAGAAGCAATCCTCGGATACGCATAACAGAATAGTCATTTGCAAACATACTCCGGAACAAACAGAAGAAGAACTAAATGCCATCGTTGATTGTGGCGTAACGGTTGAAAATGTTATCGTAGAACATCCGATATATGGAGAGTTAACCGGATCCCTAATGATAAACAGTAGATACGATGTCGAACAATTTACTAACACAATTAAACGAAAAGATGCCTCTTTACTGTCTGTATTAACTGATGGTTTACATTTACATACATTAGAGGCGGATTCAGTCGATAAGCTCGATGCAGCCTGTGACAAATTAAATGAATTAGGAATATTATACACGGAAAAATCAGACTGAATAAATAGCATCACTTCAAAGTAATATATTATGAAAAAAGCAGATATAGCCCAAATAACGAGCTTATCTGCTTTTTATTACAAACCTAAAATATGATATCCTGAATCAACATGGATAACTTCACCGGTGATACCACGAGATAAATCACTTAATAAAAACATCGTCGCATCGCCGACCTCTTCTTGGTCAATATTTCTTCGTAAAGGGGCTCTTTCCTCAATAACGGAATGAATTTCATTAAGTCCAGAAACACCTTTCGCTGATAATGTTCGGATAGGACCGGCAGAAACGGCATTGACACGCACATTGTCTTTACCGACATCTTCGGCTAAATATCGGACACTCGCTTCTAAAGAAGCCTTTGCTACGCCCATAACATTATAATTTTTCACTACACGTTGTGATCCGAGATAGGATTGTGTGACAATACTGCCGCCTTCCGTCATTAATTTTCGTGCTTCCTTTGTTACTTTTACTAAAGAATAAGCGCTTATCTCTTGAGCTAATAAAAAGCCTTCTCGGGATGTATCAGCATATTCACCTTTTAGTTCATCGCGATTTGCGAAAGCGACAGAATGAACAACGCCGTGTATTGTTCCGACCTTTTCCTTTATTTCTGCAAATGCTTGTTCAATACTTTCGTCATTAGCTACATCACACGTCACGAAGAGTTTAGCACTCATATTGTTTTTTTCTAATAATTGTTGCAATCGTTTATATGAACGCTCTTGTCTATTAGTGAATATTAAATTTGCACCCTCGCGTTCAAGTGATTTTGCAATTCCCCATGCAATACTTCGTTGATTCGCCACACCCATGACGACGATGTTTTTATCTTTTAATAAACCTGCCATTACTATACCTCCGTTAAATATGTACTTCCTTATATTATACCGTTCATGGTGTAACATTAACAAGCCTTCAGGTAAATCTAATTTACAAGGAATATAATCAAATTATTAAAAAGCCAAAGTTGTTTGAAATGGCATTAAGACTGATTAAGGAATGTTGAGGGACGTTTATACTAAAACTACTAAATAATGTATAGATAGAAAAAGATCATTTATAGAAGATACGCTTCTATTTTTGTGAAATTCAGGATAGCCTTATTTTAGGGGTATATAAAAACGATAAAAATACCTTATTTAACGACAGTATGTGATAAAATGACATTAATATTATACTGATACTACGAAAACTGATATTAAAAAGATTGTGTTTATACAGAGGAGGAATTAATATTGCATGAATTGGGAAAATAAAGTTATAAATTCTATCAATGAAGGTATTATGGTTGTCAATGCTGATTTAACATTTATTTTTGCAAATAAAGCAGTACGTTCAATCGGGATTTCGCATGAAATAGTTGTCGGCAGGAATGTATTTGATGTTTTTCCAAATTTATCGAAGAAAAAAAGTACATTTGTTCAGGTGATTAAAACTGGTGAACCATTAAGCAACACACTACAAACCTTTGTAACATATAGGGGAGAGTTAAAGACGACAATTACGTCTACATATCCAATTAAGGATGGAGAAAAAATTATTGGAGCATATGAAATATTTCAGGATTATTCTGCGTTACAACATGTAAAAGACAGGCTGACCCAATTGCAAAGTGAAATATATAAAAATGAAAAGAAAATCGTAGCATCTAAAATAGACGAAACACACGCTTTCATAGGAGAAGACGAAAAAATAGTAAACATTAAAAATCAAATTGATCTGTTCGCTAAAACCCAATCACCAATACTTATATACGGTGAAACAGGGACTGGAAAAGAAGTTATTGTTCAAAAGATTCACGAGGCTAGCCTTGCGGAAAATCCATTAATTACTCAGAATTGTGCTGCAATTCCCGATAATTTATTAGAATCATATTTATTTGGTACTGTTAAAGGGAGCTTTACAGGGGCTATAGATAAGGAAGGTTTATTTGAAATTGCTAATAATGGGATTTTATTTTTAGATGAAATAAACTCTTTATCTCCAGACTTGCAAGCAAAGTTGCTTCGTGTACTTCAAAGTCAGAAAGTGAGAAGGGTCGGTGGAGTAGAGGAAATACCTGTAAATGTGAGAGTGATTGCAGCGACTAACGTACATCCTAAAATACTTCTGGAAAATAATGAAATGCGGCAAGATTTATTTTATCGTCTAAATGTCTTATATCTCGAAATACCACCGTTAAGAGAGAGGAAGCACGATATTCCTTTACTGGTAGAATATTTTATATCAAAATATAACATACTTATGAATCGAGATGTTAAAAAAATGACATCTGAGGCACTTGAATATTTAACTAGCTATTCTTGGCCAGGGAATATAAGGGAATTGCGAAATGTTATTGAGAGATTTATGAACTTGGTGAGTTCAGATGTTATTGAAAAAAAGGATATTGACTTATCAAACTTTATACAAGTTGAATCAACGGAAACATTAAATGAAATGGATAGGGAAAGTGAAAAGATAAACTTTAGAGAAGAAATAGAAAGTTTAGAAAGAAAATTAATCATTAATGCTTTATATCTGTCAGGAGGTAACATCTCTCAAGCGTCTAGAAACATGGATTTGCCACAACAAACCTTGAGTAACAAAATTAAAAAATATGGGCTTGAACAAAAGGTACATGAAATTAAACTACTCAATTATGAGTAATTACCCAAAATGATATATATAAACATAGTGATTTATTTCTGATAACACCGTAAATGATGACTATTACGGTGTTTTTGTATTGGCATGATACTTGCAATCAGTATTAGTGAAGGGGGTTATAAAACTATATGCACCAAATAAAATATTTTAATTTTTGTTAGCGGTTTAATAATCATAAAAGGAAATTTTAAATACACGAGGAGAGATTATCATGTCAAAATATGAATATTCAATTTTACCAGAATATGCACCGTTATATCCCAAGTTACCTTATCGATATTTAGATTATCAAAAAGTGAGTGTTTATTGTAGAGGTGACCGAGACAAAATGCAAAAGCTTTTACCTAAAGAATTTGAAGTCGCTGGGGATATTTTTGAAGTTTTTGTGCTTCGTAATAATAAAATTGATGGATTGGATAATTATAGTGAAGGGGGTTTAATCATTCCTTGCGCTTATCAAGGTATAACTGGTGCATGTATGTCTTTTGAATATGTCGATACAGATGATGCTCTGTGTGCAGGTAGAGAAATTTGGGGATATCCGAAAAAGTTAGGAAATATTCAATTTACTGAACAAGAAAACTCGATTACAGGTTCAGTACGTAGAAAGGGTAAAGAAATTATTCATATTCATTTTGAAGAAGACCACAATGATTTCGAACAACCAAATTTATTTCCACGTTTACAGGTTAAAAGGATGCCACATCCCGAAAGAAATGGAACGGATATCAACACTATTATTAAAAATGGTTTTTATGATAGCGTTATTAAATCAAAGGTAAACGGTAAAGCAACCCTAAATTGGGAAGAATCCGTAGATGACCCTTTAGCTAGCTTGGGTGATGTTGAGGTTGTCGGCGCTACTTATGTTGTCGGCGCATTTACTCTTTCGTATGGAGAGATTATCGACAAATTATAAAATATTATGAATAGGGGTGATAGATATGGAAAATGTTGGTCTTATTATATTTCTCTATGTAATAGTGCCACTCACAGGTTTTCTAGCGACCATATATCTTTCCAAAAAAGCTGAAAAAAAAGAGAAAGAGGTGGAGTAAATGATTGCTGTATTTATCGTATATTTAGTAATTGTCTTCACAGTGGGAATCGTATCGCAGAGATTTATGTCTAAAAGTGAAGAAGGTTATTTTCTTGGGGATCGTAATTTTGGACCTTGGGCTACGGCTATAAGCGCAGGTGCTACTGATACTAGCGGTTGGATATTTATTGGTGCTGCCGGATATGCCTACATAGCTGGTATTGCAACAATGTGGATGTTGCCAGGTTTTATAGCCGGCTATTTAATTAACTGGTTTGCGGTGGCACCTCGACTTCGAAAAGAAGGTAAAGAACTTGGGGCATTAAGTATGATAGATTATTTTAGTATTAAATTAAATGATAATAAAAACGTTGTTAAAGTATTATCGAGTGTTATTATTGTTATATTTTTTATAGCATATATGGCCTCCCAATTAACAGCGGCTGGGAAAGCGCTTAATTCCATTGTCGAGTTTGATTATAATCTTGGACTTATTCTTTCTGCTGCATTCGTTCTAGGTTATTCAATATTTGGTGGTTATACATCGGCAGTATTTACCGATTTGTTTCAGGGATTGCTTATGTTAACAGTTCTATTGTTATTTCCAATATATATGATCTTTTTTGAGTTTGGCGGTGTGGTTAACTTCTTTACAACGCTACATTCAATAGACCCAATATTGCTATCTTCGGCAGGTGGAGCGACTGGGGCTCTAGGTATAGGGGTCATTATAGGATTGGTTGGATTTGGATTCGGAGAACCCGGTCAGCCCCATATCATTCAGAGATTTCTATCAGCAAAAGACGATAAAACAATTAGACAAGGGTCATTAATAGCTATGTTTTGGGTCGTTACTGTAATGATGGGTTCAAATTTACTTGGTTTAATCGGACGAATTACATTACCAGGTCTAGATGACCCAGAGTACGTGTTTCCTACTCTTGTTGGTGATACAATGCATCCCATTATCGCTGGAATTGTCGTTGGAGCGATTTTCGCTGCGATTCAATCTACTTTTTCATCACAATTGATTGTTGCAACACAATCATTAGCTAGTGATATTTTGAAAGCCATTACAAGAAGAACATACACTAATAAACAAATGCTTGTAATTAGTAGAATCACTATGGCGCTTTTGGGAATTGTCGCAACGCTTATCGCGTTAATGAATATTGAAACAGTATTTCAACTTGTTCTATATGCATGGGGTGGATTAGCTGCTAGTTTTGGACCCGTACTATTATTTCTACTATATACAAATATTGTGACAAAATGGGGAGCGATTTCTTCAATTATTACAGGTACAGTCGTTACAATGATTTGGATTAATACACCTTGGCATGATTATATGTATGAATTAGTTCCTGCCGGTATATTATCAACGTTTGTATTAGTCGTTATAAGTAAACTTACAAAAGATCAATAGAACACTAAAAAATATCTTATAAAGGAGATGTTTGTTTTGAAGAAAACAACTACTAGTATGCCCATTCATTCACCGGCATTCCCGGATCCGTTTGTTCCTTATGAAAGTCCTGATTATGTATCGCTTTATGCCATTGTAGAAATTGATGAACATGAAGTTAAGCGAATCCTTGCACCGACAGAATTTGATTATGTAAATAATTATGCGGTAATTTCGATTACTGATTTTAGTAACTGTAACAAGATACCTTATATGGATTGTGCTATTGTCATACCTGTACAATTCGAAGGTAAATATGGTGGCTATTATATTTATGAATATGAAAATAATGATGCCGCTATTGCAGCTGGTAGGGAACTTTGGGGATATCCTAAAAAATATGCGGATATAACGCTTAATAAAAATAATGGTATTTATACAGGTTATGCAAAGAAAAATGATAAAGTTTTTCTAGAAATTGAAGGTGCTAAAACATCTAATAACACAACGCAGTTGGAGGAATTTACTGTAACGCCACATTTAAATATTAGAACGATTCTGGATCCAAGTGGAGGAAAGCCAATTAGGCAAATAATCGAAAGAGATACATCACCCGATTTTGTCTTAAAGGAGGAAATCTCACTTGATATAAAGTTAAATATTCAATCTACTCAATTTGAACCCCTTAAAAGATTAAATCCCAAAGTATTAGGGGGTGGAGTGATTAAAGGGGATTTTTATGCAACAGAAGAAAATGGATGGGGAGAAATCATTTCCGAATCTTGATTTATGAAACAAGAGGTGATGTTTAATGAATCTTGCAGGGAAAGTTGTTATGATAACGGGTGCAGCAGGGGATATTGGATTTGCAACAGCTAAAGCATTCATAACAGAAGGAGCTATACCCGTTTTAATTGATCGGAATGAGAAATCGCTGTCAGAGGCGGTAAAAAAGCTTAAATTAATAGATATAGATAACATGGTAGATATAGTTGATGTTACATCGGAAGCTGAAGTGGAAAATTTGTTTCAATCTGTAATTGAAAAGTTCGGAAAAATTGATGTTGTAGTCAATAACGTTGGAATAGCAGGAGCAATAAAACCTATTGAGGAAATGTCCTTTCACGAATTCCAATATACAATGAAAGTAAATGTTTATAGTGTATTTTTAGGAATAAAATATGCACTTCCACTGATGAAAGAGCAAGGATGCGGTTCTATTATTAACATGACATCTGATGCAGCTGAAAGAGGTACAAGTTTTCTTAGTGATTACATTGCATCAAAACACGCTGTGTGTGGATTAACTAAATCCGCAGCAATTGAGGGAGCGCCTTTTAATGTACGAGTCAATGCGGTCAGTCCTACCTCAATAAACGGTTCTATGATGGATCGGATTATGTCAAAAAGTGGAGACGTCTCTTATAATGACAAAATACCATTTGGAAGGTTTGGATTTCCGGATGAAGTTTCACAAATCATATTGTTTTTAGCTTCAAACAGAGCATCTTATGTGACGGGAAGCACTTATCGAGTAGATGGTGGGCGATTAACTGTATGATTTAGTGTAAAGTGTGAGGATTTATTTTATAGAAGAAAGTGATTAGTTCCTTAATTACTTTCTGACTTGAAAAGTCTATTGTCAGTTTTTAACGTAATAGAGATGTGAGTCTTTTAAAATTAAAATGTGTGGAATTCGGCTATATGGGGAATTTTGCAGGTATTGTAGCTCAAAAACTACTTTTTAACAATTTGTAAAATAAGGAACAAACGCGAAGGATGTTATTGTGACAAATTAAAACGGTCTTATTGTTTAAAATTTGAATTAAATCACACAATCTCCTTAGGGTGACTATAGCCGAATGAAACACAAATACAGATATTAAATATAACCGATTCTTGACTTTGTAATTTAAATAAATTCTTGATTCTCTTATTTGTAATTAATAGTTTTTCTCTAAACAGCGAAAATTATGCATAATACTTTACAAATTATCAAAGCTTGTATATAATAAAATTCGTTGACTTGAAAGACGTCAATTTAAAATACATATCCGGCCCCTTGGTCAAGTGGTTAAGACACCGCCCTTTCACGGCGGTAACACGGGTTCGAATCCCGTAGGGGTCATTTTGTTTATGCCGGCCTAGCTCAACTGGTAGAGCAACTGACTTGTAATCAGTAGGTTGGGGGTTCAAGTCCTCTGGCCGGCATATTTTTTGTCGAATAAGTACAATGAAATGCAGTTTAACGATATGTGTGCAGTCGCAATGCATAAATTGATAAGCAATTGGTTATATTATGGAGGGGTAGCGAAGTGGCTAAACGCGGCGGACTGTAAATCCGCTCCCTCAGGGTTCGGGAGTTCGAATCTCTCCCCCTCCACCATTATATTGGGCTATAGCCAAGCGGTAAGGCAGCGGATTTTGGTTCCGCCACTCCTAGGTTCGAATCCTAGTAGCCCAGTTTAGTTCCAACTCTGATCATACAATGAACGTTAACAAGGTAAGCTTAAACACTTACCTTGTTTATTTGTATGGCTAAATCTTCACTATTTGGTTACAAACTATATAAAATAGCACTTTATTTTCAAATCTTTGATATAATAGAAGGACAGTATGTGTAAATTAATCTATACATTAGGTCATAATGAATATAAATGCTCACAACCTATTAAATAATACATTAATAAGGGTGAATTTGATGGAAATCACTTCTAGAATTCCTGGCTTTTATAACATGTCGATTGAGAAAAAAAAACGTCACATAATCGAACTATTACATCTTGAGGAAGAAGAAGCACAATTGCTCTTAGGTGAAGTGTCTTTACCTGAGGAAATTGCGGATAAAATGATCGAGAACGTAATCGGTACATTTTCTTTGCCGCTCGGTTTAGGGCTGAATTTTTTAATTAACAATCGGGACTACATTATCCCAATGGCAGTTGAAGAACCTTCCATAGTAGCTTCTGCCAGCTTTATGGCGAAAATTGTTCGCGAAGCGGGAGGTTTTAAAACGGAAGCAACTGATCGAGTGATGATCGGGCAAATACAAGTGGTCGGTTGTCCTGATTTTAATGAGGCTAAAGAAGCGATTTTACGTGAGAAAGAAATGTTAGTGAATGCCGCGAATGATGCATATCCAAGTATGAAAGCTCGAGGCGGTGGGGCAAAGGATCTAGAAGTTCGCATTATTAATGAAGGTGATTCTAACTATAGTCAAATGTTAATTGTTCACCTATACGTCGATACACGAGATGCAATGGGTGCGAATATTATTAATACGATGGCTGAATCAATTGCGCCGGTAGTTGAACATTTGACGAACGGAAAAGTATATTTACGAATATTATCGAACTATGCAGTGCACAGTTTAGCAAAAGCAACGTGCGTCGTTCCGCCACACCTGCTAGAATCAGGTGAGTTTTCAGGTGAAGAAGTTCGTGATGGTATTATTCACGCCTATGAATTTGCAGCATCTGACCCGTACAGGGCAGTGACACATAATAAAGGGATCATGAATGGAATTGATCCGGTTATTATTGCTACAGGAAATGATTGGCGTGCTGTTGAAGCGGGGGCGCATGCTTATGCAGCGAGAACTGGTCAGTATAGTTCCATGACTGTTTGGTCTAAAGATGAAGAAGGAAACTTAGTCGGAGAACTTGAGCTTCCGATGTCACTAGGCATTGTAGGTGGGGCGAGTCGAGTTCATCCGATGGCTAAGCTAGCATATAAACTATTGCGAGTTGAATCAGCGAAAGAATTGGCACAAGTAATTGTTACTGTCGGATTAGCCCAAAACATGGGTGCATTAAAGGCACTCGTGACAGATGGAATTCAAAGGGGTCATATGGCTTTACATTCTCGTTCGGTTGCGATGGCGGCTGGTGCGACAGGAGAATTAGTTGACGTTATATCTGAAAAGTTGATTGAAGCTGAAAACATTCGCGTCGGATATGCAAAAAAATTAATGGAAGAGTATGGAAGATGATTATGCAAAGAACACCAATTTCAGAACAAGTTGCAATGGGTGCAGCTCAAAGTAAATTAATATTAGTTGGCGAACATGCTGTCGTTCACGGACAACCAGCAATTGCGCTACCTTTCCCATTAATTGGTGCGGAGTCTATTGTTGAACGTTTTTCGGGTAACGTCTATTTAGATAGCTCGTTATATCGTGGGCCAATGGAATCAGCGCCGACTTCATTG
>Ga0079226_10002718_pt1 | contig 13659 bp, 12 predicted proteins | sample Poulit2014_FD_76345 | JGI IMG/M metagenome (GOLD analysis project Ga0079226, IMG submission 76345) | Agricultural soil microbial communities from Georgia to study Nitrogen management - Poultry litter 2014 | ecosystem: Environmental > Terrestrial > Soil > Agricultural land | place: USA: Georgia... | reverse complement strand
GCCTTCAAAAAAGACGGAATTTCTCTTTTGAATTTTTGTAGCCCCTACACTTGAGAGCATACCTAAGTGTCTTGAACGCTCAGAGACAGAAATCGCAAAGGCATTGTAAATGAGGGCGACTGATCCAGTCATAATAATTGCCATGACAATACTTACGACAATATATAGAGGTACTCTTATAAAATCCTGTTGAATAAGACCGAAGTAGCGTAAATAATCCCGATTCACCTTTACTTCTGACTGGCTAAATTGCTCTCCCAGTTCCTCGGCATGACTTAAGGATTTTTTATTAATTTGCTTCCATAAAACATTTGCTCTTACCCCATTTTTCTCATCTAAGCCGGCCAGAACCGTATAAGCCGGCGCCCGAAAATGCTCCCAGGTCGGTTCTTCCATAATTCCAACAAGCTTATATTCCTTTTCTTCTTTTACAGTGACAGATTCTGTACTTTCCCCATCCTCTTGACGTAGAGAAAAATCCTGGCCTAAATAGTTATCCGAATAATCCTCATCTGTTGTCACTCGGTCTCCGATCCCAAACTTTAGTTGATCGCCTACTTTAAAGTCTAGCTTTCCTTCGCTAATCGCCTTCTCAGAAATAATGATTTCTTCATCATTAGTTGGTAAGCGTCCTTCTAGGAGCTTGGTTGGCATTTTTTCAAAGGCCAGCTCACTAAATTCGGTGAAGAATAAATAGGGTCTAAGGGGTGTCTCTACTCCTTCAGGCTCTGCAAAGCCTAGATCCCTACTTAAATAGACTTCCTTGGTCCTTGAATCCTCTTCTAAAATTTCAAGATCCCCCTGGTCCATATTTGTGTAGGATGCATGCCAATCCCCGTATTTACTCACATGATTCATTTGTAAGGTTTTAAGGATCGAGGTTGACAAGGTGGCAACAGCCGTAATCATGGCAACGGAAATGATGACTCCAATAATAGTTACTAAGCTTCGACGTTTATTTTTCCGTAAATTTCTTAGGGTTAATTTATTTACGATATTCATGGACGAATCACCTCATCCTTTAAGATTCCACCATCCATAATCGTAATGATTCGGTCTGCCTGAAGGGCAATTCTTTCATCATGAGTAATCATAATCAAGGTTTGATTAAAGCTTTTATTAAACATTTTAAGCAAATCGATAATTTCCTTACTATTTTCACTGTCTAAATTTCCCGTAGGTTCGTCCGCCAATAAAATTGATGGATGATTAATGAGTGCCCGGCCAATCGAGACCCTTTGTTGCTGACCTCCGGAAAGTTCATTCGGTAAATGATCTAGCCGGTCGTCTAGACCAAGGGATGTAACAATTGATGATAATTGTTTCCGGTCAACTTTATGACCGTCCAGAAGTAAAGGTAGTGTAATGTTTTCTTCAACTGTTAACACAGGAAGTAGATTAAAGAATTGATAAATCAGGCCAATTTGCCTCCTACGAAAGATGGCTAAATTCGTTTCATTTAGGTCGTAAATATCGGTTCCGTCGATAAAGACCTTGCCCTCTGTTGGTCTGTCGACCCCTCCCATTAAATGCATCAGGGTAGACTTCCCTGAGCCTGAGGGCCCAATAATCGCAACAAATTCCCCCTTCTTTACAGACAGGGAGACATTGTCAAGGGCTTTTACAGCTGTTTCACCTTTTCCATATACTTTAGATAAGTTATTTATTTTTAAAATTTCCATCCGCTTCTCCTCCAAAACTTATGATACTTTAAGTCTACCTATCTAAAGTGACTATCTAGTGAATAGGAAAGTGACTAAACTGTCACTTTCCCTTTTTATAAAATTTTACCTTGAAGGAAGTTCCTTCTCCAGGGCGACTGTCTATTTCGATATCTCCTCCTTGATTAGTAACTATTTGATGGGCCATGGCTAGGCCGATTCCTACGCTGTCTGGACTGGCTTGTTTACCCTTGTAAAATCGTTTAAAAATATGGGGGATGTCTTCCTTGGCAATGCCTGGACCTGTGTCGCTGATTGATATTTCTGTGTAGAGGGGGTTTTTGGCCGCTGTGATTCTTAGTTGGCCTCCATCTCCAGTATGTTCGATACAGTTTTTGATGATATTGGTTAGGGCTTCTAAGGACCAGTGGAAATCTCCTGCATAATAAATGGAATCTTGGACATCTATTTGGACGGTTAAATTATGGATATCGATTGGGATTTGAAAGGCCTGCAAGCTATGCTCGATTAACTCCTTAACGGGGACTTGTTCTTCTTTGAATTCCAGGGTTCCTGCGTCAATTTTTGAAATCGTTAATAGGGCTGAAACTAGCCAGTCTAAGCGCTCTAGTTGCAGCTGGATGTTGCTGGTGAATTCCTTTCTGCGCTCCTTAGGTAAGTTGGAGTCCCTAAGTAAATCTGTCATGACCATCATGGAGGTTAGGGGTGTTTTGATTTGATGAGAGATGTCTGATATTGCCATGGTTAGTTGTTTCTTGTCTTCTTCAAGTTGGGTTCGATGTTCAGATAACATGGAGGTTACCTTAAAGATTTCATTTTTTAGAATGCTTAACTCTCCCTCTTCATTGTCTCGGACATCGAGGGAGTAATTGCCACTGCTTATTTGGCGAAGGTATTCGGATAGATGCCTGATGTCTTTGAGGCGGTTTCTTGTGTAAAGGATAAATATGCTTATAAAGACTAGGGACAAGATGACGACCAGGTAGATTAGGTCCCTGGCGAGAAAGAAAGTAAGGCTTGTTGCTATAATTGTAAGGAGTAATATTAGGGCAAAATAGCCCTGAAACTTTTTATTATTTACCATCTTAATCACCTAATTTATAGCCAAGTCCCCGGACGGTATGAATAACTTTTGGTTGCTTTGGCTTGTCTTCTAATTTTTCCCTAAGTCTTTTGATATAAACGGTTAATGTATTATCACTGACGAAGTCTCCAGCCATATCCCAGATGTGATCCAGGAGTTGTTCCCTTGAAAGGACCTGTCCCTGATGGTTGGCTAGGGTGAGGAGTAGTTGGTACTCTAAGGCAGTGAGGAAGATTTCTTCTCCTGCTTTATAGACTTTCCCCTTACTGGTATGGACTCTTAGATCCCCGACTGTGATGATGCTTTGCTGTTTACTACTTATATCATATCTTCGCATGACGCTTTTAATTCTAGCTAATAGTTCCCGGATACGAAAGGGTTTTGTTATATAATCATCGGCGCCTAGTTCCAGGCCCATGACGACGTTCACTTCATCATCTACGGCTGTTAAGAAAATGACGGGTGCTTCCGTTTTTTCCTTGACCAATTTACAGAGATCGTAACCACTTCCGTCGGGTAAGGATAAATCGAAAAGATATAGACTAAAGTCTTCACTTTGTTTTTCAATGTGTTCCCTTGCGGATTTATAATCGTAGGAAACGAGGGTTTCATAGCCTTCTTGCTCCAGGGAATATTCTAAACCGAGGGCAATTGTTCGGTCGTCCTCTACTAATAATATTTTCATGATCATCACCCCTTTAAAATTAGCATAATCAAAAATTTTATACAATTAAAAATAAGCAATAAAAAAAGAGCTGATGGATGTCAGCTCCTTTTATTTACGCTTCGCTATGTTGGTATGCATCGACAATGGACGCGATAATCCAACCGATGGAAGATGAGAATAAACATGCTAGTCCCCAACCACCAAGTCCGGCTCCTAAAATATCTTGTTTCTCTAATATCGTTGCAAATAAAAGTAATAATAGTCCGATGATGAACAGGGCTGCAAAAGGATAATAAAGGCTATATCCAGACAGCTTCATCTTGCCTAAAACGATAGCTAACAAGACAGTAACAATTGTCATGACGATCCCGATTGTGAATACTGCTTGAATCATACTTTCACCTCATATATGTACATATATTATTGTTGAATGACTATATTTTACTATTGCCATAGTGGAAAGTCAATAAAACTGTTATAAGTTTGTAAAAATCAAAAGTAGGCTCCTTATTTCTTACTTAGTTTAGCCTGAAGAACTAGGCGACTATCATCTGGATCTAGTGTGTATTCACAGGTTGAAAGGGTTAAGATCATGTCATCTTCACCGACTTCAATATCTGCCTCATAAAGAGACCTTTCCCTCATTTCATCAATAAGCCGGCCATATTCCCCATCACTTTGAAAATCCGTCTGAATATAATTAAAGTCAATCATTGTATTATATACAGCAAAAACCTCCGCTTCATAGGATTCATAAAGGGTGTCGAAGGTGAAGCTTGAGTGACTATGAAAGAAATCCTCATCTAAATATTTTTCCAGATGTTCAAACATTGACCCATCCTTCATTCGATGACCATAGACGATTAGATTGCGATTTTCCCCGGAGGTCAAATCATTTCTGTAATCTAAAAATAAGCTCCCGGCTAATAAATCATCCCCATAAAAACTCGTCCGTAAGTAATCTGTATTATTATCCGTCTGCATGATTGGATAATCAATTTTCGTGTCTTCAATAGTAATCCAACCAACCGTATCTTCATTTACTTTTAACAGTTCTTCAAAGCCTGAACGAACCGTGCTTGTGCCCTTGGTTGATGGTTGAATAGATGCTGTAAGATCTTCTTTCTCACTATCTTGATAAAAGATTTCTTGGACATCTTTTACAACCTGATCATTTTTTTTATACTGAAAATAAGCATCAATCAAGCCGTAAGAAGCGTAAATAAAAACAGCTAGACAGACAGTCGTAATGAATCCCGATATGATTTTTTGTTGGGGTGTTCGCTTTTTTCTTTCTTTCATTCTTCTCACCTGTCTTCCTTATATTCCGATCGGCACAATATATCTCCCTAGTTCTTGATCTTCCTTTACTACCACTTGAATGCCATAGACCCTTTTAATTAATTCCTCATCGATGATTTCTTCCGGTTTTCCCCGTTCAATGACTTGCCCATCCTTCATGTCAATAATCATATCACTATATTGGATGGCTTGATTAATATCATGTAAAACCATGACAATCGTTAATCCGTGATTTTCGTTTAGTTCCTTAATTAAATCTAAAATCTCATATTGATAATAAATATCAAGATTTGATGTCGGTTCGTCTAAAAATAAATAAGGCGTATCCTGGGCTAGAGCCATGGCGATCCAGGTCCTTTGCTGTTGTCCCCCGGAAAGTGTGTCTATTGACATGTCCCTTCTTTCGTACAAGCCTGTATGCTTTAAGGCCCATTCAACTTTTTCATGGTCTTCTGGATTATAGGCGGAAAAGCTTCCCTTGTGGGGGAGTCTTCCATAATAAACCAAATCCTCTACCGTCATATCGGCTGGGGCTCGGTTTTTCTGGTGGACGACTCCTAGGGTTTTGGCTAATTCCTTGGGTCGGTAGCTATGGATGCCCTTATTTTGTAAAAGGATCTCCCCCTGCTGGGCTTTGTAGTTTTTGGTCATTACGCCGAGGAGGGTGGATTTCCCGCATCCATTTGGACCGATAATGGTCGTAATTTCCCCTTGCTTGATTTTGCTATTAATTCCGTGTAAGCGGATGATTTGGTCGTCATAGGCGAAGGTAATATTTTTAATTTCCATAAATTCTTTCACTCTTTCTTAATAATATAATGAGGAAAGGTCCTCCGATTACAGCAATTAATACTGAGGCTGGAATTTCAATCGGTGCCATAAGCGTTCTTCCTAAGGTATCCGCTAGTAAGATAAGGCTGGCTCCGATGATGGCAGAAAAGGGAATTAAGACTTTATGATTCGTTCCGACTAGGCTTCTTCCGATATGAGGAATGAGCAAACCGACAAAGGTGAACATTCCAGCAATCGCCGTTGCGACAGAGGCTAATAGTACAGCTACAATTGATATCATAAATCTAGCCCTGTTAGTTCGAAAGCCTAAGTTTTGTAAGGTTTTATCCTCGAGACCGAGGTGATTACACCAGGAAAATAATAAAAATGCCAGGAGCAGACCAATCGTTCCGTAGATCACAATGATTTCTACATCATTCCATGTCTTCATCGATAAAGTTGACATGGTTACGGAAATACTTGAGGTTAAACTCGTCGGATTGGCCATTTTAAATAGTTCTGTCAGCCCTGTAAAGAGAGCATTAATTGCCACACCAATTAAAATCATTCGTAGAGGGTTTAGACCCGATTTCCAAGAAAAGATATAGACGAGTATAAAGGCTAAGGCACCACCAAAAAAGGCAAATAACGGTGTGAAGAAAAATAGGGTCGGGAAAAAAGTCACCATTAAAATCGTCACAAAGGCTGCACCGGAGGACACACCGATAATCCCTGGTTCAGCTAAGGGGTTTCTCATAACAGCTTGAAGTAGTACTCCAGAAACTGCTAAGGAGGCACCAGCAATCATTGATATAATAATTCTTGGAAAGCGTAAATCCTTTATAATGGCTACTTGCTCATTTTCACCCGTAAAAAGTCCTTTGATTAATTCAAAAGGACCAACCTCAATACTACCCGTTGTTGCTGAGTATAAAATAAGTATTATTAATAAGGGGATTGCTAGGATAAAACTGAATAACATTTTTGTCATAATTATACCTCTTTGTCGATACTCGCTTCATTATTTATCATAAAGCATTTTTACAAGTTCCTCTAGCGCCTCTGGTACGGCTAAGTTGGCTGTCGTTCCAAAAAGCGTTTCCTCTAGGTCGTATACTCGACCATCCTCTACCGCTTTAAAATGTTTCCATATATCGTTCTCTTCAAATTCCTTATCAAACATTTCAACGACTTGATCAGGCATTCCGTGGGCAGCCCGCAGGATAATATCTGGATCTGACTGTTGGAGGTTTTCAGTATTTGATGCGACATATTCAAGATCTACCCCTTGAATGGCATTCTTTCCTCCTGCCCGGGCAACCAAATCTCCGATATAGGAATTTTCAGTTGCCACTAAATAACTTCCCGGAACTCCGAGTAAAATTAAAACGGTGGGTGATTCTTCACCTTCAATTCTTTCTTCAACACGGGCCACTTGGTCATGGAAGTCTTGGATAATTTCTTCTGCTTGCTCCTTCCGGTTATACTTCTCACCCAGTTCCTTAATGGAGTTATACATACCTTCGACACTTTCTAGATCGATAAAGCTGACAGGTATATTGGCATTCTCAAAAACTGGTGCCAGATCATACTCTGTATCTAAGGTTGTTGCTGAAAGTACATCTGTTGCCTGTAAGGATCTGATAATTTCTAAATCCGGCTCTGCAGCCAAACCAACCTCCTCGGCGTCATCATACCTAGCTGGTAATTCCTTATAGGAAGTTGGAACTCCGACCAAGTCTAAATCTAGTTTTTCCATCACTTCTACAAGGGCTACTGTTGTCGCAACGATCCGGTAATCCTCTTCTTCCTCTTCCTCGTTTGCCGCGGTATTATTTTCCTCTACTTCTTCATTTGCATTGTTTTCATTAACATTATTTTCATTGTTATTCTCGTTTTCACCATTCCCACAAGCAGCAAATAATAGAATGGCTAGGAGTAAACTGATGAAAACTATGATTTTATTTCTCGACATTCCATCCACCTCTTCATGTAAGTCTAAAGGCGAAACCGAGCCTTACTAATTTTTAGCAAGACTCTAGTTTCCTTTTATTTTATACAAATCTTCTTTTTAACTGAATAGCTAAAGGGATTAAAGAACCGATAAGCAAAAAGGCATACATCATAAAGTTTGTTTTTACGCCAGTTTGTGGATTCTTCTCACCATCATTTTTATCTGTTGTCGGACTTGTTGTTTCCTCTTCTTCAGCTTCTTCCCCTTCACCAAATTCAGGTTTTTCCGGATCTTCTTTCGGTTGATCCTTGAGGAAAGGTCCATTTTCATTACTTTCATTCCCTGTACCCGCAAGTAAGTGATCGCCTAGGTCTACCTCTGTTAAGCTGGCAGAATCAAGGGATAAAATGGCTTTGTGCTTGGCGTCGTAACCTGGGAATCCTGGAATCTCATCTGAGCCTACTACAATATGCATATCTAAAATCATATCTGACAAATCATCATAAAGTTTTAACTGTAAAACAACGGAACCATCTGAATTTTCCTTCACAATAATGGCGTCGCCATATTCGTTGCTCAGTGCCTTTACATATTCACCGTCAGTTACAGTGATCTGAAGATATTTTACACCATCTTTTTCTAGGAGATATCCTGGCTTTTCAAAGAAGCTATCTGCGACAGATACTTGACTACCATCCTCATGTAAAATCTCATAACCTATTTCGAATACTTTATCAGGTGTAAGCTGAATTACATCGGTTTCATCCGCTGTATCCTCATCTTCATCTTTTGGATCTGTGCCCTCATCCTGATTATCTTCATCTTCGTTTCCATCTTCGTTAGAGCCATCCCCTGACCCATTATCACCATCGGAAGGATCTTCTCCCTCTTCATCATCACCGTCTCCGTTATCCTCACCATCATCGCCAGAGTCTCCGTCATCACCAGAGTCTCCATCGTCTAGATCAATTTCTTCCAAGCTATCAAGATCGAACCATAGTTTAATATCATCATGAGGCATGACGTTTGGCCCTGCTTGGATAACCATGGACACATCGATTTCATCCTCAAGGCCTTCTTCTAATTCATATTGAATGACAAAAGGTGCTTCTGTAATACTATTCCAAAGGACCTCTTCATCATTAAACTTTAAGGAACGGAAGAAATTGGCTCCACCTTCGCTTACAGGAATTTGAACAAAGCTTTTTCCGTCCTTTTCTAAGACTTTCACAGGGTTTTCTAGCTGTCCTGCTGTTGCTCGACTATCCGTTTCATAGTCAATCGTATAAAGGGCATCAGCCTCCGATTCAGCGATATGTTCACCTACTACCCTTTCATCCTCTGCTCCTTCAGGCTCATCTTCCCTCTCTGGAAGTTCATCTAAGCCTAGAAGCTGAATATCCATTCCTACATTATCATGGACTAGGTTAAGCGCTGGTACTTCATAGCTAACTGTCGAGCTTAAGAGTTCTTTTACATCGATAGGCTCAAAGGTATAGTTATATAAATCATCCTCTTCCTCAACGACAGGGTCAATTCCCTCTACAACAAAGTCATTGAAGCTCATCATATCGTTCTTAGGAATATAAAAGGTTAAGGCATTTTCTCCATCTTCTACAGATAGAGTGGCTTCATTTTTCATAAATCCTGCAGCAGCAGATTCCTCATCTGTTCCTTCTTTAAGCAATTTTATATCTAATAAGTACTCCCCGTCTTCAAGATTGTCATAGGAACCTTCCTGGGCAAAAGCAGTTAATCCACTAAATGGCACCGTAAATAAGGTCAGTACAAGAGCAATAAAAATAGTAAAGCTTTTTCTCATCTTTATAGACACTCCTTTTTTATTATCCTTCTTGATTGGAAAAACGGACTTTGTAAACTGTAAAAATAGCGACAGAAGCAACAAGTAAAGAGACGTATAAAGCTATTGGTGTATCATCACCAGTTTGTGGGTTATCTATCTCTTCTTCCTTTTCTTGATTACTTTCTGTATTTGTTTCGTTTTCAGTTTCTGTTCCGGTTTCTGTTGATCCCTCACCAGAACCAGCTTCTGGTAAATTACTTACATCAAATACTGCCCGGGCCGTATGTTCCATATCATATAAATCTGGAACGACAATATGCATTTTCATACTTACAGGGTCAGCTAAATCTCCATCGACACGAAACTTCACTACTCGTGTATCATTATTTGGATCCTCACTGACAACTTGAACAGGACCACTAGGAGCTGTTAATTCCTTAATCATATCTGCTCCGGTAACTGTAATTTGGATAGTTTTCACTCCATTTTCCACCCTTAAAGTTGCCGGTTTGGAAAAGTACCCATCAGCGATTGAGGTATTCTCGCTTTTGGCTTCCTTCATCTCATAATTTACTTCATAGGTCCCATCAGCGACACTGGCAAAAGCTGTTATTCCTGGACTCATCACTAAAACTGCTACTAATACAATTGCGGTAAACAACATTGAAAGTCTTTTTGACATTTCCCTTTGTTCCTCCCTTAATTTCTTTAAAAGTTTTTGGCAGATTCCTTTCATCAAAAATCCAACGCAAGGAAAGCTGCTTACAATTCGCATCTTAGCAAAGGGATATGTAAAGAACAATGAATAAATGATTAATAAAGTTTGTCTAAATTGTGTCTGTCGTCCCTAGGTTTCCATTATTTGTATTTTTCTTCATTCCTCTCTCTTGATCGGATTTAAGCTTAAACTTTGATAAATCAACCTTTATAGCCTTTTGAATAAATAATTTATTCTCTAACACACTTATATGAACGGAAGATTAACAAGATGTGACAGAATCATGAACTTTTATTTTATCGCATAAAAAAAGATTGTGCAGTCATTGAAAAACTGCACAATCTGTAAAGGTAAATTCTAGCTTAGACTGTCCATTATTTTTTTTATCTCCTTTTCATCAAAGCCCTTGGCAAAGGAGCTGTCCTTCCTTACCGCTGAACCAAAATGGTATTGATTTGCCTGAAGGATGGGATGGAGTTCCCCGATATTTTCTGCGTTTAATCCTGAACCCGGTAAAATTCTAGGACCTTGTAGTTCCTTGGATAGGAGGATCAATTCCCTTAATCGATCCTTACCCTCGGTACAGGTCGGCTTACCACCAGAGGTTAAGATCCATTTGACCTGCTCATAGGCTGCCAGGGTTCGATAGGCAGTCCTTTGATCCTCAATCTCGTCAAAGGCTCGGTGAAAGGTCATTTCTAAATCTGGGGAAATAGATAAAACCCGTTCAAGCATTTCTTCATTGATCCGACCATCCTCATGTAAAGCTCCGAAAACGATCTGGTGTTGACCGAGCGCTAAGACTTGCTTAATATCCTCTTGGATGATGTCAAAGTCTGTTTCATCATAAACAAAACTAAAACTGTGGGGGCGAATCATCGTAAAGACGGGAACAGTGGCTGTTTCATAGACCTGCTTCATGGCCCCGTAACTCGGTGTAAGTCCTCCTTCAGAAATGGCTGACACAAACTCTAAACTACTAGCACCCAGCTTCACTGCCTCTCGGACATCACGCTGGTTTTGAACAATAATTTCTAACAAAAAAGATCATCCTTTCTTTCATTAGTTAAAAGGGAAAGAACAATGGAATTACAACAATCGTAATCACCAGTAAAAATAATTGTAAGGGAACTCCTACCTTTACGAAATCCTTAAATTTATACCCACCAGCATTTAATACGAGGGCATTCGTCGGTGAAGCGACCGGAGTGGAAAAAGCCATTCCCGCTGCGATTGCCACACTCATTAAAAAGGGATAGGGGCTGACGGATAAGCCTATAGCTGTCGTTACCGCAATCGGCGCAAATAATACCGCTGTAGCTGTATTACTAATAAATTGACTCAGAATTGTCGTTAATACATAAAAGCCAATCAACACAGCATAGGGGCCATAACTACCTAATTGATCGATTAGCGCATCACTAATCAGTTCCACACCACCGGTTTTTTCAAGGGCGGTGGCCATTGGAAGCATTGCGGCAATTAATATTAAAGATTCCCAATCTATCGAGCGATAAGCATCCCCTGTAGAACGTACACACCCTGTAACAATCATTAAAAAGGCCGATAATAATACGGTCACGACGGGATCTATTAATTCAAAGGTCATTATTAAAAGCATAAACAACATAATTCCTGCAGCAATCGGGGCCTTACCCGAGGCTTTCGCACTCTTCGCCCTTTCAGATACTCGCCCGACAACAACGACATCCTTCGTTACTTCCGCAAGCAACTCAATCTGATCCCACTCTCCGTGGATAAGTAAAGCATCACCATATTGCAGGCGCTCCTTACCTACATTCTGTTGAATATATTTTCCATTTCGATTAATCGCAAGGACATTACAACCATAGGTTTTTCTAAAATGCAATTCCCTTAAGCTCTTTTTATGAAACTTCGACTGGGGCGTAACAACAAGCTCTGTCATTCCATAATCCCTCGTTAAAAACTGACCTCTCGCTTCAGCCTCCCTTTGCTCCTTTAAAGGCTCTACTTGAAAATCCCGCGAGAGCCGAAGAACCTCCGCTTCTGAACCAAATAATAAGACATAGTCCTTATGTTCGAAGATCGTCCCCGTCTTCGGAACAATTTGTTCTTGACTTGAAAATAGAGGAAGCCTGTCTCCTGACTGCCGCTTCAGAGAAACGACTGTCAGTCCATATTTTTCAGGTAAATCAAGCTCCTGTAAGCTTTTCCCAATAAGTGAAGATCCTTCAGAGATCTGGACTAAATGCAAAAAGTGATAGGTCTTATAAATTCCGGCGAGTTGCTCTGGTGTAAAATGATCCGCCGTCTTACCGTCTACACCCTCCCCATCCGGAAGAAGCCTTTTACCAAAGAAGACCATAAAAAGGGTTCCAGAAATTAAGATGACCATCCCAATGGGCGTATACCCGAAAAAACTCATCGGCTCATAGCCGTGTTCGGCCAAGGTATTACTGACAATTAAGTTAGGCGGGGTTCCAATGAGGGTAAGCACCCCACCTAAACTACTGGCAAAGGCGAGGGGTATTAAAAACTTTGCTGGACTTGCTTGAATACTTAAGGCCATACTTACCACAACAGGAAGCATAACTGCGACCGTACCCGTATTACTCATAAAGGCGCTAAAAAAGGCAACTGTCAACATAATAATAATGAGAAGCCTCGTCTCATTCCCCCGGCCTAATTTTAATAGGCGGTTACTTAGTTGCTCGGCTAAACCCGTATTAAATATCCCAGCACCAACGATAAACAAACCGGCTATCATAATAACGACAGAGTTTGAAAACCCTGCAAAGGCTTCCGCAGGAGTTATAATATTTAATAGGGTTAAGGAAAGTAAAGATCCAAGGGCAACGAAATCCGGCCGAAGACGCCCATGAATAAATAGGACCGTCGTAATTAGTAAAAGTATAAAGGTAAAGATCATCTCAATATTCATTGTTTTAACCGCCTCACAAATCCTTTATTAAACGAACTTTAAGGTGAAATTGGGAACAATTTTACCAATTGTTTCATCCCGAGCATTTAAGACAGGGGCTTCCTCATAATTGGCGAGATCTGACCATAACTTCTCTTGGCCAATCTCTAATTGACGTAAAACTTCCATGGACGCTACACTCGTCGCACGAGCATTCCCGTCCGAAACCTTTATAGCAATGCCCAGTCCTGATTCCTGATCGCCAAAACAATGAACACCTTCCGCACCGCCCTTTGCGACAATTCGACCATCAAAGACTGACATTAAGTCCGTGTCAAATTGCTCAGATCCCGCCACCATTTCTGGATAGGTCGTCATGGCCACTCGAATTCGTTCGATGGCCTGCTTAAGGTCTGGATTGTCTAGCTTCCAGTCTTGCACCTTTGCCAAACGACTGTAAAGCAGGGCTACCTTAAAGAGGGGCATTCGGTGCACGGGGACACCGCATCCGTCGACGGATATGCCGATTTTCTCGGAGTCATATTCGGCGACTTCCTCTAAGATATGTAGGATCTGTTGTTGGTATGGATGGGTGATGTCTCGGTAGGTTGAGACTTCCATCTTTTGCTTGGTCACTCCTGCGAGCATGCCTGAATGTTTTCCTGAACAGTTGCTAAATACTGGACTTAGTTCTTTGCCCGTTCGGATTGGCTCGTCGTAGCTTTCCTGGTGTCTTGGGATGTGGCTTCCGCATTGTAAATGGTCTTCCTTTAAG
>Ga0079226_10002717_pt1 | contig 13660 bp, 16 predicted proteins | sample Poulit2014_FD_76345 | JGI IMG/M metagenome (GOLD analysis project Ga0079226, IMG submission 76345) | Agricultural soil microbial communities from Georgia to study Nitrogen management - Poultry litter 2014 | ecosystem: Environmental > Terrestrial > Soil > Agricultural land | place: USA: Georgia... | reverse complement strand
ACGAATGACCAATTCGTAGATACGCTTTATTTTGCATCGGAAGCGGGAGCAGATTTCAATGGGTGTCTTTGTGGTCGTGCAATTTGGAAAGAAGGTGTTGAACCTTTTGCGAAAAAAGGAAATAACGCTTATTATGAATGGTTAAACGAAGTTGGAACAGAGAATTTACAAAAAGTAGCCGAAGCTGTACGGAATACAGCGGTACCATGGTAAACAGTTATAAAACCTTATCATTATATTATTTTGCAACTATATTACAAACTATTATAAAAACTCAAATTGTTTGTGAGTTTAAAAAATTTGACAATTTATATTTGCAATTTACGCATGACAAAATAGCCACTTATTATATAATCTTGTTTTTGCTACATGCTATATCTAGTAAAGACAATACTATTATTCTTTTGGTTTATGAATAACCTGAATATTAAAATTGAATTTAGTATATATGAAACCCTTTACAATTAATGGATAACATAATATAATCAAGAGGTAATGAGGTCATAACCATTTAGTGTTATGAATAAAATTAAAAATAATATTAAATATTATATTACTATATCAATTGGATTATACACTAGAGACTACATTTATATAAAGTCATAAAGTTATTTAGATACTATAAATTAATAACAATCATATGTTAACAAAATCGCTTTAATGTTAAATATTCAATTAAAAAGGAGGGATGACATGTTAGAACAACTGTTAGGGCCATCAACATGTAAAGCCAAAGTTAACGCTCAAAGTTGGATAGAAGCTGGAAGAAAAGCAGGTAAACTGCTATTGGATAAGAAATTCATTACTGAAAATTATATAGAAAGTATCATTAATGGGGTATATGAATATGGGCCTTATATTGTCATTGGCCCAGGTATTGCTTTATTTCACGCTCGACCTGAAGATGGGGTGAATGAGATTTGTTTGAGTATGATGACATTAAAACAACCAGTAGAATTCGGCGCAGGAGAAAATGATCCTGTAGATTTAATTTTTGTTCTTGGAGCTATTGATCAAAATTCACATTTAAATTTGATGGCGGAATTAATGCAAGTTCTGCAAGATGACGCTTTATTAAGCGAAATTCGGAATGAAAATAGTGCAAATGAAATACTAAAAGTTATAAAAAATAAATTAAAAACAAAGGAGAATTAAACATTATGATATATAAAGATTACTTTACAAAAATTGAGGAGATACTAAATGAAGTTGCAAATAAAGAAGAGAATAATATATTAGAGGCAGCTGACGTAATTGCAAAATCAATTGAAGGTGATGGTGTTATTCATGTATTTGGATGTGGCCATTCACAAATGTACGCTATGGAATTGTTTTACAGAGCAGGTGGTTTAGTTCCAGTGAATGCCATTTTACCCCCGGCGCTTTCTTTAGCTCCAACGGCTCCAATAAGTACATTTGCTGAAAGACAGGAAGGACTTGCCAAACTCATCCTGGATAAAGAAATGGTTCATTCGCAAGATGTGATGATTGTTATATCAACATCTGGAAGAAACCCCGTCCCTATTGAGATGGCGCAAGAAGCTGCTAATAGAGGACTTAAAGTAATAGTTTTGACGTCACTTGAGTTTTCGAAAAAAGTAAGTTCACGTGCTAAAGACGGCGAAAAATTATATCAGTTAGCTGATGTTATACTTGATAATCATGGTGTATCCGGTGATGCTATTATGGAGGCACCTGGAATGTCAACTAAATTCGGGCCGACCTCATCTATTGTAGGCTTCACTATTTTACAATCGGTAGTGGCGCAAGTTATTGATAATTTAAATGAAAAAGGGATAACCCCTCCTATTTATGTTAGTTCTAATCTTGACGAAGGAGATGCAATTAATAAACAACATATTGAAAATTACAGAAGCAGAATTACATGCTTATAAAAGGAGATGAGTGAATGAATATTATGACAGTTTGTGGTATGGGATTTGGAACTAGTTTAATGTTAAAAATGACAGTAGATGACATTCTAAAAGAAAATAAAATTAAGGCTGACGTGAACGCAACTGATGCAAGTTCTGCAAAAGGAGGTAACCCAGATTTAATAATGGCGTCAGCAGACTTAGAATCCACTTTAGAAAGTGTTGAGGCGCCAAAAATATTTATTAAAAATTTAACTGATACAGAAGAAGTACGAAATAAACTTATGAAACAGTTGAAACAAATGGATAAATAAAAGCTTAATTTTATAGAGAGTAATTTTAGAATTTGTATCTAAAATAGAAAAAGGAGGGGGACTTATGATTCAAGGTGTTGTTAGTCTTTTGTCTGAACCGGCCATTATTTTAGGATTTGTAGCTTTATTGGGACTGCTAGTGCAGCGAGAAGACCTTACAAATATTGTTAAAGGAACTACAAAAACAGTTCTAGGGATACTCATTTTAACAGCCGGAACAACCTTGATTGCTGAAAATTTAGAACCTTTTTCTGAAATGTTCACCTCAGCTTTCAACGTGTCCGGGGTAGTTCCCGTTGATGAAGCTGTTGTTGCCGATTTGATAGCTAATGTAGCTGAAATTGGTCGAATGACCTCGTTTATTCTTTTATTTGGTTTTGTAATTAATATATTATTAGCTCGTATCACTCCTTTTAAGTACATTTTTTTGACAGGGCATATGCTATGGATCACCGCAGGATTCTTAGCCTGGGCGTTTCATGATTTAGGGGTGTCTGAAATTAAAGGGGTTATTTTCGGCTCCATCATTGCTGGAATGTTATTTGTTATTTTACCAGCATTAGCACAACCAATTGTACGTAAAGTAACAGGAAATAATCAATTAGCCTACTCTCATTTAACAACCACCGGGGTTGTTGTTTCTGCTTACATCGGTAAACTTGTTGGAAATAGAGAAAAAGACAGTGAAGATATTAAATTACCAGAAAAGTTGAATTTCTTTAAAGATACGGCTGTATCAGTTTCACTTGTTATGTTGATTATCTATCTTATTACTGCTCTCGTAGCTGGGCCAGATGTAGTAGACGAATTTGCGGAAGGACAAAATTATCTTGTTTTCAGCTTTTTAAAGGCACTCGGGTTTGCTGCCGGGGTACTGATATTACTTCAAGGGGTTAGAATGTTTCTAGGAGAAATTGTACCAGCTTTTAGAGGGATAGCAATCAAATTAGTACCAGGAGCTAAACCAGCTTTGGATGCACCTATATTCTTTCCTTACGCTCCCAACGCGCTAATGTTAGGGTTCTTATTCGCAGTAATTGGTATGGTTGTAGGGATGTTTGCATCAACCTTATTTGGTGGAGTAATTCCTTTACCATCTATTATAGGAGGTTTTTTTACAGGAGGAATAGCTGGAATTTTTGGTAACGCATTGGGAGGAAGACGAGGCGCAATGATATCTGGTTTAGTCTATGGGCTAATCCTGACTGTTCCTGTTGCACTTTTCTACCCGTTATTTGGACTGGAAGTTTATGGAGTTGAAGGTCTAGCTTTTCTTGTGCCAGATGGTATAGTTGTTATGACATTGATTAAGCTATTTTTTAAATTAGATATACCGATAATTGGACTGTTATTGGCAATTATTGTGTTTGTTGCATTTAGTATTTATTTTTTCAGAAAGAGCAAAAATCCAGAAAATAACGAACAAATAGAATAAACTATATGGAGGATGGGACAAAACTAGCTTCAGACAAATAAAAATGCTTGTGTTTATGATGATAAAATAAACACAAGCATTTTTATATTTTCAGGCGAAAATGTACCATTATTATTATCGTTAATGGTAGTGTATTTTCGGATATTTACCACCATTAGCGCAAAGCCCATTTTGTTGTGTACTTTGGATTTCCTCGAACGAACATCCGAGTGAAACCCAAATTAACTTTCAAAAACTCGAAAAAACGGCTCGACATCCATTTTACGCTTCCCGTAAATTTCGCCTGTTTCTTCGTTTGAAAGCTTCTCTCTTATGTATTCTTTTTGAGATTTCCATTTTCCATTATAAAACAACTTCTTGTTTTTACCTTCTGCTGCTTTTGTACATAAGGAACGTAAAGGGCAAACGATACAGTCTTCACATTCATACACCTGAAAGGTTCGTGTAAATCCATATTTATCATTTCGATTCGATTAGTAGGCAAAATATAATCTGCGATTATTTGGACAAATAAATGAATCCGTTTTGGCTCCATATTCCCAGTTGTCTGTTTTAAATGGATTGTTCTTAAACTTCTTTTTCTTCTCTTTTTAATACTGGTTATAGGTAAGCGATCACGTTCATTTAACCCATCATCGTAGTTTTGCTCACTGCCATATCCGGCATCAGCAACGATATATTGCGGTAACGTGAAATAATTAGCTTCTTTGATTCGCATGAAAGTTGCATCATGATCTGTTTTGGAATAGCTATTTCTATCTTTAAAGTATCCAATTTATTGACAGAATACCAGTTCTACCACTATATTATGCGCTTTATATGCGGATATCTTTCAGGTTTTGTATTCCTAATGTGTTTAGAGTACGTGCGTAGTCCCATATCTTCTCTCCGCAAACCATCTCAGCTAAACGAGTAATCGATCTCATTTTTGGAACAGGTACACCTGATAATTCGCCTATTTCTATCATCGGTACGAGCCCCATTGGAATATCTTCTAGTAAAAATCTACTGTCTAATGTGCCAGGAGATTTAATTTTTTTATAAGCTTTATTTTCTTGGACAGTTTCATATATATTATTTGCACTCACTCCGTAAAATATTTGGAGCCAATTTAATGTTGACTTCATTTCTATTTTTAATACTTTGCCTATCTCCATTCGTTCTAAGTCCAATTGCTCTATAATTTCCGCAATCCTTGGTGTAATACCTTCCAAATAAAAAAGAAACGAATCTTCACGATCAATCAGCCCCATATTTAACAACGTAGGAGTTGGGTGTAGAATCGGATTAATGTTATTTAGGCTTGTTTGAAGTACGTTATCTGTAACTGTTAATTGCGGAAACACATCGTAGAGCAAAGAAGTAATATATTCTGCTGCATTGGAGGGGATAGTAGATATTGGCATTTCTTTTTTCTCTGCATGGATGTTAACTATCCCAGTATTGTTTAATCTGCAAGCATAGAATAATGACTGTATCTCTGATAAAATAACGTCACTCTGTACATTGTTTTCTTTTAAAATTTTATGAAATTCAAATACGCCACCTGTAGCACCAGGTGTAAGTATAATTATTTGCCCATCAGTAAGATATTGTGCACACGCCTAAACTACATCTTTATGTGCAGTTGCTGGGGTGACCACCATAATAACATCTGATTTAGAAATAACCTCTTTTATACTTGTCGTTGCTAACGTTATTTTTCCAAATCCGTTTATTGTACCGTTTACTTGAATGCCCCCATTTGTCTGTAATTTTTTAATTATTTCAATATCTGTATCGTGAATAATAACTTGTTTTTTATGTAACCCTAAATGTGCTGCAATTGATTGACCGCCGTTACCAGCCCCAATAATTCCAAAAGTTACATCATCATGCATCATAAAACTCCTTTGCTTTATATAATAAGAGCATTTTGCATTAAAAATAATATATCTTAGTAAATGCATATAATTTAAGTTATTTTAATACATTATTGAGAAATAAAGTTCTATAATAGTAAGTAAGAATGTTATATTAAAAATTATAGATATATTGAGATAATAAAACTACTGATTAGCAGCAAGGGAAAAACGATTAAAATTCATCTCTTTATGTCCATTATAGTTTTATGCTCATGTTCGTTCTAATTTACAAAATTAAAACTTAATGTTTACTGTATAAATGGGGCTAAAAGTTGTCATGATAAATACGTTCAGATTGATTTAAGCTATCAATAATTAGTTTTTCAACTTTTACTGAATCCTTTTGTTCTATTGCACTTATAATCTTTTTATGGGTGTCGTATAAACTTTGTGATTTAAGAATATGATGCATATAATTTTCATACTTTATATATATATTCATTAATGGACGATACATTGATAAAAGAATATTGTTATTAGCAGCTTTAGCAATTGCCATGTGAAACTCTAAATCGTACTCCCCAATTTTTGCTATGTCCATAGGCAATTCAAGTAACTTAGCATTTATACATTTTAGATTTTCAATATTATCCTCAGTAGCTTTTTCTGCTGCTAATCCACCCAGTTTTGTTTCTAAAACTTTTCTAGCTTCATAAAATTCACGAATTTCCAATTTACTAATCAAAGCAGAAGTGACTGATGAATCCAGAATAGAGGATCCCTTATTTGCTATATAAACATTTTTTCCTTCTTTGATTAATAGCCCCTTTCCTATTAAATAAGAATATGCTTCCCTAACTGTTGTTCTTGCGACACCCAACCTTTTACTTTGTTGTAGTTCAGTAGGAATTTGTTCTCCAGGCTTTATTTTTTTATTAATAATATCTTTATAAATGGTATCAACAGTTTTATCGACTAATGTTTCCTTAGTAATTTTCCCTGTTTCCAAATCCCATTCCATATTTTCACTCCTTTTTTAAACAAATTTAAAACTATCTCCAAGGTTATTCTCTTTAGCTTTGTCTAATACAACCTTCGCTACTGATATATCCATTGCTCCAGTACCAATAGGAATACATACTACCTTTTTAGATTGCAAAGAAGTAACACTATTTTTCTTGGAAGCTAAATCTCCTATAGTAGCGTATATATTATTTTCATCTATTTTACCAGCATTTGTTAAATTACTTAAAGCCCCTCGATGCAAACATTGTTCTACATGGTCAACAATAATGTGGTCAGAGTTTAAAATGACTTCATCTTCACATTCTTGGTATGATCCCATAGGGAAAACAACTGTTCCCTCTTTAATCCATTCGTCTTTTAAAAATGGGGTTTTAGATTGTGTTACACAAACAATAGTATCTGCGTCTGCTGCTTCTTCTGGTGATTTTGCTATAATTATATCTCCTTTAACATAACTTTTCATTTCTTTTTTGAATTTTTCACTAGCTTCTTCAAAGACATCATAAACTATTAGTTTATTAATATTAAATACTTTTGATAAAGCCATAAGCTGAGTTCTGCCTTGTTGTCCTGCTCCATAAAGACCCAAAGTAATAGAATTATTATTTTGTTTAATATACTTCAAAGCATTTGCTGTTTGGGCTCCAGTTCTAAAGTTAGTTATTAATTCTCCATCCATTGCTCCTAAAAAATTACCCAACTGTGGATTAATTAAAAGGATTAAAGAAGTAATATATGGTAAATTTAATTCTTTTCTTTTCAACATCCCACCTGCCCACTTAATACCTGCTACATCTTGCCATCCGATATATGAAGGCATAGCGTTCATAAAGCCTTGATAGGGAGGGTATTTAGAGTTTTCACCGAGGTCTAATAAAACTTTTGTAGGGTTAACAGTCTTTTTTTCTCCCATATCTTTAAAGGTTTTGTCACAAATTGTTACTACTTCTTCCATTGTAATTAACTGTTTAACAGTGTCTTGATTTAATAATAAAGTGTTATCCATTTTTTAGTCTCCTTTATTCTATTTAATTATTTAGAAAATATTATTATCCAGGACTTATCCTAATCCTAAAAGGACTTTGTTTTTCTTTTTTGGTAAACTCTCTCTCTATGCTAAACTCTTTAATTGAAGTATCTATTTTTTTATCTTGGGAAATTTTTGCTATAGTTTCTCCTATTGCTGGAGATATAGTAAATCCGTGACCGCTGAATCCACTTGCAATTACATAACCTTGTTTATTAGGTTCTTTTCCCAGTATAGGTATGTCATCAATAGAGTGAGCCTCAGCTCCATAATATGTGAAATCCACCTCATAATTTTTAGATTCAGGAATAAGATTATTGACAATTTTTCTCTGTTCTTCCAGGTTCTCCCTATTAAAAATTCCATGATATTCATCACGCCCCGGCTTGGTTTGATACCCCCCTCCAGCTCTTATTCTTCCATCTATAGTTTGTTTTAATGATATTTTTTCATCCCATACACTTATTGACGGGCCCATTAATAAAGATAAAGGAGCTTCTGTAGAAGCAGACATCTGATGACAGATTGTTTTAAGCGGTAGTCGCTTCGAAGATACTGTACTATGTAGTTTTGAGGACCAAGCTCCTGCAGCATTTATAACAACTTCAGAAGCTATAAAACCTTCACTTGTATTTACTCCAATAACTGTATCATCCTCGCTTTCAATCGAATACACTTGAGTACCTATTTTAATATCTGCCCCTAGGCGCCTAGCAGCATTAGAATAGGCAATGTTAGTTAAGTAACCATTGGCATGTCCACCATCAGGATAAAATATTGCTTTTTTAAAATTCGAGGATAGAGAAGGAATTAAGTTAGCTATTTCTTTCTCATCAATTATTTTATTTCTTATGCCTTGACTATCATCATGCTTTTTTTGTTTTTTAATAAAATCATATTTTACGTCCTCTTTATAAAGCATAATTTGACCAGATTGAACATACTCAACGTCCATATCCAACTCATCTTCAAGGCTGGACCATTTTTCAATGCTTTTTTTAGCTAAATTTAATTCTCGTGTATCTCTGTTGTTAATTCTTATACCGCCAGCGGTCGCCCTAGAGGCTGATCCTTGGTTTGAAAGGCTTCCCTTTTCTATCTGCATAACTCGGACTCCATCTTTTGCCAAGTGATATGTAATTGAAGACCCTATTACTCCTCCACCTATCACAATTATATCTGGTGACATTTTTCCCACCTCATTTGTAAAATTTTAATACCCAAATAAATTTGGTAAAAACATAGCTAGCGGCTCCCAAAATACCGTGATAATTAAAACAGGCAAATAACCCATAAGTAAAAATAAAAGGGTTGGCTTTATAACTTCACTAAATTTTGCGTTTCCTGTCCTCATACCAAAATAAAGAATACTGGCATAAGGCGGAGTTATTCCTCCCATAGCTAAATTAACAGTCATAATAGCAGCAAAATGTATTGGATCTACGCCATAAGAGACCACTAAAGGAAGCAATAAAGGAGCAGTGAGAATCATAGCTGTTGAATCATTTATAACCATGCCTACAAATAATAGGAAAATACTGACAATAATAAGCATTGCTGTTTTACTTTCAGTAAAGGAAACAAATAATTCAACTAACTCTTGCGGAATTCGAAGTTGAACATATGATTGAGATAAAAAAAGGGAAAGAACAATCATTGACATAATAGCCCCAATAGAAGAAGTGGACTCCTTTAAAGTTGAATACAGATTCTTAACTGTCAGTTCTCTATATATGAAAAAACCTATCAATATACTAAGTACTCCAGCTATTGCCGCTGCTTCAGTTGGGGTAAAAAAACCGCCATAAATACCTCCCAAAATAATAACAGGCATAAGTAAACCTGGAATCGCGATCAAGAAAGTCTTACTCTTAGATGGTTTAGTAACTGAATAATCTTTATTATTAACCATATCAACAGGTTCTACCGAAAGAAAATCCGTGCTTTGTTTTTTATCTTCGTATTCTTTATTATTATGTATGACACCATTGCTTTCCAACGAGTTAGGAACTGTTTTTCTAGTATAAACAACGTTAATAATAGAGAATAAAATAATAAGTAATACACCAGGTCCTACAGTAGACAAAAACGAACCCAAAACTGTAGTACCAGTAGCCCATCCATAGATAATTAAAGGAATACTTGGTGGTATTAAAACCCCTAGTAAGGATGAAACGCTGACTAGAGATGTAGCGTACCCCCTAGAAAGACCTTGTTCTCTCATCTGAGGAATCATAATTGGACCAACCGCCGCAATTCCTGTAAAGGCGCTTCCTGATATCGCTCCTAGAATACCAGAAGCTAAAATAACTATTATTCCTAGAGCTCCTTGTATTCTCCCTATAAAAACATTTATAGCTTTTAATATTTTATCTGCTATTCCACTTACACTCACTATAGAACCAAAAAGAATAAATAGAGGAACAGCTAGTAGAACCGGGCTGGTAATTTCGTTGAAACCCCACAATATTATAGAGTTAAGTGGAATATCTGCAGCAATTATAATAAAAATTAATGCTCCACCAAACGCAAAAGGTATATTCATTCCTAAAAGAAGAAACCCAATAAGTATTAATAAGCTAATTATAAAAAGAGTTGTCACTTTTTATCACCTGCTTTAGTATAAGATTTCGCATTTTTTTTAAACATTCTCACATCATATATAAAATCAAAAATAGAATAGAAAGTCATAAGAGAAACACCTATAAACAATGCAGACTCAGCAAAAAAAAGTGGGATAGATAATAATGCACTTAATTTCCACGTTTGTAATGAATATTGAAAAAAATCAAAAAACCAAAAACAAAGAATTATACCTACAATCACAGTTAATAAACTTTTAATAATTTTTAAAATACCTTTCACATAAAAATTATTTAAAAAAGTTTCTACAATATCGACTTCAATATGGGACCTTTCTTCTGAAGCATTCGCTGCTCCAATCATATATAACCAAATAGTAGGAAATAGTAGAAGCTCCTCTATGCCCATTAGAGGCAAATTTAAAAAGTATCTTAAAATAACTTGTACTGTTACAAGAACTAATAAGGAAACTAACATAAGTACACCGAGAAAGTATTGAAAAGTTTTAGCACTTTTAATTATATAATTTAGAAAATTATTTTGAACCATTGATAACACCTCTGAATTTTATAATTAGCTAGGTGAATAATATTACTGTAAGGCCTATAGCACCATAGACCTTACACTATTTTTAGCAAGTAGAAGAACTAGCTTTTTCATTAATATCAGCTCTATGTTCTCTAGGAATAACAAATTCGAAATTTTCGTTTATTTCTGATTTTGTTAGTTTTCCATTAGCAACATCTAATAATAATTCATATAACTCTTTTCCAACTTTATCGATTGACTCACCTTCTAATATTGTCCCAGCATTGAAATCTAAGATACTGTCTAACTTTTTATAGGTTTCAGGATTACCAGTTATTTTTATTAAAGGCATGACTGCATTTCCAATAGGAGTGCCCCGGCCAGTACTGAACACAGTAGTATGAGCCCCTAACATTGCAAATCCGCTCGTATTAAATTGATCTGGACCTTCTACTCTTGCATCTACAATCCATAAACCAGGGTAAGGAATCTCGTCTTCTAATGTTATAATCCCCTGTATTTCAGAATCACCCATTTTTTTAACATTTCCCATAGATTTTTCTACCAATGTAGTTAGTCCTCCATCTTTGTTTCCCGGAGTAGGATTTATACTTTCTATAGTTGTACCATGTTCTTTTAAAAATTCTTCCCTTATATCATCAACCATATTATAAATCTCAAGGCCTTTTTCATAAGTAGAAGCATTATTAGCTACAACACCTTCACTCCCTGGAAATCCAGCTACTTCAGACATTAAAACAGTCCCACCATTCTGAATAACTAAATCAGTCATCTTACCAATAGCTGTATTACCAGATATAGGAGTAGTCCAGTCAGAACCACCGCATTGAACTCCTACAATTAATTTATCCACAGGCACCTTTTCTTTTTTCACTACTCTTGTTTCTTCTTTTATTTTATTAATAAGTGTTATGCCTTTTTTAATGGCGTGAGGAGACCCACCTTCTTCTTGAACACTCAAAAATTCAACCGGTTTTCCAGAACTTTCAATAGCTTTCATAAGCTTTTCTGAATCGGTAAACTCGCAGCCTAGTTCGACTACTAATACTCCTGCAACATTGGGATTTTTCCCTGCTGATGCAATACCTAAAATAGTTCTTGCATGACTTTCCTCTGATTCCAAGCAGCCTTTATCATGATTTAGTTCAATAGAGTCAGTTTTTAAAGCTATTTTAGAAGAGACGGTATTTATACAAGACACAGCAGATATTATTAATATATAGTTTCTAATCCCAACTTTATTTTGATTTCGCTTATAACCTTGAAATGTATCCATGCTCATTACTCTCCTCTCTCTAAATACAGTTCTCGTTGTTTTCTTCCTATTTCTGTTGTTATATCCTCTATGTTATGCGAATGCACAAATTCACCAACAAAAATGTCTTGTTTAGCTTTTCCTATAGGTACACTATATTTTAAAATCATTCCACCTTTTTTAATATTTTCTAGCGCAACTTTATGCCCGGTTGGAATATCGTCTTGCGCTTTTATTTGAGTATCAAGAACTGATATTAGATCACCTTTGTTACTATTTTGTATAACTATCCCAACATTATCTAAATCTTCTATCTTTATTGCTTTCATTTATTAATTTCTCCTTTATTAAGAGATAGTAGATTACTCCTCAAACTCTATTTCTTCCTTTACATCTTCAAAGACATCTCCATATTCATCTTGAATTTCAGGCCAAACTTCTTTCCTCACATGATCAGCATATTCATCTAACTCTTCATCTGTAAAATCAATTACTTCTACCCCCTCTTCTTCCATTAATTCATCATATTTTGTATCTTCTTTTTCATCTTGTTCAAATGCATCTTCTTCAAAATCTTCAGCTATATCCATAATTGAATTTTGATCCTCTTCAGATAAATTATCAAATTCACTTTTGTTTACTGTTAAATAATGAGATTCAAAATGAGTTTTAACAGGCATAATATATTTACCAAGGTCTTTATACTCGTTATAGTATAATTCGGTTCCACCTCCGATAGACCCGTCAATTACTCCCGTCTGTAATGAAGTAAATACTTCTGTTGCAGGTAACGGAGTAACTGAAAAGCCAACACCTTTTCCATATTCTTCAAAAGATTTCATTCCAGGTACTCGAGCTTTAACTTTTTTATCTGATGTAGGGTCCTTCGGCTCATTTACTTCATCTGATAAAAAGATAGAACCGAAATATTGCGGGTATACAGCTAATAATTTTATATCTTGTTCTTCTAATTGCTCAGAAAGATATTCCGTTACCAAACCATCTTGGCTATTATATAACTGGTTAGCCTCTTCCCAATCAGCCGCCAAAGAAGGAACAACTGCAAATTGAAGCGTTGGGTCAGATTCAGTTCCTAACGAAGCTAATTGCATGTCTATTTCACCTTGCGACACACTTTCTTGAACGTCTTGATAATCTCCTAATTGAGCACTATCATAGGTGTCTATATTTACACGCCCCTCAGTTTGGTCTGCAACATCATCTGCGAACTTTTTCGCATCATCATCAGTTCTAGTGTCCGGCGGCCTAATATGGTTTAATTTCCAAGTTACTTCACCCTCAGCATCAGCATTTGAATCTGAAGAACATCCCGCCACAACACTTATCAACATTATGAATGAAAGCGCTTTTAATAAATGTTTCAATATTACTCCTCCCAAATAGTAAGATTTTAATATATATTACAATATGGTTGTCTGTTTGTCTACATTATTTTAGAAATTTTCTAAATAAACTGATAAAATGTTTATATTATCATGAAATTTGTTAAATAGTTACTTATAATTTGCTGCATATTTTTTTATGAAATCTGCAAAATGACAAGGAGAGATATAATGAACGATATGATAAAAGGAATACTTTTATTACTTATTTCCGCTTTTGGTTTTTCTATGATGGCTGCATTTGTAAAACTTTCAGGTGACTTGCCATCAATGCAAAAGACTTTTTTTAGAAATTTCATTTCCGCTATTATTGCATTTATCTTTGTTATTTATAATCGTGAAAGCCTTTT
>Ga0079226_10002716_pt1 | contig 13665 bp, 10 predicted proteins | sample Poulit2014_FD_76345 | JGI IMG/M metagenome (GOLD analysis project Ga0079226, IMG submission 76345) | Agricultural soil microbial communities from Georgia to study Nitrogen management - Poultry litter 2014 | ecosystem: Environmental > Terrestrial > Soil > Agricultural land | place: USA: Georgia... | reverse complement strand
TACCACGCCCGTGCAAGCTTTGGCCTGACCTTGCTGAACGATGGCATGGACGATGCCGATACACTGATGTATCAGGCGGATCTGGCCATGCAGCAAGCCAAGGCCAGCGGCGGAGAAAATGCAGTTTTCTATAACGCCTCGATTCAACAGGAAGTTCAGAAACGCATGCAGCTGGAGCAAGACCTGTTCAAGGCCATTGGTACCAGTCAACTCAGGATGGTCGTGCAGCCGCAAATTGATCGGCATGGGGATACGGTCGGGGCCGAGTTGCTGATGCGCTGGGATCACCCCGAAGAAGGCATTGTTGCGCCGGATGTGTTTATCCCCCTCGCTGAGGAAACCGGCTTCATCCATGAGCTTACGCGCTGGTCCGTTACTGTGGCCTGTGACCTGGCAAACGAACTTCAGGATCGTCAGCTCCCCTACACCCTGTCAGTGAATATCAGCCCCAAGTGCATCAGAAGCACCGACTTTGCCGTCTTTGTCGAGGAGACACTCAAGCAGACGGGTGTACCAGGGCACCGACTGATCTTTGAGGTCACGGAAGGGGTCTGGATACAGAATATCGAGCATGTCCGCAGTGCCATGCTTGCCTTCACTGAAATGGGCATACAGTTTGCCATGGACGATTTTGGCAGCGGCTATGCCAACCTGGCTTATCTCAAACACCTGCCCCTGTCAGAACTCAAGATAGACAAGAGCCTGGTACATGGCATCCCCGACGACAGCAACAGCACGGCCATCAGCAACTTCATCATCTTGCTGGGCCAGCAACTGAATATGCGGGTGGTGACAGAAGGCGTGGAAACTCGAACTCAATCACTCTTCCTGTATAGCCGGGGCTGCAACGCCCAGCAGGGCTATTTGCACGCCCGCCCCATGCCAATACCCGATTGGCTGATTTCCGTTACCCCTGCGCGCTCCCGACCGGACTCCGGCACAAGACAAGCGCTCTAGGCATCCCTGATGCCGGTTTTAGTGCTCCCATATTACCATCGTGCTAATCAGTTAACAATTCTTGCATTGGGAAATATCCGTATCACCCCTAATATTAGAGTGGATATGTTCTTGTGGCAGACTTGGCAACTGAATCTGGCGGGTATATGTGAGCAAACTCGGAAAAACAATCAAACGGCTTCGCACGGAACGCGGCCTGTCACAACGTGAATTGGCTGCCGCTGCAGGCATGGGACAAAGCGACATCTCCAAGCTGGAACGTGGCGCGGTCGCTGAAACGACAGGCATTGTCCGCCTGGCCATCGCACTGGACGTCAGCCCCGTCTACCTGGAAACGGCGGATGACCGATATGCAGGGCTTGGGGCGCTGGGCGCCATTCCCCTCTCGGAAGCTATGGATTTTCGGTCCATTGTTTCCATGACAGACTGCGCCATGGCGCCCACCCTCATGTCGGGCGATTTGCTTGTCATCGACAGTGAGACAACCATGGTGGCTGACAATGCCATTTACGCCTTCTCGCTGAACGAAACGCTGTTTGTGCGCCGGCTATTCAATAATGGCGCATGCGGCACCATGACGGCGCGCCCGGACAATACCCGGCATCCCTCGTTTGTTCTGGGTACGTCCACATCAGAAAAACTGCAAATACATGGTCGGGCCCGCTTTGCCTGGCGGACGATCCAACTCTGACGCCGCGGAATAATTACTGGCAAAACTTGAGCACGGATGAACCCGACCCGCTAAAGAGTTGGGGCCAGCGGCAAGGACAGAAGAGTACGATTGATACTTCTGTAGAAACATCTAATCATGCCAATGCCACACAAGCGTGATCTTACAAACCCGTTCGAATTTATCCGACGTCATGCACGATACGCTAGCGTATGTCACCAGGAACAAACAAGCATAGCAGTGTGGAAGACATGGTGAAGTTCGCCAGGACGCGCCCCGCTATCGAACGGCAACACCTGCAAGAATTCCTTGAGCTTGACGATCCGTATACGTTATCGGTAGACGTGGCCGCTGCCGAACATGCTGCAGACGGCGCCAACAACGAGCATCTGAACGAACGTCTGTGCACCGTGCGCGTCAATACAATCGGGCTCGGCCTGAAGGATGATGAAATCAAAAAACCGGTTGCCGCCAGTGCCCGGGCCGTCAATATGGAAAAGTACCTGGCCATGCCGTGGGCAGGCCAGTATTTTGCAGGCATGCCTGTGGAACTGGAGGCCAAGCCCGCCCCTGGATACCGCTTCAGTCACTCGTCCATGAAGGGCTTGAATATCGGCGCGCACAAACAGGTAACCCCGAGCTGGTCCTGACGCCAACCCAAGACACCACTCTATCCGGGCTGTCATGGTGCCAATACACGATGCTGATGAGACCTATTGAAAGCAATGCGTGCCCGCAAAACCATAAAAAACCTGCCCCGGCAGCCGCATGCCGTATACTCATGTAAAATTCTCTTACGTACTACGGCCCACTGAACGGGGACTATGTGTTTATTCGATATGCAACCATTGGGATCTTTAACACCGGAATCCACTGGACTGTATTTTTCTCGCTGCACCATTGGGCGGACTTATCACAAGCAGTCGCCAATCTGATCGCATTCTGTGTGGCTGTAACGTTTTCGTTCTTCATGAATGTCCGATATACATTCAGAACAATTCCTCAGTCATCCGACTATTTCCATTTTGTATTGTTCATGGCCGCTCTTAGCCTGATTACTGGTTTGATTGCTGATTATTTTCGCATCTTTCCTCTATTTACCATGATCTTCTTCCCAGCCATCAGTCTCCTTTTTGGCTATGCGTATTCTCGGTATATCATATTCAAGAAAAGCAGAGAAACATGAGAATATCCCTAGTTGTTCCGGTTTTTAACGAGCAGGAATCAATAGCTCTGTTCCATAAGACCGTTCATGATCAGCCTGAACTGAAAGCACATGACATAGAAATCGTATTTATTAACGATGGCAGCACCGACAGCACTCAATCAATAATTCACTCGCTGTGCCAGTCAGATAATAATGTTTCATTAATCACCTTTTCCAGAAATTTTGGGAAAGAAGCCGCATTGTTTGCTGGTTTAAAGCATGCTACAGGCGATGTCGTCATCCCCATGGACGTTGACTTGCAGGATCCGATTGAACTCGTTCCAAAGATGCTTGAACGTTATCACGACGGGGCCGATGTTGTTCTGGCTAAACGCATGGATCGCTCCAGCGATACGGCGATCAAGCGGCGCAGTGCCGAATGGTTCTATTCCATACACAACAGGATTTCACCGCAAAAAATTGAACCTAATGTAGGTGATTTTCGGCTGATGAGTCGCCAGGTGGTAGACCAGATCATTCAACTGCCCGAGCGACAGTTATTCATGAAGGGTCTGCTCAGCTGGGTCGGTTTTGATACAGCAGTTGTCGAGTATAAACGGCCCGAGCGAGCGGCCGGACGGAGCAAATTCAATGGCTGGAGGCTGTGGAATCTGGCGCTGGAAGGCTTTACTTCATTTTCTACTGCCCCCCTCCGTATATGGACCTATATTGGTGCTGGTGTTGCATTGACTGCCTTCTTGTACGCTCTGCTTATCATTGCCAAGAAGATCCTGTTTGGTGAGGCTGTCACAGGGTACGCGTCCACGATGGTGACTATCCTGTTTTTGGGTGGAATCCAGCTGATTGGAATAGGCGTATTAGGAGAATATATCGGACGAATATATATAGAAAGCAAACAACGCCCAAAATACATTATAAAAAGCCGGACGATCAACGGTAAAAAACATTAACGCTTTCAACTTGCCATGCATCAAACTATTCGACGACAGATACCAACCCTAGTTCTCATATTCTCCCTTGTGGGAATATGGATTCTCAACTACCTGACCCCAATGCATTCTGATGATTTCAGGTACAAGATGCAGGGATTTGCTCCCGTAGCCCACTGGAATCACTATATAAGCTGGAGCGGTCGTGTTGTGGCCGACTACATCAGCCCTCTGTTGCTGCATATACCAGGCAAGTGGTTGCTGGCATCTGTACAGACACTGGGATTGTTTAGCTTGATTATGGTCATCTTTCGCTCCGCGTCAGAGTATCAGGATCCATATGCCTCTGCAGAGCAGAAAATCTGGGTCAGAACTTTCATTGTTTTACTGTTCTTGCTGTCAATTCCACATTTTGGTGAGATCACAATGTGGGTGGTTGGCAGTGCCAATTATCTTTGGCCAGCCTTGATCTACTCACTGTTCCTGATGTCACTTATGCATTATGTGCATCGGCGCAAGGTAGCAACTTACACCTACTTCATCGCTCTTCTCGCTGGCTGCAGCAATGAAAATGCTGCGGTCGTGCTGGTTGGAGTTACGGCTTTGCTGATTGTCTGGCAAGTGGCAATCGACAAAAAGATGGATTGGCGCCTGCTGGTGATTTTTGCGTTGATTGCCATCGGGGCAGCCATATTGATCGGTGCTCCGGGGAACTATATCCGTCTTCAGCATCCCGCGTTTGAATGGTTTCGGGAGCTGACATTCATTGAGAAGGCTCAGTATCACTTTTCACGTCGTATGCCTCGTGTCATTCACAAGTCAAAACTTGGCTACTCAGTCTGGACAGTCTTGTTCATCTGGCTGCTCATCTGGCACAAGCCAAAGCTCATGACTGACCATAAAAAACCGACATCATTTGGCATGATGCTTGTGTTTGCAGCAATGGCAGTGGCGGCCAGTGCAGTGCAGGTCGCATCGCCTTCTGGTGCCACCAGGGCCATGATGCCATCATTTGTATTTCTTGTTTTTTCCATTACATTCGGCCTTTACACTGCACTGGAAAACCCGAGAGTATTGAAATGGTTAAAGCGCGGTGTCATGGGGCTTTCATTGATAACGGTTCTTGTCTTTCTGGAGGTTTTCCCGACATATACTGCATTGTCAAAGCAGGAAAGCATACGCAATGAAATTCTGGAAAGCAATACAGCTGGCAAAACGAAAGCGCCTGATTTTTATATCCGCTGGCTGGTTACGTCATCGTACCGGATAGATACGTTTTACAGTGCCGGCGCAATGCGTCGATTCTTTGACCTCGAGCAGCTCGATATCTTTGAGCCTGCATTTGATTATTCCATCATCACGACTCCCGGCCGTCGTATCGATACCATGCATGGACCCGCAGGACTGCGGCAATCATGGTTGAATTCTGAAAAATATCTTTTGGACACCATCATCACTCTGGAAACTGATGATGATATGAGTGATGGCTCCACATCGTGGGACATAAGAGTCACAGATTACTTTGGACGCAGCAAAGTGTATAAATTATCTGATCCGGTCAACATCGATAGCCGAGCTTTCGTCTCGGCCCGAGTCGGGGTGCCACGGTTTTTAATCAAGGATTACGAGATTATCGAAAAGACTGCTCGCCCGATGTCTGATGATTGATCTGGATGCCAGGCATAAGGGAATTTATTTTTATCTGCCTGGCTAGATCTCTACCATCAAAGCACAAAGAACACGGCAGCGCAGCACACCAAGCCCAGTACATAGCCCCAGGCCGATCGGCGCAGCAAGGCATCTTCCGATTGTCCCCATAACGACCACGGGCTTCCCAGTTGAAGCATTCTGGATTTTGGTAAAGCCCGGATCGCATTCCAGACATCCCGGACTCGCTGATACTGCTGCCCGTTTTCCGGATCAGCCGCCAGCCATTCGGCAAAAGCCTGCCGATCTGCCTCATCCACGCCATCCCTGGAATGCATGCGTGTGTACCAATATACGGCTGCCCTTGCCGCGCAACCCTGTTTCCGGCTATCGCTTTGCTGAATCATGAGCATGTTCTCCCTGTTCTGTGGTTCCCGTCATGGGGCCTTGCTGTCTGACGGCGCTTTCCCCATTCTGTCTGCCAGGTGGTTGGTGATGTGGACCATGCACGTTTCCAGCTGCCGCAAGGAAATTCCCAATCTTGAGGCAATCTCCTGATTGGACAGTTGATCAAGCTCGCGCAGACGGATGATGGCCTGGCACAAACCAGGCAACTCCGCCAAGGCATCGACCAGGACGGGATCCGGTGCTGCACCGGATCTTCTTTGTTGCACCCCTCGCATATTTGTCACCACTTGCTTCCAGAACGTCTTGAAAACCGCACAAACACTGCCCTTGCGCGAAACACTAGTAAAAACCCTTATTTGATAACGCAACTCGTTCTCATTACCATTCCAACTTAGACCTTAACGGTTTACGCCATGTTTATCAATACACGAGTGCTTTATTCAGGACAGCATCATGACAACCACAACCGACAACTTGCCACGCGCTCAACAGATCCGCGCCGAATACAACACGCTGAGACAATGCCATCCCGAGCTTCCGGTGAGGGATGCCGCCCATGCCCTGGGCCACAGCGAAATGGAGCTGATTGCGGCTGGCGCAGGCGGAATAACCCCTACACCCCTGGGCTCTCGTCCGCAGCAAGTCTTTCATTCCCTGTCGTCATTGGGCCGCGCCATGGCCTTGACCCGCAATGATTGGTGTGTTCAGGAGCGCCATGGCTGCTATGAAGACATCCATGCCGGTAGCCGCACGGGATGCGTGCTGGGGAAGGATCTGACCCTGCGCCTGCGCTTCGAGAACTGGGGAAGCGCCTGGGCAGTCAATGACAATGGGCAATGCAGCATTCAATTCTTCGATTCGGGAGGCACGGCCGTCCACAAGGTAGTTTGCACGGAAAACACCAACATGCGGGGTTATCTTGATGTGGTCAGGCAATTTGCTGTGGCTTGCCCCTGCTGGCCAACCATCCGGCCCGTTGAGAACACCACGGCGTCCCTGAGCACATCCCCACGGATTCTGCGCAGCCACTGGATGAAGATGGATAGCGGCGATGCGTTTTACAGTCTGCTGCAAAACCTCAAGATATCGCGTCTGACGGCCTTGCGTACGGTGGGCAGTGATCTGGCTCAGCAAATAGACAATGTCATTGTGGAACACATGCTCAAGGACGTTATCCGGCAGCGCATGCCCTTTGTCTGCTCGGTGCGCAACCATGGAGTGATTCAAACACATTGCGGAGCCATTTCCCGGCTTGAGCGCAATGGATCCTGGTTCAGTGTTCTGGGTGACGATTTCGAACTGAATATCGACACATCCGCCATCACCCAGACATGGATTGTCCACCGTCCTGCTGGCAGCGACTGGACCACCTCCTTCGAATGCTTTGCCGCCAATGGTGACCAGGTCGTGCAATTTTCTGGTGCCAACAGACCGGGTGATCCCAACCTGCCTTCATGGCACAACCTGATGACCGCGTTTTGCCCTGAACCTCTGGCTGCCTGATCTGGCTGATCTGGCTGATATTTTCCTTCACAGAGTCTGTGTTTGATAATCAATCATTATCATTCTTGCTCGTATGCACCAAGGAAACACGTATGTCTTACATAAAAAGACGCAAGCATCATTCTGTCAACGGCCTGGCATCCGGAGCCAGTCTGGGGGCTGCCTTGCTGGCTGGCGTGGCACCTTGGCCAATCAGCGCGCAGGACACGTCTTCCCAGACACCGTCCACCGCCCAGGAAGCGCCCGATGCAAATACCGCCATCACCACATTGCCAACGGTGACGGTAACGGGGGAGGAACAAGGCTATCTGCGCGAGCAGCTGAACAGCCCGAAGTTTGTCACCCCCGTCTCTCAGACTCCCAAGACCCTTCAAATCATCAGTCGGGAGCTGATGGAAGACCAGAAAACCACCAATCTCACGGAAGCCTTGCGCAACACGCCGGGCGTAGGCGCGTTCTCCATGGGCGAAACGGGAAGCAGCAGCACAGGCGACGCGGTTTACATGCGGGGCGTGGATGCTTCCGGATCAATTTTTGTTGATGGGGTGCGCGATGCCGGCTCAATCAACCGCGACACTTTCAATATCGAGCAGGTAGAGGTGGTCAAAGGCGCAGACGGGTCGCTGTTTGGTCGAACGGCGCTGAACGGCACCATCAACATGGCAACAAAAAAAGCACACCTGGGCAACCGGGGTGAACTGGACCTGCAACTGGGTACGCACAATCAAAGACGCGCCACGGCAGATTTCAACCAGCAGATTGGCGAGCGCACCGCCATCCGGCTAAACCTTGTCGGAGAAAACAGTCATGTGCCAGGCCGTGACAAGGTAAGGAACAAACATTGGGGCATTGCTCCTGCCATTTCGTTTGGCCTGGGAACGGATACCCGGCTGCATCTGGACTTCCTGCACATTGACCAGCGCAACCAGCCTGACGGCGGCCTGCCCACGCTGGGCTTGCCAGGCTACCATGCTGATCCGGATCATCCTGAATTTGCCCGTGCTCCCCGACCTGACAGTACCAATTATTACGGAACGTACTCTGACTATGACAATGTGCGCAAAGATCAGTTTACGGCTACCTTCGAGAAGGACATCAATGACCGGGTCACCTTCCATAACATTACGCGTTGGGCGCGTACCCATCAGCAATACGTGCTGAGTTCATTTTCATCTGACTGGGATCCCACGTGGGACATGCATGATTTCAGCAACTGGCAGGCCTCGCGGGCCGTGAACACCAAAGATCAAGTCAACCGCATCTTTACCAACCAGGCCGGGTTTGTCCACGAACTGGAAACGGGGCCGGTATCCCATACCCTGTCCTACGGGCTGGAGTTCTCGCAAGAGCGCGTGCGATCCCACAACATGGACGTCGTGCCTGATGCGAGTCAGTTTCCCTTGAACATTTACCACCCCTCGCATGCCGGAGGTTACCGTGCGGAGGGCAATGGCACGGGCGCCACAGGCCGCACGACTACCATCGCCGGTTACCTGTTCGACACGCTGGAAGTAGGGGATCGTTGGCAGCTTAATGGCGGGCTGCGTCTGGATCACTACCGGGCACGTTTTGACAGCACCGAGTCCAACCCCCGACTGGAGGGCATCCACAGCAAGAAGAACAAGAACCTGCTCAGTTGGCAATTGGGAGCGCTCTACAAGCTCAATGCGTATGGCAACATCTACGCCCAGTATGCCGTCGCCCAGCAGCCACCGGGCAATGACGGCCTGATGCTCAGTGGCAAGGCCAAGTATCCGGACCGGCCGGAATACGATCCGCAACGATCCAGGACCCTTGAGCTGGGAACGAAATGGAAGGTGCTGGATGACAATCTGCTGCTGTCGGCTGCCGTGTTCAGAACAGACATAGACAACCAGGTTGAAGTGGATGAAGTATCCGGGGACTTTGTTCAATCGGGCGAAAAGCGGATACAGGGGCTGGAGCTGTCCGCCACAGGCCAGATCACACCCAATTGGGACGTCATGCTGGGATATACACGTTTGAGCGCCAAAGTCCGCAAGGGTGCCGAAGTGGCCAAGGACGGTAGCAAGTCGTTGATTTACACGCCTCGGGATGCGTTTTCTGGCTGGACCAGTTATCGCTTTGCCAATGGACTGACCGTAGGCGGCGGTGCCCGCTATGTCGGCACCATGCAACGGGATGCCAAAGGCACCCCGGCCACTCCCGAGCGCATTGACAGCTATTGGGTGGTGGATGCCATGGCGCGATACGCGGTTAGTGATAATGTTGATGTTCAGCTCAATGGTTATAACCTGACCAACAAGAAGTACGTGGCAGCCATCAACAAGAAGGGCCACCGGTATATTCCGGGCGTGGGCCGCTCTGCCATGCTTTCACTACGTATCAAGTACTGATCACCATGATGATGCATGTTCCCGCCGTGCTGAGTGCACAAGAAGTTGACACCTTTCGCCAGCGCCTGCTGGACAGCACCGAGTGGGTGGATGGACGGCAGACCGTTGGCTCGCAAGGGGCAGAAGTCAAGCGTAATCTGCAGCTTTCTGATGTATCCGCCTTGCGCCACGAACTGTCCAGCCAGATTCTGGCAGCCCTGGCAAAAAACGACCTGTTTTTTGCTGCCGCCCTGCCCTTGCGCATCTTGCCACCGCTGTTCAATCGTTATCGGGATGGCGGCACCTATGGCATGCATGTCGATGGCGCGGTGATGCGTACCGGCGACGCCGCTCTGATCCGATCGGACGTGTCGTGCACGCTGTTTTTCAGCCATCCTGACGAGTATGAAGGCGGCGAGCTCGTGGTTTCGGACACCTACGGCGAGCACGACGTCAAGCTGCCGGCAGGCGATCTGATCCTGTACCCGTCATCCAGTCTGCATCGCGTCAATCCGGTGACGCGCGGCGAACGCCTGGGGGCGTTTTTCTGGATCCAGAGCATGATCCGCGATGATGCCCATCGGCGTCTGCTATTTGATATGGATACGGCCATTACCCGCCTGACTGAAACCCAGGCGGATCGCGCCAGCGTCGTCAAATTGACCGGCATTTATCATAACTTGCTGCGGCAATGGGCTGAGACGTGATGCGTCTGTCCTTGTCATGAATGATGGACGAGACGCCAGGCCCCGGCACTAAGCACTGAGATCAGCAGCACAGCAAGGCAGGTGAGCCAGGCCAGACGGTCAGCGCAGGCGCCTGACCGTAAATGAGCAGGCTGCATGCAGCATCTTTCTGGTTGTGGGTACCCAATGCTCTATTGATGCTTGAAATCGGGCTTGCGTTTTTCCACAAACGCCGTCATGCCTTCCTTCTGATCTTCGGTAGCGAACAACGCATGGAAATTTCGCCGCTCGAACATCAAGGCATCGTTCAAGTTGCCTTCGTAAGCCATATTGACGCATTCCTTCGCCATCATGATGGAAGGCAGCGACATGGAAGCGATTACCGTTGCCGCTTCGATGGCCTCATCCAGCACACGTTCCGGCGAAACCACGCGCGACACCAGCCCGGCGCGCTCGGCTTCTGCGGCGTCCATCATGCGTGCGGTAAGGATGAGATCCATGGCCTTGGCCTTGCCCACAGCGCGTGGCAGCCGTTGTGTGCCCCCTACCCCCGGGATCACACCCAACTTTACTTCGGGCTGTCCGAATTTGGCATTGTCGGCAGCGATGATAATGTCGCAAAGCATTGCCAGTTCACAGCCGCCGCCCAGAGCGTAGCCTGCCACGGCGGCAATAATGGGCTTGCGTATGCGCTTGAGGGCATCCCAGTTACCCCCAAGATAATCGTTCTTGTAGACGTCCATGTAGCTGTAGTCGCTCATGGCGCCGATATCAGCGCCTGCAGCAAAGGCCTTCTCATTGCCTGTCAGGACCATGGCACCGATATTCTCGTCAACATCAAACTGGTGCAGCGCTGTATAGAGCGCTTCGATCAGCTCGTTATTCAGCGCATTCAGCATCTTGGGGCGGTTCAGGGCAAGAATGGCAACGCGGCCCTGTACCTCTACTTTTACTAATGGTTCGGACATTGACTTCTCCTGATGAGAGAGCATAAAAAACATGACGCCTCAGCATGCAGCGTAACCCTGCATGACACTGACGTCGACGATAGGTATCAGTAACCTTACTATCCTACCGCTTTTTGATGCCGCTATAACGCCGGTAGTCACCAGGGGTGTTGCCAGTCCAGCGCTTGAACGCCCGATGGAATGCTGATACCGACGCAAAACCGTAGTCGTGTGCAATTTCATCCAGACTTTTATCGCTGTTGATCAGATCGAAAATCGCGAAGTCACGGCGCAAACCATCTTTTATGGACTGGAACGAAGTGTGTTCAGTCGCCAGGCGCCGGATCAGCGTGCGAGGTGATACATGAAACCTGGCTGCCGTCTGGATCAGTGAATAATTAAGTCGGCTGGAGTTGCTGAGAAACTCGCGCACCTTCATGGAAAGCACGTGTTCTTTATAGGTTGTGAAGATCCAGTCGCGGGGCGCGCGCTCGAGAAAGGGACGCAAGTCGGCATAGGGCCTCTTGAATCGCTGACTGGCAAGCTCGGCATGAAAGAAAATGGTTGAGCAGGCCGCATCGTAGTCCACCACTGCCGGAAACAGCACGCGATAATCTTCGGAAAAATCAGGACGAGGAAATGCAAAGGACACTCTGTGCAAGGTGACTTCGTACCCGATCAGCCACGAAACCACCCCATGAGCAAGCTTGATCATCAGCATATGCCCGAACCGGTTGACAGCCTGCTGCCCTGATGGCGTCAGCCGCGGTATCAGGCTGATGCTGAATGAGGACTCATCCTGCTGGAGCTCGAGCCGGTAATCATCCAGAATGAGATTCCATACCTGCGTGAAACGATACATGGCGGCGGCCACGGACTTGGCATTGTGTACGCTGCGGCACAGAACCTTGAGCGCTCCGGTACGGACAGGTCGTGACCACAAGCCCATCATCTCGTCACCGGTCTCGATGGCGGCAATCTGATATAGCCTGACCAGTTGCTCATGCGTGATGCGCGCATGCTTGCGCCGGGCCAGATCGGATGAAATGCCGGCCCGCATCAGAAAATCGTTCAGACGCGATTCATCGCAGATTTTTTCAAGCGCCAGCAACAAATCGCGCAGCAGCTCGACCGACACGGTCGAGGTGATCACCTGCCGCGCTATTTGTTTAGTGGTGACTGTCACGACATACAGGCAAGCTGCTTCGCTTGTTCACAAGTGGTCAGCCGGTAGCCCGGCCAGCATAGCGTTCAGCAATCGCGCCATCGGCAATCGTGCTTGCAAACGCGCCGACACGCGGCAACACATGCACGGCATACATGACTGCAGTCGTTATCTTGTTGGTGTGGAACGCGTCAGAGCTGCCATCGTGCAGGGCTTTGGCCGCCGCAAGCGCACTGCGTGCCAGTTGCCAGCCGGCATGAACCGTTCCGGCCTGCATCAGGCACGGCACACTGCCCATGAAGGCACCACGAATGTTTTCCCCCATCATTGCCAATATGTGATCCAGTGAAGCCTGGTAGTCACGCGCAGCCTGCTCGAGCCGGTCGGCAATCAGGTGCAACCCGTCGGAATCCGGGTACTCGGCCTTGCGCAACTGCATCACGGTTTCCAGCATCTGTGACACCTGCGCCTGCGCCACACCTGCCCCATCGCGAGCAATCTTGCGTCCGATGAAATCATTGGCCTGAATGGCGGTCGTGCCTTCGTAGATCGGCAGGATCCGGGCATCCCGGTAATGCTGGGCAGCACCCGTTTCTTCGATGTAGCCCATGCCGCCATGGACCTGCAACCCCAGAGACACCACCTCGATGGCCGATTCAGTACAGAAAGCCTTGACGATTGGCACAAAATATTCATATAAGGCAAGATACTGTTTTTGCAGCGCGAGATCGGTTTCGTGCGTGGCCCTGTCTTGACATGAGGCGGCCACATACGCCACGGCACGTGCGCCTTCAGTCAGGCCCCGCATGATGCCCAGCATGCGCTGTACATCCGGGTGGCGGGCAATTGGCACCGCAGACCCTGATCCCTCGACGGCGCGGCTCTGTATTCGTTCGCTGGCATAAGCCTGAGCCTGCTGCAGGGAGCGCTCGGATATGGCAATACCCTGAATCCCCACGGCATAGCGTGCTGCGTTCATGGTAATGAACATATACTCCAGGCCCCGGCATTCTTCACCGATCAGGTAGCCGACTGCACCCTCGCCGACCTCGCCTTTGCCAGCACCATAAAGCAGCGCTGCCGTCGGGCTGCCGTGTACGCCCAGCTTGTGTTCCAGCGATGCACAATACACATCGTTGCGCTTGCCCAGGCTGCCATCAGCATTGACCAGATACTTGGGCACCAGAAACAGGGAAATGCCCTTTCCCCCACGCGGGGCATTGGGTGTTCG
>Ga0079226_10002715_pt1 | contig 13666 bp, 11 predicted proteins | sample Poulit2014_FD_76345 | JGI IMG/M metagenome (GOLD analysis project Ga0079226, IMG submission 76345) | Agricultural soil microbial communities from Georgia to study Nitrogen management - Poultry litter 2014 | ecosystem: Environmental > Terrestrial > Soil > Agricultural land | place: USA: Georgia... | reverse complement strand
TTTAGTAGGTAGGTCTATAGGAGAAGAAAGATTAGATAGGGCAGACACATTTATCAGGGAATCTAATCGATTAGCGCTAATAGCTTCTGTATTTTTTGGAGCAATATTTTTCTTCTTTGGCCCTCAGCTCACAGCCCTATATACAGATGATACTTCGGTTATTGAACAATCTGTAGATATAATGAAGATCATTGCCCTAATTCAACCCTTCCAAGGGTCTGCATTTGCTATATCAGGTGGTCTAAGAGGTGCAGGAGATACAGTATCAACCTTAATAGTTACTTTGTTTGGAGTTGTGGTGGTCCGACTAAGTGTAGCCTATGTTCTAATAAATATAGTGGGTATGGGATTAGTAGGAGCATGGATTGCCATGTTGCTAGACCAGATAACCAGATGGATAGGCATAATTCTTAGGTATAGAATGGAAAAATGGAAAACTATTAAATTAAAATAAATATTTAAGGAGTGATATTTTATGGATAATAAACAATTAGACATAATTAAGAACAAGGATGGTTTTATCGCTGCTTTAGACCAAAGTGGTGGATCTACCCCTAAAGCTTTAGGACTATATGGTATCAAAGAAGATGCATATAGTAATGAAGGGGAAATGTTTGATTTAATTCATGATATGAGGACTAGAATTATTAAGAGCAAGGCATTTACAAATGACAAAATAATCGGTGCAATACTTTTTGAACAGACTATGGATAGACAAATCGATGGCAAATATACTGGAGACTATTTGTGGGAAGAAAAAGGTATTGTTCCCTTCCTAAAAGTAGATGAGGGATTAGATGAAGAGGAAAATGGGGCACAATTAATGAAATCAATGCCAAACTTAGATGAATTGCTAGAAAGAGCTAAAGAAAGAAAAGTCTTTGGAACTAAAATGCGTTCTGTAATTCATACTTCTAATATAGAAGGTATTAGAGCTGCTGTATCACAACAATTTGCAGTAGGACAATTTATATTTGATGCAGGATTAATTCCTATACTTGAACCAGAAGTGGATATCAATAGCCCATCTAAAGCTGAAATTGAAGAAATCATGAAAGCAGAAATCTTAAAGCATTTGGATAATTTAGATGGAGATACTAAAGTAATGCTTAAACTAACTATACCCTCTAATGATAATTCTTTTAAACAGTTAATAGAGCATGAGAGGGTTATAAGAGTAGTTGCTCTGTCTGGAGGATATAGCAGAGAAGAAGCAAATGAAAAACTAAGTGACAATACAGGCCTCATAGCCAGTTTTTCAAGGGCATTAACAGAAGGACTATCAGCTAAGCAGACTGATGATGAGTTTGATGAGATATTAGCTAGGTCTATAGATGGAATTTATAAGGCATCTATTCTATAAATCCTAATCAAAGGAGCTAAAACATTGTTTTAGCTCCTAACTTTTTACATGGATAGTATTAACTGTTTTCGTCCTTTACCCCAAAAATTAATGAAAATAGTCCACTCTTTTTTTCTTGAACTTCTGCCTCTACCTTCTTTGTTACCTGATTATTTACATACTGCGAACTAAATCTATTTCTGTCATAATTTTTATTTATTTCTTGGTGTTGAATATCCGAATGGGAAGTAGTGTCTGAAGCTGGCATAAATTGTCTATTTACTTTTTGACTAATATTAGTGGTATTTTGTAAGTCTTTAAATGTAAGCTCCTTATGATTCTTTCTATCTTCACTATTCTGCTCCAATGATAAAGTATCACCATTTTCATTACTGCTTATTAGTCTGTAGGTCTCCGATATTATTTGTTTTAATTTTATTATATCCTCTGAATTTAAATTAGAGGTATCAATAAATCCATCATGAATTGATTGTATATTATTCTGGATCTGTTCTGTTTGATATTTTAAATATTTTATTTCATCTTTAACTTTCGTGAAGCTTTGTATAGTCCTGGCAGTTTCATCATCTACTTCCATATTTCCACTATCCTCTTTATTCAAGAGTTCCATGAGACTTTGTATGAGATAAAAATATTTTTCGTTTTCTTTTCTCATCAGATTAATTTCTTTTTTACACTCTATGACTTGAGTTGCTAATAGTCTTATTTGACCTTCTAAAATATCCTCATTCATGTTCATATACACCTCCTCAAAAAACAATTATCTCCATCATTATATGAGGATTTATAAGTATATGTGAATTGTCACACATACTACCGGACAAACATATAGTGATAGTAGATAAAATTAAGAAAGGAATGAAAATCATGAGCACGAAAAATAAAAAAAATATCCAAGACACCCTGTGTATTAACACAGAAAAAATATATGACTGGATTGTTGGTGATTCCACTGGATCCACAACTATTGATGTTGATGATTTACCAATAGCTTTGCCCGCCGATGCCACCAATGTAGAGGCTAATTGTACTTTAACTGATGAAGACGGAGACCCTATACCCATAAATACGCAGATTGATATAGTAGAAGTCACACCTAGGGAAGAAAGACAAATAGATGTAGATGGTGAACTAGTGACACTTGAACGTGTTAGATTCAGAAAAACTCTTTATGCTACTTTAGAAGTTAGTGGTGTAGACCCTGCTACAGGAACTCAATTTCTTATAACATCAGACCCAGTTTCTTTTAATTTTGTAGAGACAGCTTTCTTATGTGCACCTGAAGGAACAGCCATTGTTGTTAGTATTTCAGATTTTTCCTGCTTAGGAGTTATTAACAGAGATGTTGATGATGTTATTATAGATTTTGATTTAGAAATATTTGTCTGTCAAAGTATTCAAGCCATTGCACCAGTAGCAGTAGAAGTCGCAGCAGACCTATGTATGCCAAGAGAAGAATTAATAGATAGATGTGCAGGCCCTGTTAGACCACCACAATGTGATATGGTTTTTCCAGGTCATGATATTAGAAAAGTCAAATAAATATTAATGGAATAAATATATTTATATGATACTTCCAATGTGGATATTCTAATAGATTAGATTATCAACTTGGAAGTATCTTTATTTATTGAATCAATATTTAATTTAACTGTCTACTTATTTGGGATTTGCCAACCTAGTCATAGCTTTGGCCTGTTCCCAAGCATGTAATAATAATGCTAGGCCTATAACACCATAAGCTATAAAGGCTCTAAAATACTCACCTATTTGAGCATCTCCCATTAAATTTTGCCCTGCTTGAGGAGATACTATGAATAAGAAGTGGAAAAGCACAGTACCTATCAATGCTTCCTTCCATGAAGCTTTATCTACTGTTGCTCCACCTATTAATAATGATGCTACTGCAAAAAGTCCTACCTGCTCATGATTACTGTAAGTGCTAAAGTTTCCTATATTTTGAAGGTATACAATCTGTCCCCAGGCGGCAAGGACTGTAGATATAAGTATAGCAATTATTCTTGTTTTATCTACATCTATTCCAGATACCCCTGCGATATGCATATCTTGACCAACTGCCTTCATTTCTTGACCTAATTTTGTGTTTAATAAAAAATATAAGCCAATAAACAATACTATAATAAATACAAAAGTCATTATTGGTAGATCGGTAAAACCTCCAAAAAACAGGTTGTCTAAAGACTTCCTAATACTTACTAAATCTATAACATTTCTAAGTCCAATACCTGTAGATTTAAGAATCTTAGTATTTCTAAAGGGAATAAGACTACCTGCTAAAATAATAAATACTAATTGATATAAACCATTGGAAAAGAATCCTAGAATCATAGATGTTATCATTTCTCGCCCTTTGGCCTTATTTAATACATTACCTACTAAATATCCAAAGATTATAGCAATAGGTGTAGAAACAATAATTGCAGTTATTATGCCTCCAATTCCACCAATTCCATAATTAATTATAAAAATCAAACCAATTTGCCCTGCCATGGCTCCCAATACTATACCAAAGTTTAGTCCCATTCCTGTTATAACGGGAACTATAAGAGACATGACTAAAATTAAATTTCTTGAAAGTCTAAATATCATTTCTCCTATTACAAAACTTACATTCAAGCCTGAGAAATAAAATCCTATTATACAAATAAATAAAAATATTGCTGGGACTATCATTAAGCGCCACCTTCCTTCCTAGTGAGGGCATATAGTATTATACCATTACTAATTATTATTCTTATAATCTCTGCCATACTTCCTTCTGAAGTAATATTAATTACAGGAAGCGTTACTACTAAAAGTCCTTGAAAGAGGAATGTCCCAATTATTACATGAGAAATCTTTACTTTTCCTAGACTGGCACCACCAATTAATATAGCTGCTGCCGCTGGAAGAGATACATACAATGGTGCAGTGTATAATTGCAGGAAACCAAAGGACTGACTATATACTATAATCCCTACTGCAGCTAAGATGGTAGACAATACCATTCCTAGTATTCTTTGCTTATTTACATTTATTCCATTTGATACTGCAAAAGCTTCAGAACTACCAGCTACCAACATAGATGCTCCCCTTTTAGTTCTAGAAAATACCCATATCAATAAGGCAAATACCGCAAAAGTAAGTAATAATCCTAAAGGTACTGTTTCTAAAAAACCCACAAAAAACTTTGGCATCCAATTAGGATAGTTTTTCATTCTAAAAGCATTATCCAGTAGTCCACCCATGGAAGATTCCATAGATAATGTGACCCTTAGCCCTTTTCCTCCCATAGCCCATATAAGTTCTTCATTTTTAAAAGGTGCTAATGCCCAAAATATACACGTAAAAGAAACAATGGAGTATCCCATATAATTTCCCACAGTCATTTCTTGACCCTTGACTCTATTTAGCATCACACCATAAAAATACCCAGCTAATCCAGCCAAAGGTATTGCAATAGCTAAAGCGGCAAAAAAACTTGCCCAGCCTGTAAGACCTAGTTCCATACTTATTAAGACACCTATTAATCCAAATATTACACCTAAGGGTAAATTAAAATTGATCCCAATCCCTGATTGTATTGAGGGAACCATTGCCAATACTAATATGGCATTCATCCCAAATCTAGTAAATACATCCGTAACTATTCCTGACATAGAAATATTTAAAATATAAGCTAATATTACCATTATTAAAAATAAAATAGAAATAATTAATCTAGGAAATCCTATCCTTTTATATATTTTACTAACTTCCATTTACTCCGCCGTCCTTTCTACTTCTCCCCCAGCCATGGCTAAACCAAAGGCTTCATTAGATGCATCCGGTGGAAGAATTGTATGTATCTCTCCTTCAGCTACTATAGCTATCCTATGGGATATTTGTCTTAACTCTGCCAATTCACTTGATGTAATAATGATAGTCATGTCCAATTCTTCATTTAATTTTACTAATGTATCTAATACAAGATTTTTAGCACCTATATCAATACCTCTAGTAGGTTCAGATACTAAAAGTATATCTGGGTTTAGAGTTAGGGCTCTAGCTATACATACCTTTTGTTGATTTCCCCCAGAAAGATAGCGGGTATACTGAGATGGTCCTGTACAACGAATATCTAGATCTTTAATCATCTTTTCACTATGAGATTTAATTTCCTTTTTAGAAACAATTTTCAAAGGTCCAACACTCCTAATAAAATCTCCCTTAATTTCTAAGGAAGTTACAGCTATATTAAAATCAATGGATTCATCTAGTAAAAGTCCTACCCCTTTTCTATCTTCAGATAAAAATGCTATAGATTGATTCAAAGCTTGTCGAGGCTTATTAAGTAGTACTTCCACCCCATCTTTTAAAATCTTTCCTTTAGTAGGATATAATCCCATAATACCATTTGAAATTCCTATTTTCCCTTGTCCTGCTAAGCCACCAATACCTAAAATTTCCCCTTTTTTTACTTGTAAATTTACACCATTTACTTTTTCACCTGGCATATCTACATATAAATCTTCTAGTTCTAAATACGTTTTTGTTTTTATATCCCTAACCTTTTTTATAGAATCTTTTGCCACAATATCTCTACCTATCATTAGTCTTGCCATTTCACTTATACTAGTATCTGGTGTAGGAGTTGATTTAATCAGCCTACCATCCCTTAGTATAGTTATAGAATCTGTTACTTCCTTGATTTCATCTAGTCTATGAGTGATAAATAAAACTGCTATGCCCATATCTGATAGGTTTTTGATTACTTTCAGGAATTCTTCTGCTTCTGATTCTGTCAGTACTGCTGTAGGTTCGTCTAAAATTAATAGCTTGAGATTAGATTTATCAATTTCTCTAGCAATTTCGATAAATTGCATATATCCAACAGGTAGTCCTGCTACAGGTAAGAATTCATCTATATCCATATTCAATTTCTTTAAAGATTCTTTAGCATCTTCCTCCATCTTAGCCCTATCTAATTTTTCTAATTTAGGTCCTAGGACCTTAGATAGTACTGTAGCTTTTGTATTTTCTCTATTTAATTTTATATTTTCTGTAATAGTAAATCCCGGAATAAGCATAAACTCTTGGTGTACCATTCCGATTCCCATTTCCATAGCTTCCATAGGAGTTTTAGGTGCATAAATCTTGCCATCAAATATCATTTCACCTTGGAAACCTCCTGTAGATTGTATAACTGGCATACCAAATAAAATATTCATTAGGGTAGATTTTCCAGCCCCGTTTTCCCCAACTAATCCATGAATTTCTCCTTTTTTAATATTGATATTTACATCTGTAAGTACTTTATTTTGACCATAAGATTTAAATATATCTTTCATTTGGAGCAAATCCACATTATAACCTCCTTTAAAGAGAAGAGGAGTCGTCTAAACGACTCCAAATCCTAAAATATTTCTGATCCTAATACAAATAGTAAAAAGTTTGGCATATCATCATCTATTTCTATTAATTGTACTTCGTCTTCTTTGTCATCAGTTACATCTTTCATGAATTCGAGCATTGCATCTTTATCAAATTTTTCTATTTCACCATCAAGTACTGCTTTAGCATATTCTACGCCTGCTTCGATTATAGCAACATTTGCTGGTCTATTCCATGTTCCAAATCTTCCTGTTCCATCTTTTTCAGCAATCTTTTCTTTTATTTGTTCAGATAAATAATCTAAATCTCCCGTCTTGTCTTCGGGAATCTCTATACCTAAGGCTCCTGGATATGCATGGTATGGTGATGGACAACATTGTTCAGGGAAGATTCCTCCTCCTTCTAGAACTTGTTGGATTAAAGGTTCCATCATACCGCAATTTGTACCAAAGAATGCAGTATCTTTTCCATATTTTTCAATTTGTCTGGGTACATCTTCAATAATGAATTGTTGGGTTGCTGGTACTCCACCTTCTGCTGTTGGGTCAGGTGAATCTACTTCAACAAATTCTATATCTAATTTATCTGCTGTTTCCTTTAATTTATCTTTTCTTTGAGATAATAATTCCATTGACATATGTCTAGGGAATGAGTAATGAACAAAAGTCTTAGCTCCCATTTCTTGAGCTGTTTCCATTATAGCTTCTCCACGTTGTAGCTGGTCTAATTCTAATATAATATCAGCTCGATCAGCTGCTACATCTGGATCCTCGTGAGGTACTCCTAATACGAATAGCATATCTGGTCTAGATTCCCTAACTTTATCTATTGCAGCTGCAGCACCTGTAACTGCCTGAACAAATACTATGGCCTTTACATCTGGGTCTGATGCTAGTGAATCCACCTGTGCTATTGTGGTTTCTACCTCTTGGTCAAATTTGTCCGGATATGTAATATGTTTAATCATATCTCCATATTCTTCAACCATTCTTTCTCCAGCACGGAATTCTTCTTCACCTTGGGATACTGTCCCAGTGACTATCCCTATTTTGTAATCTCCAGAGTCTCCTCCTTCTTCAGTGCCTCCATTACCTTGATCGGTATCTGCCTCTTTTGCAGGCTCTTGATTACAGGCAACAAGACTAAGTACAAGTACTAATACTAATAAAAGTGATAATATCTTTTTCATAAAATTCCCCCTTTTTTATATTAACCCCATACTGGAGAAAATACCTTTTAATGATTTAATTCAATTTAACACATTTTCATTTTATTGTGATAAAGTGAAGAAGTTTATACAATTATAATTGGTATTCCTAAAAATGTCAATAGCTTTTGGATATTAAAATCCTTGTAAATTTTTATTATTATATGCAGTCTATAGGAAAGATTAGTACTAAATGTTTTATCCTATTTTAGAAAATAAAAAATTCTCTTCCTCTGAATCAATTTTCGATTCTTAAGAAAGAGAATTTCAGTCATATTATATTATCTTTTTTTATTTCCGGGAAATAATAGTCATAGAAATATTTTATATATATCTTAATTTTACCCTCTATTGGACAGGATTGTTCAACACTCCTATAAATATAGGTAAATTATTCTCTAAATCTAATATTACATATACAAAAGGCCTATTAAACTCTATTTCTTTGCCAATCATAGCACTTGACTCTTTTATTTCTACCTTTACTATAGAGGCTGCTTCCGTACCTTCTTCATCTACTCTCATATAAGTCTTTTGTACTATATCACTAATATATAAATTATTTGCTGATTCACCCATTCCATATAGTTCTGCTTGAGATTCATCAAATATCTTTTTTACACCTAATTCTTTTAATTCCTTTACTAAACTCCCACCATATTCTATTTCAAATTTTGGTAATGATAAATATACATGTTCTTCATTCATATTATTTATTTTATCCTTGAGACTATCTCCAGTCAGATTAGATATATAGTTTTTAATATCAACTTCCTCTTTTGGTAATAATCCTATAAATCCATACCTATCTCCCCCATAAGGTAATAGTATGCCTTGTTCATTTTCATTCTCAAGACAAAGCATATCAATCCCATTATGCATGAAATCAGCTTCAACACTTTTTCCATTCCCTAAATAAAATTCTTGTTCATATGTACTTTCTTTCTCAAAAGCTTCCATCCATTTACCATTAAAATATATAGATGAAAACAAATACATGATAGCATTGGAGTTCATCTCCTCTACCATTTTATCTATTTTTTCTCTACTTACTTCTCTTATCCATTGATTTATAGTATCTGGAGCTTTTGGTGAAGTAAAATCCAATTTATAGGCGTCAGCATCATAATAGCTTTTATTCTTTTCTAAATATTTCTCATTTACTTGAAATCCTTCATCATACCAAATAGAATTTGCTATATCTACTTCCATATCTTCTGAATCCATAGATATATCTGATATTAAGGACTTATAGTATAAATTGAGCTCCTCCTGGGAGATTTCATTATCTTTTAGTAAGTTTAGTATTTCATCTTTGGTCTCTCCTTCTGCACCATTACTTACTAATCCTAATGCTAAATACAGTGGAGTTGGAGAATAGACTGCATTTTCCTCTTTAGATATCCTTTTAAACATTTCTATAGAAAATTCACTAGTTTTATTTAGAAAGTTATCTGGAAATTCTTCCACAGACTTTATATCACTTCCTTTTATATTATCTACTAAATCTTCTCCTACTGATATATTTGTCTTATTTTTCATATTATTAAAATATCCCCTAGAAATTCCAATGGTCAAGACAATAATTAAAACAGCTAAGATCCCTAAAATAAATTCCCATCTCTTCCTCATTTGGTCACCCCATATTAATAAATTTTACTAATATAATCTTATTATAATATAAAATGAGTCTTATATGTAAATTGATAAATTATATATGAAATTAATAGGACATTCTATGCTAGATAGCACAAAATGCCCTATTAAAATATTCTACTTCATTGATTCTATTATATTATCTGCCAGTAGATCCATATGATCTATATCTTCTTCTTTCATAGAGGATTTGATATGAACACTATTATCTAATATGGTCATATCTTTCATCTTTTCTAAATTTTCTTTAATGAGCGCTCCAGATTTAGGTGCCCAAGTTCCATTTTCTATAATAGCAGCTATTCGTTTTTGTAGATTTATGCCTTGCATGTCTTGAACAAAGTTTTTCACTGGTGTATATATATCTAAATTATAAGTTGCTGATGCTATTACCATATGGCTATATTTAAATGCATCTGCAATTAAATAAGATACATGGGTTTTTGAAGCATCATACATAGATATATTGCTCATACCTTTTTCCACTAATCTTCTAGCTAAATCTTCAGCTGCTGCCTCTGTGTTTCCATACATGGACCCGAAGACTATTAGGACTCCTTTTTCCTCTGGTTCATAAGCACTCCATTTATCATATTTGTCCATAATATAAGCTATATTATTTCTCCAGACCGGCCCATGAAGAGGACAAATATATTTTATATCTAAATCACTAGCTTTTTTTAATAGTCTTTGTACCTGCATACCATATTTACCTACTATATTTGTATAATATCTCCTAGCAGGTAGTAAAAATTCCCTGTCAAAGTCTACTTCATCATTAAATAATCTACCATCTAAAGTTCCAAAAGTTCCAAATGCATCTCCTGAGAATAATATTCCATTTAAGCTATCGAAACTGGCCATGGTCTCTGGCCAATGTACCATTGGTGCAGATATGAATTTGAACTCATGCTTGCCAAAGCTTATACTGTCACCGTCTTTGACTTTAATTGCATTTCCATCTATTTTATAGCCAAATTGATCTATGAAGTCAAAGGTCTTCATGGTACCTATAATTTGTACACCTGGATAATTAGATACTATTTCTCCAATACAAGCTGCATGGTCTGGCTCCATATGATGAATGATTAAGTAGTCTAAATCTCTGTCACCTAGGACATATTTAACATTTTCCATAAAATTGCTAGCTATTGAACTATCTACGGTATCCATTAGTACTGTTTTCTCATCTAGTAGCAAATATGAGTTATATGAAATTCCTTCGAGAATTGGATGAATATTCTCAAAAAGTGAAGTTCTTCGATCATTCCCTCCAACCCAATATAAATCTTTTACTACTTCTCGTACATTGTGCATTATACTTCCTCCGTTTTTTAATTATAATTTTTGTGATTGTTTACTATAGTAAATAGTAAGGAAGGGAGGTTTATCTAGTCCCTCCCCCACTTCCACCTCCAAAGGAACCTCCACCACCACCTGTGGAGCTAAATCCTCCACCGCCACTAGTTCTAACAGTAGCTGCACTTCTGGTAGCAGCACTTATATTTCTGGATAATATATGAGAATAGTATATAGAGTTACCAGTGTATATGGTTTCTCTACTATAATTTGGATATAATTTTTCAAATTGTTTTCTCACTATCTCTGTAAGCCCTAATACAGCTGCCCAAATCATAATATTATCCCAAATCTTTACATTCACTGCTTCATGTTCATTTAATAGTGAATAATCATATAGATAATTTATATATTTATAAATATTTTCCTCTAGTTCTTCTCCCTTTTTAGTTAGGGTAAATTCATAGGATTTAAATAAAAACTTTCTCTTCTTTATATATTCTACGTATCCTAAATCCTGTAGTTTTCTTTGGGAATGTTCCTTTACATTTTCTTCCCATCTGCTTATCTTCTTATAATGTTTTTTAGCCCATTTAGTAAATTCTTTTTCTTCAAGAATTCTATTACTTCCTGCAGCTTGTAACATCATATCAAAGAGCTGCTTTTCATGGTGCTCTGCAGAAATATCTTTATCTAAGAATTGTATATTTGTTACATCTTTCTTTTTAATTACTCCTTTTTCTTCAATTACAGTTTCTATTTTTCCTTCATGTATCCATTTCAGAATAAAACCTGTGAATAAGTCTTCTAGAGTACTGGCCCCCATTTGATATAGTATATAATATATATCTATAAAATCTCCATCATAAGGATAGTCTCTATAGTACTCTTCCCTATATTTTCTTTTGAATTTCTTAGGTCTAGCCTTGTTTTTATTGATGATTAGTAAAACTAACACAACTATGAATCCTATATTTATTATTGACATAATAATACTAATAATAGAAGTTCCTAAACCCCAACTTGAACCCCTATCTTCTTTACCATAGTCACTGCCTTCAAAGGCCATGTCTTTAATTTCTTCAAACGGCTTATTTATATGGTCCTTTGTAGCAAACATTCCCTCTGGCAATTGTGCCAATATAGTTAGATAGTTTTTTCTATTTAATGCTTCATTGTTTCTAGCTACTATCTTTCCATCTTCAAAATAAATATTTCCTTCATAACCAAATGCCCATATTTTCTCATCTACATCTGTAAATTCATATTCGCTTTCTATGGTCACCCTTACATTTTCAGGTGGTGTATTTAAATCATCATTTACAAATCTCCAAAATATTACTTGACTATCTTTAAGCTCTTTTATAAAGTCTGTAATAGTATATTGTAAATTATACTCATGCCTTCCATACTCACCTATACCCCAAGATAATTCATATCCTTTAGATGTTTCTATGATTCCATTTTTAAAAGTTTTTTCTTCCCTGGATTTATCTATATCCCAATTATCTATATATTGAAACTCTCTTCCATCTTCCTCTACTAGAAAATCTTTAATTTCTGATTTGCCAAGATCATTAATGACTATGAAATTCTCAGTTCCTTCAATCAAATTAGCAATTCTTCTTTCACTTATTCTTGCACTACCGTCTTTATTTATAAATACATTTATATCTAGGTCTTCTAATCTATGACTATCTCCATAGGATTTCTCTACTGGAAATATGCCTAGGATTAATAAAAAAATTAATACATATATGCTAATTCTTTTTTTTGTCATATTATCACCTTAGTCCCAACCTGGCATATCTTGCTTGCTCTCTGTTGCCTCAAAATACTCTCTTTCTCTAAAGTTAAATATCCCAGCTATAATATTACTTGGGAATACTCTAATTTTTCTATTATATCTAGTTACTGTATCATTATAAATCATTCGAGAATTTCTTACATTGTTTTCATACTTATCTATATTATCCATTGTATTTTGATATACTTGACTTGCTTTCAAATCTGGATATGCTTCTGATACTGCTATTAATCTCCCTAATACATTGTTGAATTGTGCTTCATCATTTTCTATATCGGATACAGAACTTCCCCTACCGATACTTGCTCTTTCTTCTGTTACATTTTCTAACACTGTTGCCTCGTGTTCTGAATACTTCTTCGTCGCATCAATTAAACTCTTCAATGCATCCCATCTAGACTCTATTTGTGTGGCTATTTGGGCCTTGGCATTGTTTACTCTTTCTAGTAAAGTTACTAGGGAATTATAAACTGATACTCCCCATAGGACGAGAATTACTATTATAGCTATCAATCCATATAACATATTATCACCCCTACTCTTTTATATAAAATATTTTACCCCTATTATTGTAGGGATAAACAAATAAATTTATTTTCAAGTTTTTAGATGATAGGTATTTATGCTTTAGGAAAATATCTACAAGCAATTACTTTCTAAATAATTCTATAATAATTATAAGAGAATTAAACACAATATTCTTAGAGGTGTATAGATGAACTTTCTTAGAAAAAAACATTCAGATATTTCTTTTCAAAATTTAAGACGGAAAAAATATTTTGAGGGTTGGTATTATAAGATGGTATCTAGAGATGAAAATACTATTATATCTTTTATTCCAAGCATTCATCGAAACAAAAATGACTCCTATGCTATGCTCCAATGTGTACTCGCTTCTCTTGATACTGATGGAAATTGGACTGTAGAAACTGATTATATATCATATGATAGATCACAATTT
>Ga0079226_10002714_pt1 | contig 13667 bp, 10 predicted proteins | sample Poulit2014_FD_76345 | JGI IMG/M metagenome (GOLD analysis project Ga0079226, IMG submission 76345) | Agricultural soil microbial communities from Georgia to study Nitrogen management - Poultry litter 2014 | ecosystem: Environmental > Terrestrial > Soil > Agricultural land | place: USA: Georgia... | reverse complement strand
TTTCTTCCTTCAAGATTTCCAACACGATTTGTGATTTGAATTCTGGTGTATATCTTTTGCGTTTCATATACCTACCTTAACATCTCCTTTTTTCGTGTCTAAAATCTTGGGTCCATTATAGTAGTTGCATTCAGTGAGAGTCTGGCAAGTGGGGCTAAAATTGGGGCTAATTGATTTTAAACAGTCTGTAAACGTTGATATATAAGGCTTTTAAATGCTGTAGAACACTACTCTCGTTAATAGAATCGCTTCACTGGTTAAAATCCCCAGACCTTTGGTATCTAAAGGTTTTGGGGATTTTATATTTATAAAGTAAAGAAACAACATGTGTTATACCGTTTAAACTGCCAAATATGTATGTATCATGATAACGTTTTAATTTATCAGTTTTAGGATACATATGATTCATAAATCATGATTACCAACAAAATTTTAAGTCCTCCTTTTCCTGCGTTGTCAATGACACCGCCTCAGAAGATATATCGTTTGTCCAAGAGTATTTTGCTTATAAGCTTTATTCTGCAATTTTATGAAATTTATTTGAACTTTTTCGTTAAATGGTATATAATTTTTTTGCAATCGTTTTCAATCAACTAGATTTACACAGGGGGATAACAACATGATAACCTTTTTCATCAGTATCGGACTGCTCATTACCGCCTATTTCATATACGGTAAAATTGTCGAAAAAAATTTTGGAATAGATGATTCACGCAAAACACCAGCCATTGCGAATAAGGACGGTGTTGACTTTGTTCCAATGAAAAAGCAAAAAAACGCCATGATTCAATTGCTTAATATTGCGGGGACAGGCCCGATATACGGACCAATTATGGGTGCCTTATTTGGTCCTGTTACATTTATATGGATTGTGCTTGGCTCCATTTTTGCGGGCGGCGTTCACGACTATTTAACGGGTATGATATCGATTCGCAACAAAGGGGCACATATACCGGAACTCGCTGGAAAGTTTTTAGGGAAATTTTCCAGGCACCTTGTCAATGCATTTGCATTATTGCTCCTCCTTTTGGTAGGAACAGTATTTGCAACAACATCCGGTTCGCTGCTTCATATATTGCTTGATGGCCATGTGGCACTGTGGATTATTTTAGGAATCATTTTTCTTTATTTCTTGTTATCTACCATTTTGCCGATTGATAAGATTATTGGAAGACTGTATCCAATCCTTGGGTCCGTGCTCCTTATCGGTACAATCGGTGTTGGCATTGCGATGTTCACATCGGGAAATGGCTCAGCAATACCTGAACTTAGTCTGGAAAACATGCATCCGGAAAATCTGCCAATATTCCCGATGCTCTTTTTAACGATTACCTGTGGTGCACTGTCTGGTTTCCATGCGACACAATCACCGTTTATTTCCCGTACAGTTCAAAAAGAATCACAGGGCAGATATGTTTTCTACGGCATGATGATTGCGGAAGGTATAATCGCTATGATATGGGCTGCCGCATCGATGAGTCTTTTCCATGGTGAAGAATTAAATGCGCTTATTAATGAAGGGACAGCCTCTGCTGTAGTGAATGAAGCATCGACGACCCTGCTTGGAGCAGTTGGCGGTACCATTGCGGTATTAGGTGTTATTGTACTGCCAATCACATCGGGTGACACAGCGTTCCGTGCAGCCCGTTCCGTTATAGCCGATTATATAAAATTGACTCAGAAAAAAGTGACCAATCGTTTGGTCATAGCAATCCCGTTATTTGTTATTTCTATCATACTGACACAAATTGACTTTAATATTTTATGGCGTTATTTTTCCTGGGCAAACCAATCAACAGCAGCTCTTGCACTTTGGATTGGCACCATGTACTTGCTTATGAAAGAAAAAAACTATTGGATGTCGCTCATTCCGGCATTATTCATTACCGACATGGTCCTTGTATATATATTGAATGCGCAAATCGGCTTCAAGCTGCCATTCCAAATAGCGCATATTGGCGGAATCATTCTGACCGCTATCTTTACAGTTTGGTTTTTCCGGAAAGCGAAACAGAATAAAATAGACAGGGTTGAAGCAGATTTACAGAAAGCTGCTTAATGTGCAAAAATTAAGGGGGGGATGACTTTTCCCCCTTTTATTTTTGCTTTCCACTTTTCAAACCCACAGCATCTTCCTATTTCCTCCATCCAGCTTTTGTTTTTAATAAATACATCATTATTGTTCACCTGAATCCAGGACAACAAAAAGACCATGATTAATAAAATAACTTAATTAAAATGAGGCAATCACTTTCAATTAACTGCCTTTCCATTTTACATTCTATTTGAATAATATATCGTAAGCGTGAAGGATCGTCAGGGAAAGGAGTGATGACGATTCGGGATTCACACCATGAACAGAAAAGTTATGACTCAAGATTTTACGAAATAGAAGCCCGGCTGAAAATATTGGAACAATCATTAGAATCAAAAGCAGATACGAAAGATGTCATCGTAAAAATGGATGAATTGATTAAAGAGAAAGAGCTGATTACAAGAGCTGAATTAAACAATTTTCATAAAAAAGTGGAAGCAACCCTTCAAGCTACTCAAGTCAAATTATTGAAATGGATAATAGCTACGGGAATCAGTTCAGTAGCTGCCATTGCTGCAGTCATACGAATTGTTGTTTGATTATTTTGTTTAAGGCGACGCAGCTAAATAAAGTCTCCTTCCAAGTAAACCTTCTTCTACTTATATAATCGATACGAGATCTCAAAAAGGGGCATAAAAAAAATCATTTTCATGCCCCCAAATCCAAATTCACTTCGATTATAGTCATACAATGCAGCACAAAAACCAGCGCTTCACCACAGAGAATGAAGATGGTTCGGATTGCCGATATTGGTTCTACGGCTGGCGAGAAAGGTCGTATTACTATGGTGCGTTGGAGCCCGTTATTGTAGTCTGACTCCAAAGACCACGGTGCACCACCGATTGTGCTCCCTCTTTGGGAAGCACGCATGGTAGATTAACCCTATTCTGGTTGTTGCACCAGCCGCCAATCATAAGTGCCGCAGAGAGGATGTTCTGGCTGTCATGATCGAACGAGCGTGTGGTTTGGATATTTATAAGGATACCATTACTGCATGTATTATCACACAAGACGGGCAAACATCAAATTAGGCTCTGGTGGCTCAGCCTCTTTTGAAAAAAATGAATAATCTGTGTCGTCTTTAGTACGCCTTTTTACTTGAATTAATAAGTTTATTTCATGGTCTTTAGCTGAAACGCACCAGGAAGTATTTCTTCTTCCCGCGGCGGATAATGGTAAATTGATCATCAATGCGATCTGTTTCAGTCACAACATACTGCAAGTCCTGCTGGCGCTCACCATTGATGTAAATTGCACCGTTTTTGATATCTTCCCTTGCTTGGCGTTTGGATGATGAAATTGATGCGTTAACAAGCAGATTAATCAAACCGATGTCTTCCCTGGACGCTTCATATGTCGGTACATCTTTGAATCCTTGTTCAATGTCTGCGGCCGACAAGTCTTTCAGATCACCGCTGAATAGGGAATCTGTGATTTTTTGCGCCTGTTCCAGTGCTTTCTGACTGTGCACCATGACCGTCATTTCTTCAGCCAAACGTTTTTGGGCCAGCCGTTTTTCCGGATTATTTTCAAGTTCAGATTGCAGTTCCTGCAGCTCATCCTCTTCCAGGAACGTAAAATAACGAAGGAACTTCATGACATCACGGTCATCGGTATTGATCCAGAATTGATAAAACTCATATGGGGTTGTTTTTTCCGGATCAAGCCAAATCGCACCGCCTGCTGTTTTGCCGAATTTCGTACCATCAGCTTTCGTAATCAATGGCAGCGTCAGTCCGAATACATTAACATCGTCATCTTCGTTCTCACGGGAACGGCGGATTAGTTCCATACCAGCCGTGATATTACCCCATTGGTCACTGCCACCGATTTGCAATGTACAGTTTTCCTGTTCATATAACTTCATGAAGTCAAGCGATTGCAAAATCATGTAACTGAATTCTGTATAGGAAATGCCCTGTTCAATACGGGCGGACACCGATTCTTTTCCGAGCATGTAATTGATGCCAAAATGTTTGCCCGCGTCACGCAGAAAATCAATAACCGTCATATTGCCAAGCCAGTCATGATTGTTCCGGGCAACGGCGGCATTTGGCCCGTTATCAAAGTCGAGCAGTCTCGCAAGCTGCTGTTTGATTTTTTCACTGTAGCCATGTACAACGGATGATTCATTCAGGGAACGCTCGGTTGATCGACCACTTGGATCTCCAATCATGCCCGTTCCCCCGCCAATCAGCGCAATCGGTTTATGACCTGCTTTCTGGAATCGCTTCAGCATAATGATTGGCAACAGATGTCCGATATGCAGACTGTCGGCGGTCGGGTCAAAACCGCAATATAGTGTCACCTGATTTTCGTTCAGGTGTTTTTGCAATGCTTCCCTGTCGGTTGTTTGCTGAATTAAATTTCTATTATCCAGATCCTGTAAAATGTCCATACTGTCTCCACTCCATTCCAAAAATAATAAAAACCCGCCCCTCAAAATAAGGGACGAGTTCATCTCGCGGTACCACCCTTGTTGCATTCATTCATGCCACTCAGGGTTGTTAACGATGCTTTGCCACCGTCTTCTTTCAATACCAAAAAATCGAAAGAAGAAACTCCAGATTGTAATTCGCCTGCAAGTATATTCCGGCTCGCACCACCCGCCGGATCTCTGTGAAAGGGACTTGCACAACTACTGCAATCCTTCAGCGTTCTTGATATTTATTATTTTCTATTCATACCATAAATGTAACACAAATGCAATATGTACATTGGAAATCTTTATTCAATTGGTTTTCCTGCTGTGCTATAATGGATTTGGTTTAAGGGGAGGTTTACGAATGGATATTAAGCAATTAATCCAAAAATATATACATAAGTTTAAATCACTTTGGGGAAACCTCAAATCGCATCAATATGCTGATAAAGCAAAGTCACTCTGGAAAACAGGCAAAATTCAGAAGACGTCACGCATCAGCTACGATGTCGTTTGGAGTGTTTTATTATTTTTCCTGATTATCACAGTAATCGGCGGGGTTTTTGCCGGCGGGGTCGGTGCCGGATATTTTGCGTCACTCGTCAAGGATGAACCGGTACGCGACTATGAAAGTATGGAGAAAGATATTTATAACTATGAAGAAACGTCATCACTTTATTTCGCTGATGACAAATATATTGGTGATATTCGTTCTGACATTTACCGGGAAGAAGTTTCACTTGAAAATGTATCGGACGTTCTGAAAGATGCAGTCATTGCAACAGAAGACGAGTATTTCAGCGAACATGAAGGTATCGTTCCGAAAGCTATTGTACGGGCGCTTGTACAGCAAGTGACAAATTCGCCAATACAGTCCGGCGGGAGTACGCTGACACAGCAGCTTGTAAAAAACCAGATACTGACGAACGAAGTATCATTCGAACGCAAAGCAAAAGAAATTTTAATTGCTATGCGTCTTGAACGTTTTTTTGAAAAAGATGAAATTCTGGAAGCTTATTTGAATATTGTCCCATATGGACGTGATGCATCAGGCAGCAACATCGCCGGTATCCAAACTGCTGCACAGGGCATATTCGGGATCGACGCTTCTGAAATCAATTTACCCCAGGCGGCGTATCTTGCCGGTTTGCCGCAAAGTCCATCCTACTACACCCCTTTTAAAAACAGTGGTGGGTTAAAGGATGAAGCAGGTTTGCAGCCTGGACTGAACAGGATGAAATCAGTATTAAGCAGAATGTATGAATCGGATTATATTACGAAAGAACAATATGATGAAGCATTGGCATATGACATATCCGCTGACTTTATGGAGGAATTTAAGTCACCAGCTGAAAAATATCCATACTTGACATATGAAGCCGAAAAACGCGCCAGTGACATTATTATGGAACACCTTGCCAAAGAAGACGGCTATTCAATGGAAGATTTAAATAATGATGAAGCACTGAAAGAAGAATACAGTGTGTTGGCTGATCGTGCATTAAGAAGAAATGGCTATCAAATTCATACAACCATTGACAAAGACACGCACGATGCATTCAGGGAAATCGCACAAAACTATGAATACTATGGACCGGACTGGACCGGCTATGTGGAAGATCCCGAAACAGGTGAACAAGTTAAAAAAACACAGCCAATACAAACAGGCGGAATCCTGATGGAAAACGACACCGGACGGATCATCAGCTTTGTCGGCGGACGAGATTACAATGAGGATAACCAATTTAATTATGCGACACAGGCTGAACGTTCTAATGGCAGTACAATGAAACCGATTCTTGCGTACGCACCAGCGTTTGAAAAAGGTGTCATCCAGCCCGGCACACCGATAGCCGATGTGCCAAAAACCTTTGCGGGCGGCTACACACTTAACAACTATGGCGGTGGATATCATGGGATTGTTTCGGCCAGGAAAGCTCTTTACAATTCCTATAACATTCCGGCAGTTGATGTGTACAGCCGGATCAATGACCAGGATCCTGTAAGTGAATTTCTCAAACCGATGGGCTTTACAACGATCGGGGATAAAGAGTATGCCAACCTTTCTCTTGCAATAGGTGCCACGACTAAAGGTGTCACGGTCGAGGAAAACGTGAATGCATTCTCTACACTTGGCAACAACGGAAAATTTGCTGACGGTTATATGATCGAAAAAATTACCAACCAGGACGGTAATGTCATATATGAACACGAACCTGATCCTGTCGAAGTGTTTTCACCTGAAACAGCCTACCTGACACTGGACATCATGCGTGATGTGATTGATCGGGGTACAGGCGCATACCTGAATTCACAGATTAAACACAGCGGTGTTGACTGGGCAGGCAAAACCGGTACTTCCCAGAAATACAAAGACGCCTGGTTTGTCGGTGTTAACCCGAATGTGTCGATGGGTGTGTGGATTGGCTACGAGGAAGGAAAAAGCATTCAATGCCCTTCATGTTCTTTAAGTTACAGCCAGCGAACCCAGAAATTATGGGCCGAACTGGTCAATGCAGCGTCAAACATAAATCCTGATTTGGTTGCGCCGGATAAAAGTTTTGAACGTCCGGATGGCATCGTATCACGAAGCTATTGCGCCATTTCCGGTATGCTGCCGTCAGAGTTGTGTGAGGAAGCAGGCCTGGTTCGAACCGATTTGTTTAATGCCAAATATGTACCGACTGAAGAAGATGACAGCCTTATCCGGGGGTCCTATGTCATGGTCAATGGCAGTGCCGTCATAGCTGGCGAAAAAACACCTGATGAATTTGTTGAAGGGGATGGGCTGACGTTCAATCCCGAATTTCTGAAACGAAAAGGCTATGACAAACTTGGTGATCTATCCATTCTCTTCCCACGAACCAACCGAGAAGCATGGGAAAAGATTGGATTGCCGCAATCTGAAGTCAGCAGTAATGTGATTGAAGATGATGGGGAAAACCCTGCTGCTCCTGGTTCCATCTCGGCTTCAGGCAATGAACTGTCCTGGAACAGTTCAGGCAGCAATGATGTTGTTGGCTACCGGATTTTCCGGGCCAACAACCCGGATGGTTCCTTTAACCTTGTTGGCAGCACAACCGGGACAAGCTTTACCGCTCCTGACAATCATGCCGTGTATCATGTGAAAGCCGTCGACTATTTTGGATTGGAATCGTCAGCATCCAATGAAGTTGTTGTCGGTGATGTTGCCGGGTCTAATGATAAATCGGAGCCAGAAGAAGATACTGAAAGAGCCAGCGAGGATTCAGATGAAGATACCGGTGAGGGAAATAACGGCGGTAATAATCGCGATAGCGGCAGAGATAACGGTGAAGGCAGCGAGAACAATGAAGAAGAAAATACAGATGATGACAACAGCAATAGCGGTGATTAAAACGTAAGGGGGAATCTCCCCCTTATTTTTTATCAAATTTTCCAGCTCCTACTAAAAATCTCATTCAAAATCCTGTATAATTAACGTAATGAAAACGTTATGGTTATCCCATATGAGGATGGTGAAAAGATGGATCATACAAAAACATATCATTCAGCGACACGTGATACACCTAACAGCACGATCATTATCGAAGGACCGCTTCCATCATCAGAGATTAAAAAGTATCGTTTTCATGAGGAATTAACGGCATTTCGTCCCGCACCAAAACAATTCGACGCTATTTTGAGCATTGCTGATTTTCCCGAGGGGCGGATTATAATTGCCAGAACGGAAGATACAATCATCGGCTATGTGACCTATTTGCATCCGGATCCACTTGAACGCTGGTCAAAATTCAATATGGAAAACCTGATTGAATTGGGGGCTGTTGAAGTCATTCCGGCCTATCGCGGTGCCGGCGTCGCATCCGGATTACTGAAAGTTTCGATGATGGATGCGTATATGGAAAATTATATTGTCATCTCCACTGAATATTATTGGCATTGGGATCTTGATGAAATGCGTATGAGTGTCTGGGATTATCGGAAAATGATGGAGAAAATGATGGCAGCAGGCGGACTGATGCCTGCACCTACTGATGACCCTGAAATTATCTCCCATCCGGCTAACTGTCTCATGGTCCGGATTGGCAGGAACGTACCGGAGGAATCCATCAAACGATTTGATAAATTGCGCTTTTTACAGCGGGAAAAATACCGCAATATGAGGGAGGGGTTATAGTGCTTGTAGAGGAAGTCATGAAGACGGAAGTTACAACGCTTCCACCAACGGCCACTATAGTGGAAGCATTACGGCTGTTACAAGAGAATCATATCCGCCACATACCAATTGTGGATGATGAAAAGCAGGTTATCGGGATTGTTTCGGATCGCGATGTACGTGATGCGTCACCATCTGTTTTTGACAATCAATGCGAACACCAGGCATTGAATAACGAAATTCATACAATTATGAGCCATCCAGTCACAACAGTACACCCGCTGGATTTTATTGAAGAAATCGCCCGTGTTTTTTACGATAAGGAATTTGCCTGTCTCCCAGTTGTCCGTAACAACCAATTAATCGGCATCATTACAGAAAAAGACATGCTCTATACCTTTATCCAGTTAACCGGAACGAACGTACAAAGTTCTCAAATCGAGATTAAAGTACCTCACAAGCCGGGGATTCTGCCGGAAGTGGCAGCGGTCTTTGGAGAACGCAAAACCAACATCACATCCGTATTAATGTATCCATACAATGATGATCCGAATTATAAGATTCTTGTCTTCCGTATTCAGACAATGAATCCTTTGCCTGTCATACAGGATTTGCGTCATGCCGGCTATGAACTGATGTGGCCAAATAACATAGCGGAGCCAAAAGTATGACATGTCACGCCGCTTTTGTTTATTCGACTAAATTCCTTGACTATCATTTTCATTCGGATCATCCGTTTAACCAAAAACGCGTGTTGTTAACCAAGGAATTATTGGAGAATACGAATTTATTATCAAATCAACATATCATAGAACCTCGGAAGGCCAGTGAAGAAGAACTTGCACTTGTACATGACAAGGTTTATATCAATGCCATTAAAAGAACAGGCATCGACAACCTGTCTGAGGACGAACTTATCGAATACGGTATCGGAACGGAGGATACTCCCGTATTTCCAAATATGCACGAAGCGTCAAGCTATCTTGTCGGCGGGACTCTAACCGCAGTTGATGCCGTGCTGCAGGGAGAGTCTGACCATGCATTGAATCTTGGCGGCGGGCTTCACCATGGACTTAAACGTAAGGCAAGCGGTTTTTGCATCTATAATGATGGTGCGATCGCCATCAAATATATTCGCGAAAAATATGATTTAAAAGTTTTATACGTTGATACCGATGCCCATCATGGTGATGGTGTGCAGTGGGCCTTTTATGATGATCCAAATGTATGCACACTGTCCATTCATGAAACCGGTAGATATCTTTTCCCTGGTACAGGTCAGATAAATGAACGGGGCATTAAAGAAGGCCACGGTTATTCATTTAACGTGCCGATCGATGCATTTACGGAAGATGAATCATTTTTACGGGTTTATGAATGCGCTTTCAGAGAGATTGCCGACTATTTTCGTCCTGATGTCATTCTCACACAAAATGGTGCCGATGCGCATTTGAATGATCCTTTGACACATTTATGCACCACGATGGCAACGTTCGAACGAATTCCAATGCTCGCACACGAATTAGCCCATCAGTATTGCGATGGACGATGGGTTGCACTGGGCGGTGGCGGCTATGACATGTGGCGAGTTGTCCCGCGTGCATGGGCGCAAATCTGGAGTGCCATGAAGACAGGGGATGTTCAAAAAGGTGCCCTTGCTCCTGAATGGCTATTGAAATGGCAAATGGCGTCACCTATTACATTGCCTGATACCTGGCATGATGATAAATCGATCATACCGAATATTCCCAGGAGAGCTGAAATTACGGAAAAAAATGAGAAAGTCCTCGAAAGTGCACTGAAATATGCCAGGAACAAGCAAATTCATCCATAATTATCATTGAAATGGGAGATGATTGCAGCTATCATCTCCCTAAGCTATTCATTATTTTCAGGTTGCTTATTATTTTCCATGATCACTATTTCAACGCGTCTGTTCTGACGCCAGTTTGCTTCGGATGTATTCGGTGCTATCGGTCTTGTGTCACCATATCCGGCTGACGTAAAACGTGATTCGTCAAAGTCATTGTCATTGATTAAGTAACGAATGACACTGCTTGCTCTTGCACCAGACAATTCCCAGTTTGATGGATATTTATAATTGGAAATTGGCCGATCATCCGTATGACCCTCCACCCTCACATGATTTGGAATGTTCGTGAGCAGTTTTCCAATTTTGTTCAAAAATGGTTTCCCGGAATCAAGAATTTCAGCTTCCCCTGTCTCAAATAAGATGCTTTCCTGCAATACGAGAACAACCCCCTGATCCGTTCTGCTGGCAGATATAGCATTACTCAGGTCGTTATTCTGTAAATATTGTTCAACTTGCTGCATCAATTCATCCAGTGAGTCCTTCTCTTCCCCACCATCCCGGTCATTGATATTTTCAAGCTGTGTCGGATTTTCAAATTCATTCGAATTCTTCCCGCTTTCCTCGTTGCTGGTATTTTCAGTCGGGTTCTCCATGGGTACAGGGGATGGATAAAAGTCAAAAATCATCCGGTTTCTGAACGATTCCGAAATCGCATCAAACTTAACCATATCAATTTGAGATACAGAGAATAACAGAATAAAGAAAACAAGAATCAATGTTACCATATCGGAATATGTAACCATCCATTTTGGCGCACCAGTGCTCTCCCTCTTTCTTATCCGCCTACGCTTCATTGACGCTCTCTCCCGCAAAATCGGCTTCTTCTTCCGTCTCTTCTTTCATGTCATCGGAGAGAAAAGCGCTCAATTTCTCTTCCAGAATACGCGGGTTTTGTCCCGACTGTACACCAATAACCCCTTCAATGATAATTTGTTTGACAAACATTTCTTCTTCCGTTTTGGCAGCCAGTTTATTGGCCATTGGAATAAATACCAAATTAGCCATGACAGTACCGTAAAGTGTGGTCAAAAGTGCCACTGCCATATTGGGGCCCAATGTTGCCGGATCGGTCAAACTGTTAAGCATCAGGACAAGGCCGACCAGTGTCCCAATCATACCCCAGGCTGGTGCATATTCCCCCGCTTTTTCAAGGATGACCCGGCCTTTATAATGCCGCTCTTCCATTGCCGTGATTTCCGCATTCATAATATCATTGATGACTTCCGGTTCAATCCCGTCGACCGCGAGCAAAACACCTTTTCTGATAAACGGATCATCCACTTCATCCATTTCGTTTTCCAAGGCGAGAATCCCTTCTCTGCGGGCACGATCCGCCAATCGGATGAACATCCTGATCAGTTCACCAATCCGCTGATCGTTCTGGTTAAAAGCTTCTTTTATCACTTTTCCAGTCAGTTTTAATTGGTCCATCTTAAAGTTGATCAGGAGTGATGCTGCCAATCCACCAATCACTACGAATATGGAAGCTATATCCAAAAAGGAAGTGACACCCTCTGTGCCGCCTTTGGAAAGTATTGCCAGCATGATCATAATAAATCCCAATGTAATACCGATTGGAGTCAAAATATCTCTTTTTCGCATAATCTAGGTCCTCCAAAAGCTTGTTAACTTTTATATCGGCATAAACATTATTTTGTTGAAGTTCTTTCGATAATTCGATGCGGCAATACGACTTTCTTCTCTTCTACTTCTTCTTGATTCATGTATTTGGTCAATAAACGCATCGCAACTGCACCAATATCATACATCGGCTGAACAATCGTTGACAGCGTAGGTCGAACCATTGTGGCAAGTCTTGTATTATCAAAACCGAACACTTCAAGGTCACCCGGCACCTGATAGCCTTTGTCCTGTACCCCATGAATGACCCCGAGCGCCATTTCATCGGAAGCCACAAAAACCGCAGTTGGTTTATCATCCATTGCCAGCAGCTGATTGACAGCCTCCAATCCAGAACCATATGAGTAATCACCGGTCAATACGTAATCTTCTTTCAGGCTGATTGATTTTTCCTTAAGCGCACGTACATAACCGTTATATTTGTCCTGATTGATCAATGTATCATCGATTCCCGAGATAAATGCAATTTTCTCATTACCTTTATCAAGTAAATATGATGTTGCTTCAAATGCAGCAGCTTCATAGTCAATATTCACTGACGGGATAGAATTGGTTTCATCGTACGTTGCTGCCAGTACAACCGGTACTGATGACGTCTGAAATTGCTCAACATGCTCGCTCGTTATATCTCCGCCCATGAACAAAATGCCATCCACTTGTTTTTCCAGCATGGCATTGATTAATTGCAGTTCTTTATCTTTGTTCTGGTCGGAGTTGCTTAAAATGATATTATACTTGTACATCGTTGCAATATCTTCAATACCTCTGGCCAGTTCGGCAAAAAAGATGCTGGAAATGTCCGGGATAATCGCACCGACTGTCGTTGTTTTCTTGCTGGCCAGCCCGCGTGCAACGGCATTCGGGCGATACCCCAGCTCCTGAATCGTATTCAGTACTTTTTTGCGCGTAACAGGTTTTACGTTCGGGTTCCCGTTCACGACGCGGGAAACGGTTGCCATCGATACGTTTGCCTCTCTTGCTACATCATATATTGTTACAGTCATATTCATCTACCTCCCTGTCTGATTGCCAAAACGTTCTCTTTGCCATTATGATACGCTAACATGGAAAAAAACACAAAAAATTTAAGACTGACCTTTAAGATCAGCCTTAAAAATCAGAAGATAGCTCATTTTGCATTGCTGTCTTCCGGTTATCGTGATAAAAGCATTCCACAATATCGGGCGCCGTCAAGTGAGAGCACTTCTCTCTGACGAAATGACTTCCGAAAGCAGGCGAAACGGCTGAGAGAGCACTTCTCTCTGACGAAATGCCTTCCGAAAGCGAGCGAAACGGCTGAGAGAGCACTTCTCTCTGACGAAATGCCTTCCGAAAGCGAGCGAAACGGCTGAGAGAGCACTTCTCTCTGACAAAATCACTTCCGAAAGCAGGCGAAACGGCTGAGAGAGCACTTCTCTCTGACGAAATGCCTTCCAAAAGCAGGCGAAACGGGTGAGAATAGGCGCCTCCCACGTAAAAGTACTTCCTGGAAATTTCG
>Ga0079226_10002712_pt1 | contig 13669 bp, 11 predicted proteins | sample Poulit2014_FD_76345 | JGI IMG/M metagenome (GOLD analysis project Ga0079226, IMG submission 76345) | Agricultural soil microbial communities from Georgia to study Nitrogen management - Poultry litter 2014 | ecosystem: Environmental > Terrestrial > Soil > Agricultural land | place: USA: Georgia... | reverse complement strand
TGGTGGTGGCCCCAGCAACGTTTGCGCGGTTTAGTACAGATTGAGGGGCTGGAGCATTTGCAGCAGGCTCAAGCGCAGCAGCAAGGGGTTATTTTAATGGCGATACATTTCACCACGTTAGAGATTGGTGCTGCTCTCTTAGGTCAGCAGCACACCATTGATGGCATGTATCGTGCCCATGACAACCCCGTATTTGATTACGTGCAGCGCCGCGGCCGCGAACGGCATAATGCCGATGCGCAGGCCATTGAGCGTGAAGATGTGCGGGCAATGTTACGGGTGTTACGCCAAGGCCGCGCCATTTGGTATGCACCTGATCAAGACTATGGTCCTAAGCAAAGCCTATTTGTGCCCCTGTTTGGCGTGCCAGCTGCTACAGTAACGGCCACCAGTAAATTTGCCAAACTTGGACGGGCGCAGGTGATGCCCATGACTCAGACGCGTTTGCCCAAGGGTAAAGGTTATTTAATTAAAATTGAGCCGCCTCTGGAAAATTTTCCAAGCGACTCAGAAGAACAGGACTGTATCCGCATCAACCAATGGATTGAACAAGCGATAACTGAGCAGCCAGAACAGTATTTGTGGGCGCATCGTCGCTTTAAAACCCGGCCTGAAGGTGAGGCAAAGTTGTATTGAAAACTCAGGAACAAGAAACGGCGTTCCAGCGAGCGTTTGAGAATAAAGAGAAGGCGATCACTGGTTTGATCTTATCAGGCGGTGGTGCGCGAGCGGCATATCAAGTTGGAGTGCTGTCGGCGATTGCCGACTTGGCGCCAGAGTCGGCGGATAATCCTTTTGAGGTGATTGTGGGCACCTCTGCCGGTGCGATTAATGCGGTGAGTTTGGCCTGCGGCTCTTTAGACTTCCAGAGTGCCATTCGTCGCCTGACAGATATTTGGCAAAATTTTAAGACTGAGCATGTGTATCGGACCGACTGGTGGGGAGTCTTGCGCCAAGCGGCGCGCTTTATTGGCCAGCATCTGTTGGGGTTTGGACGGGGTTTAGACCCCGTCGCTTTGTTGGATAATTCACCGCTGCGCGAGTTATTGCTCAAGGAATTGGACTTTTCAGGTATCAACCTTGCTGTGGCGCGGCGTAAGTTGCGTGCCATTGCTATCACTGCCTTTGCTTATCAGTCTGGGCAGGCCGTCACTTTTTATCAGGGGCGTGGAAATATAGAACAATGGGCGCGTCACCGTCGTAATGGCTTGCCAGCGCGCTTAGGTATTGAGCATTTAATGGCCAGCTCAGCAATCCCTTTGTTGTTTCCGCCGGTGCGTTTGAATAATGAATATTTTGGTGATGGTGCAGTGCGGCAAGCAGCGCCTATTAGCCCTGCTTTGCATTTAGGTGCTAATCGCATTTTAGTAATTGGGGTGCGCAGCCAAGATGAAGAAAAACAGGTGATACCGAAAACCGCTCGACCACCCAGCTTGGCACAAATAGGCGCTCACTTATTAAACAGTACTTTTATTGATAATTTAGAGTCCGATTCGGAGTTGCTCGGGCGGCTCAATGCCCTTGGGCAAATGCTTCCTGAAGAAGAGCGTATAAAAGATATTGGTTTGTCGCCTGTGGAAGTGTTGGTTATTGCGCCCAGTAAAAGTATTGATGAAATAGCCACACGTCACCGCCATCAGTTACCAGCATCATTGCGTTTGTTTTTGCGAGGGTCAGGGGCAACACGACCCACCGGTGGCGGGGTGTTAAGTTATTTGCTGTTTGAGCGCAGTTATTGCAATGAATTAATTGAGTTGGGCTACCAAGATGCGATGAGCAGCAAAGATGAGTTGTCCGCATTTTTGGGGATCAACTCATCTTGAGCGCTTCAGGAGGTTCTGATCAAGAGTGCCATTGCAAGAAGCGAAGCGACGCAACACTCTCAAATGTATTGATAGATAAAGTCAATTAGATTGCTTCACTACGTTCGCGATAGCAATTTTGACTTATTCGCATTGCCTTATACAAAGTAGCGATCTGGTTGTTCAGCTGTCATCGGCATGGTCATTATTGCTATGGCTGGCCACCTGCTGGGTGCGGCAGTTTAAGTAAATGGAGCTCTGTAACCATTTTTGGTCAGGGTACCAGGAAAACATAAACTGACCATTTTTCAGATTATCAACCACAGTGCGACCAATTTCAGGACGCACCGCTGGGCAGCCCTGACTGCGGCCAATACGGCCTTGGGTCTTGATCCAGTCTGGATTGACGTAGTCCGCCGAGTGAATAACGATGGCGCGTTCCCGAGCGCGATCATTAAATCCCGGCTCTAAACCATCCATGCGTAGCGAATAACCATGTTTGCCATGATAACTTTCGGCGGTTCTAAATAAACCAATGCTGGATTGATGGCTGCCATTGGTATTGGAAAACTCTGTGGCGAAATTATTACCGGAGCGATTGCCGTGGGCGACAAAGTCATGCAGTACCAGCTCTTGTTTTTTAAGGTCGAAGATCCACAGGCGCTTATCGCTGGAGGGTAAAGAAAAGTCAATCACGGCAAGGCGATGAGCGGGTTCTGCACCATTATTCAGTGCACAGTGCATAGCACTTAAGGCTGTAGACAGAACTTGTTTGTTTAGAGAAGGAGCGGCCTGCTTGAGGTTGTTTACCAGTTGTTGGGGAAGTGTTGCGGCATTGATTGAGAACGTGCTCAGACTCGCAGTGGCAATCAACAAAGAACGAACAATAAAAGGACGTAGCATAAAAAAGGCTCTCGATACGGGCACACTCAGTGCATATTAAAGGTGAGTATCCTAGGCTTTATTTGGGCAGTGTTATTCTTATATTTATGGTACAACTGACCCTGTAAACGGTTTACGCGCTGTCATCTTGGTGCGCAACAAAGCGCATATCTTAACAGCCCCTTGCTCAAGGAGCCAAAATTTGTTTAAAAAATACACCAGCCTGGCGCTGATTATGGGTGCTTTATACATTGCGCCCTGCTGGGCAGAGGCAGACGACAGTGCACTGTTGTTGTCTGCTTCACTGGATTCGCTCAGCACCGCCTGTTCAGCAACGGTTGCCGCGGATTTGTCGGCTCAGTCAGTTGCCCAGCTGCAAGAATTCTACCAAAGGCTGGATTACACACCACTGTGGCAAGATGCCGCTCGGCGTCAGCAATTGATTGAACTGATCTTGGACACGCGTTATGACGGATTAAACCCAGCGCAGTATCCGTTGCCGCAAGCCTTATCTTTGGAGCAGGCAACTTGGCCACAGCAACAGGCATGCGATGAGATTTTGTACAGCCACAGCTACTTAAAAGCATTGCGTCATTTACGTGATGGGGTACTTGTTCAAGCGCAAGTGGAGCCTTACTGGTATGAAGCTGAGGTCCAGCCAGCGGTGCCGCAACCAATAGCCGAGGTAGCGGCGACAGGTGTCAATGATTTATCGGGTACCTTTGCCAAGGTGCGACCCCAGCACAGTGCTTACCAAAAGTTGCGTGAGGTTTTAAAAAGCAGTTATCTATTGACGCAGCCCGATTGGGGGCAAGTACCCAGCCAAGGCCGCTCAATGCGCGTTGGCGAACAGGATAGGCGTATTCCGCGATTGCGAGAGCGCTTACAAATAGCCGGTTACTTGCCGCAACAGCAAGACGAGGTGGTGCTGTTAGACACATCGGTAGATGAGCACACTGAGCTGTCCACTCCAGTGAACCCGCTGCGTTATGATGAAGCGCTGCTGGAGGCGGTGAAAACTTTTCAGCAAGATCATTATTTGGAAGAAGATGGCATTGTTGGCCCTGCCACTTTACGTGAGCTTAATATCAGTCCAGCGCAGCGTCTTTTACAGGTGCGTGCCAACCTTGAGCGTTTACGCTGGTTAGATAAGCTGATGGAGCCAGACATGCTGGTGGTGGATATTGCTGGCGCGCGGCTACTTTATTTTAGCGGTGGCGATATTGTTTGGCGCACACGCACTCAAGTGGGCACTGTGCGCCGGCAAACCCCTTTGCTTAAGTCGCGGATTACCCACTTAACCATTAATCCAACCTGGACTGTGCCGCCAACCATTTTACGTGAAGACAAACTGCCTGAAATTCGCCGCGATATCAGCTATTTGACGCGCAGTAACATGAGCGTTTTAGACTATCAAGGTAACCGCTTAGATCCTTACAGTATTGATTGGCGAGCACCCACAGGGATTATGTTGCGCCAAGGTCCAGGGCCAAGCAATGCGCTGGGCTTAGTGGCAATACGTTTTGCTAATCCTTTCACGGTGTATTTACACGATACACCGAGCAAGCATATTTTCGGTCGTGCTACGCGCACAGTAAGTTCTGGCTGCGTGAGGGTGGAGGACGCTCAGAAGCTGGTGGATCTTTTATTGCTGACCGCCACAGATGAAGAGCGAGAGCGCATTGCGCGCATTCAGGCCAGTGGTAAAACCCGTAATGTAAACTTGCCGCAACCCGTGCCAGTTTTATTAGCGTACTGGACTGTGGAGGTGGATATGGATAACCGTTTGCGATTTCGCAGTGACAGCTATGCCCGAGATATGAATATTATCGAAGCCCTGATGAGCTTATAAACTGAACGCGCTGATCAGCCGGTAAAGAAAAAGCCGCTACTCAATTACAAGTAGCGGCTTTTTTTATGGCAAGGTACTGAAAGTTAAGAATCGCTATCAGCGTCCATATCGTATGATCTTTCTAGCCACAAGGCATTAATGATGCCCATGCTAGCGGCCAGTAGTAAGCCTAAAATCCAAGTGAAATACCACATAAAACACCTCTTTAATATAGTGTGAAGCCGCTTGAGTACTGCACCTGCAGTGCGAGGAACTGAGCAGTGCTGCCTGATTGTAGCCAGCACTGCTGCGCTGCACATTAATAGAGACCGCGCGGATCGCTATCAATATCTGCAACTCTGACAACACCCCACATCTTAATGTAGCTCCATAATGTATAGGTTAAAATAATAGGCACAAAAATGGCCGCAGCAATGAACATAATGCCTAAGGTTTTATGGCTGGACACCGCATCCCACATGGTCAGGCTAGAGGCCAGGTCAATACTGGATGGCATCAAGAATGGGAACAATGCAAAACCTGCAGTGCACAGTGTTCCGGTGATGGCCAGTGCAGAACCTAAAAACGCTAGGCCTGAGCGGTTGATGGTTGCTGCTAGGAAAGCCAGCACCCCGCCAAGGATGCCAATCACTGGCGCAACACGCATGATTGGGTAAAGTGTGTAGTTGGCCAGCCAGCCGGGGTTATCCAAAGCAACAGTTTTACTCAGAGGATCAATGGCAGCATTGCCATCGATCAATGAAGTCACGCTATAGCCTTGAATACCCAGCCACAACCACAGACCTGCACCAACAAAGGTGACTAAGTAGACCAGCGAAAAAATCTGTGTAGCACTGCGTGAGCGTTGCAGCACCTGCTCATCAGTGCGCATCATAAGCCAAGCTGCACCGTGGGTGGTGAGCATGGCAACACTGACCAAGCCAGCTAAGATACCGAAGGGGTTGAGTAAGCCCCAGAAACCGCCGGTGTAACTGATGCGCATGGTTTCATCCAAGACAAAGGGCACACCAAGGAACAGGTTGCCGAAGGCTACACCAAACACCAAAGAGGGTACAAAACTACCGACCCACATGGCCCAGTCCCAGCGCTCGCGCCAGCGTGGGTTATCAAGCTTGCTGCGGTAATCAAAACCCAATGGGCGAGTAAACAAGGCAAATAGCACCAGCAGCATCGCCCAGTAAAAGCCAGAGAAAGATGCCGCATACACCACTGGCCAAGCCGCAAATAATGCACCTGCGGCAGTGACTAACCAAACCTGGTTACCCTCCCAGTGCGGGCCAATGGTATTCAACACCACGCGACGCTCACTGTCTGTGCGCCCTACGAAAGGCATCAGAATCACTGCCCCCAAGTCAAAACCATCGGTTAAGGCAAAGCCGATTAGCAACACGCCAACCAGTACCCACCAGATGAGTTTTAGAGTCTCGTAATCAAACATTTCGCCACTCCTTATAGGTTGTTAGTGTTGTTTTGCTCGAAATGGTAGCGACCTGTACCTAGGGTACTGGGACCGATGCGGGCAAAACGAATCATCAGGTACATTTCAATAATGATTAACACAAGGTAAATCGCTGAAATGGTAATAATTGAGGCTAAAACATCACTTACCGACAGTGATGACACTGAAAGGAAAGTGGGCAGAACTTCGGCAATCGACCAAGGTTGACGGCCCATTTCTGCAACATACCAGCCGGTTTGTACACCAATCCACGGCAGTGGCAGGCTAAACAATGCGAACTTCAACAGCCATGGCTTATGCTCATGGCGGTGCTTAGTAGAGGCCCAGAAAGCCAAGACAAACAGCACTAGCATTAAGAAACCAGCGCCCACCATGACTCGAAAACTCCAGAATAAGCTGGGCACATGGGGAATGGTGTCGGCAGTGGCCAGCTTGATTTGTTCTTCAGTGGCTTGGGTGATGTCTTCGGTGTATTTTTGCAGCAGTAAGCCATAACCCAAGTCATGTTTAACTTCATCGAAGAGGGCAATGTTTTCTGCAGAACGATCACCTGCACGTAGGGTTTTTAAGCGCTCATAAGCAACAATACCGTTGCGGATACGCACTTCGTGTTGAGCCATCAGGTCTTGGAGGCCAGTGACTTCTTCGTCGAGCGAGCGGGTTGCAATAATTCCCATGGCGTAAGGGATTTTAACTGCGTAGTCAGTGCTTTGGGTTTCCATGTTGGGCAAGCCAACTAGAGTAAAGGCAGCCGGTGCTTGCTCAGTGTGCCACTCACCTTCAATGGCAGCCAGCTTAGTTTGTTGTACATCACCCAGCGCATAACCTGACTCGTCACCCAGTACGATAACTGACAGAATGGCGGCCAAACCAAAAGCTGAAGCAATTGCAAAAGAACGACGGGCAAAGCCCAAGTCACGCTTCTTGAGCAAGTACCAGCTGGAGATGGCTAAAACAAAGATTGAGCCAGTGACATAACCCGCAGCAACAGTGTGCACAAACTTAACTTGGGCAACAGGGTTGAAAATCAATGCAGCGAAGTCAGTGACCTCCATGCGCATGGTTTCATAATTGAACTCTGCCCCCACTGGGAACTGCATCCAGCCGTTGGCCACCAGAATCCACAGTGCCGACAGGTTGGAGCCAATGGCAACTAACCAAGTGACCGCCAAGTGCTGGCGCTTGCTAAGGCGATCCCAGCCGAAAAAGAACAAACCAATAAAGGTCGATTCTAAGAAGAAAGCCATTAAGCCTTCGATGGCCAGTGGTGCACCGAAAATGTCACCCACATAATGGCTGTAGTATGACCAGTTGGTACCAAACTGGAATTCCATGGTCAGGCCTGTGGCGACACCGATGGCAAAGTTAATACCGAACAGTTTGCCCCAAAATTTGACCATGTCCTTGTACACTTCTTTGCCGGTTAAGACATAGACAGACTCCATGATGGCTAGCAAAACGGCCAGGCCAAGTGTCAGCGGTACAAAGATAAAGTGATACATTGCCGTCAACGCGAACTGCAAGCGAGACAGGTCAACAAGTGTTTCTGAGATCATTGCGCATACTCCCCAGGAGTTAGTGTTACTGGTATTGCATTTTTAAGATGCAGTCTGGGTAGGCCGACTGCATCCTGAAAAATGCATAAACAACAAAAGTTGTGCTGCATTTTTAATACTCTTATAGATATACGGCTTTTGTATTATGTCACTAACTAATTGATTAATGACAAGAATAGCCGGTGACTTGTTGTCGCAGTCGGGGCAGCGCAGATAAGAAAGTGGAACTGGGGTAGAGAAAAGCGTCAAGAAGGGAAGAAAATAAGGGGCGTAGCACCCGCTTAAAATAGAGTTAAGCGGGTGTAAAACGCTTAGTGTTCGTTGAGGGTAAAAGCCGTCAAGGTAAAAGTGGGCACACCAATATCCTGCATTAATTGCGAGCCTTGCATTTCTGGTAGGTCAATAATCGCAGCGACCTCATAGATTTCAGCGCCCATGCGGCGAATTAGCCGTGCTGCAGCAACAAAAGTCCCGCCGCTGGCAATAATATCGTCGATTAACAAGACTTTATCGCCTTCGCTGAGGCTGTCAGCATGCACTTCTAGGGTGGATTGCTCGTAATCAGTGTCATAAGGCTCGCTGAGTACATCAGCAGGTAGCTTGCCTTGTTTGCGAAATAAAACCAGTGGTTTATTGAGCTCATAAGCAATGGTTGAGCCCAACAAAAAACCACGGGATTCAATGGCACCCACATGGGTGAAGTCACTGCCAACATAGCGTTGCACTAAACCATCAATCACCATGCGCATTGCACGTGGCGATTTAAACAAAGGGGTGATATCACGAAAAATAACCCCTTTTTGCGGAAAATCAGGAATCGGCCGAATTAAAGATTTAATTGTAAACTCATCAAAAATCATAGGATGACCCTCTAAGCATCAAATTGATTATCTAAATTACCACCCGCCAGTGCGCAGAGCTCGGTCATATTGATCAGGTTGATTTCTTTACCTTCTGCGACTAGTAATTCATTTTGTTGGAAGCGGGTAAACACCCGTGAGACTGTTTCTACCGCTAAGCCTAAGTAGTTGCCAATTTCATTACGTGACATGGCTAAACGAAACTGTTGTGGAGAGTAGCCACGGGCACGAAAACGTGCGGACAAGTTCACTAAAAAGGTAGCAATCCGCTCATCAGCGGTTTTTTTTGATAACAGCATCATCATTTGCTGATCATCGCGAATTTCACGGCTCATAATGCGCATCAATTGGCGGCGCAGCTGCGGCAAAGTGGCGCTGAGCTCATCCAATCTTTCAAAGGGGATTTCACAAATGGATGTGGTTTCTAAGGCAATGGCAGAAATTGGGTAGAGTTCGGTATCCATGCCGGATAAACCCACAAACTCACTGGGCAAATGGAAACCGGTAATCTGCTCTTGGCCGCAGTTGGTCACACTAAAAGTTTTAAGGCTGCCTGAGCGCACAGCATATACTGAAGAGAACCCCTCACCTTGATGGAATAGATATTCGCCGCGTTTTAGAGGGCGGCTGCGCTTAACAATATCGTCAAGCGAGTCAAGATCTTGTAGATCGAGAGAGAGAGGTAAGCAGAGTCTGGCTAAACTACAGTCTTTGCAGTGAGCTTGGTGCGCAGGCTGCACACTATTGATTTCGGCCATACCATGTTTCCTGATCAAGAGACAATTCAAAGTTGCCAGTTAAGACTACCTTAGCTAGCAAGAAGCTGCCACTATCAATCGGATCAAAAAACAGTTGCTTAGCGGTTAATGGGTTTTTAACGGGCCCTACTGAAAAGTGCAGTTTGCGGTGCCGCAGGTTGAGCGATATGTGTGCCGGTAAAAACTTCGCAGGCTGCCGCGGTCAGAAGGCGGCCTTGCGGTGTGATGTGGATTGCAGTATTGCTGAGTTCTAGCAAACCATCGCTGTGCATGGTTTCCAGCTGTGACCAAATAGGCTGAAAATAATCCTTAAAGTTAATGCTGTACTGCTCTTCGATGCTGGCAAAATCGACACTAAACTGACAGGTCAAGGCTTGGATAACGCTGCGTTTTATTTGCATATCAGTGTCGCAGTGTAAACCAAAGGCAGGCGGTGGTTGTTGCGCGTCAGCAGCTTTTTGATAGGCATTGAGGTCGTGGGTATTGCGGTAGTACAGCTCGCCAATTTGACTGACTGCCGATAGGCCAAGGCCCAAAGTGTCACAGTTTGCAGTGGTGCTATAGCCTTGAATATTGTGTTGTAGTACACCGTCTTCTTGCGCGGAAGCAAAATCATCATCTGCAAAAGCAAAGTGCCCCATGCCAATGTACAGATAGCCGGCAGCGCTGAGCTTTTCTTGGGCTGTTTTTAACATCTGCTGGATACTGGCAGAACTGGGTAGATCAGCCACTTGAATGCGTTGTTGGATGGGGTATTGCTCAGGACTATGATTAAAACCTTGTAAACTTACGCGGTCTGGGGTCAGCCGAATGATTTCGCTAAGGGCTTGAGCAAATGACTGGGGGGTTTGCTTGGGTAAGCCATAAAGTAGGCTGATGCTTAAAGTTTGGAATTGTAAGGTACGTGCGGCTTCAACGATATTTTGTGTTTGCTCAATACTTTGTAAGCGGTTGATGGCTCGTTGCACATGGGGATCAAGGCCTTGTAGCTCGATATTGACTCGGTTAAAACCGATGTCACGTAACACACCCATGGTGGGCCAATCGGTTTCTCGCGGGTCAATGTCAATGCTGTATTGAGTGAGCTTATTACAGACTAGATTGAAGTTGCTTTTTAAGCTGTTCATCAACTCAGTGAGTTCGTGAGCGTTGAGGAAGGTCGGAGTACCTCCACCAAAATGCAGTTGTTCTATGGGCCGCTCTTGGTCAACGTGTTGGGCTAAAAGGCTCACTTCATGTTGTAAGCTGGCCAAGTAGGCAACACTGCGACTGCGGTCTTTGGTGACGATATTTTTTTTAGCGCAGTAGTAGCAAGCATTGGCGCAAAAAGGAATAGTGACGCTTAAACTTAAAGGTCTGTTCGCTTTGCGGCTATTGCGCAGGGCACTGTAACGCTCGAATGCACTGATCGGCTGCTGAAAGTGCTCGAGAGGAGGGTATGAGTTGTATTGTTGGGCAAGGTGCTGATACGCACTAAAAAGTTTCGAGCTCCAAGTTAAACTGTTGCTCATCTCAACAACCCTCTGATCAATAGCCATGGGCGTGAGTATAGAGCGAGCAGTGAAAATTCTGCTTGATCTATATCAAACCTAATCGTGAACGAGGATTGCCAAACGCTTAATGCCCCATCAGCCAGTGTTGGTGGGGACCGGGCAGTGTCCACAAACCATATAAAATAACTAAGAGTCCAGCTGCGTAACGGGTGTTTTTCTTGCGTAAAAAAGCAGTGACACGTTCAGCAGCTAGGCCGGAAGCCAAGAGTACTGGCCAAGTGCCCAAGCCAAAGGTAAACATGAGGATAGCGCTGGTCGTTGCATCACCTTGGCTGGCAGTCCAAAACAGCGTGCTATACACCAGGCCGCAGGGTAGCCAGCCCCATAGGGTGCCTAAGAATAAGGCCTGGGCGGTACTTTTAACCGGTAATAAACGACCTGCTACCGGTTGAATGTATTGCCACACATGGCGACCTAAGTTTTCAAGACGGATGAGTCCGTGCCACCAGCCGGCTAAATAGAGTCCTAGGCTGATGAGTAACAGTGCAGCAACAACCCGTAAAGCTGCGGCGGCTGGGGTTTGTTCGACTGCCCAGCCCAGTAAACCAAACAAGAAACCCGCTACCGCATAACTGCTCACCCGACCTAAATTATAGGCAATGATCATCCGTAAGCGTTTATGTTGCTGTTGTTCGGGGATGCTTAAAGTCAGTGCCCCCATGAGGCCGCCACACATGCCTAGACAATGGCCTGCGCCCAGTAAACCAAGGATAAAAGCTGAGGCCAGCAGTGGAATTAATTCAATCATGTTTGGGTTTGTCAGTATTGTGGGGTGTTTCAGTCTTATCTTGCACGCTGGCAATATGCATCGGGTCTTCGTCGTCAAATAAGATGCTATGGGCTGGGCTGTCTAAATCTTCGTACTGGCCACTGTCGACTGCCCAGAAAAACAGCCAGATTGCCAGAGCAACGATAATCATTGCAATTGGAATCATTACGTATAAAGCAGCCATGTTATGCCTCGCTAGAAATGTGGGGTGATTCACTCAAGCGGGTTAGGCGCAGTGCATTGAGCACGACTATCAATGAGCTAATCGACATGCCGAATGCAGCCCAAACCGGAGTGACCCAGCCGATGGCGGCAAATGGGATCACCAGCCCATTATACAGGGTTGCCCAGCTGAGGTTTTCGATAATCACTTGGCGGGTCTTTTTGGCAATGGCCAGAGCGCTGACTAAGCTGCTCAATCGATTGGACATTAAAATGGCATCTGCGGTGGTTTTTGCCAGGTCAGTGGCACTGCCCATGGCAATACTGATATCCGCAGCGGCCAGTACCGGGACATCGTTGACTCCGTCCCCCAGCATCAATACATGACGACCTTGCTGGTGCAGCCCTTTTAAAACTTGCAGTTTGTCATCTGGAGTGAGGCTGCCGCGAGCATCCTCAATATTAAGTTCTTTAGCAATGTGCTGCACCATTGGTGAGCTATCGCCTGATAATAGCAGCACATCCCAGCCACGCGCTCGGCAGCTATCGAGCAGAGCAGGAGCGTCACTGCGCAGTTGGTCATCTAAAGCAAACCAAGCTAAAGCCTGCTGATTATCGCCGAGCAGTAACCATTGGCCTTGATTATCCGGCATTGCAGGTGCTGGGTAGTTACCCAGCTCGCTGACAAAGTCTGGGCGACCTATACGTAAAAGCCTGTTATTGACAGTGCCTTGCAAGCCTAAACCTGGGCTGCTGCTGACATTGTGTGCAGCAATTTGCGTGCGGCCGAAGGCGCGGGCAATGGGATGCTCTGAGTGGCTTTCTAAGGCCGCAGCCAACTCGTGGCATTCTTGCTCATTGAGCCCAGCGAGGGGGACAGTGTTTTTTAGGGTCAGCTTGCCTTCGGTTAGGGTGCCGGTTTTGTCAAAAATAACCGTATCGATTTTCTGAAAGCTTTCCAGAACATGGCCTTTAGTAATCAGCAAACCCAACTTATGTAGCGAGCCGGTGGCTGCGGTTAAGGCGGTGGGCGTCGCTAAGGAAAGGGCGCAGGGACAGGTGGCAACTAGCAGCGATAAAACCACCCAAAAGGCCCGCGATGAATCATAGTGTAACCAAAATAAACCCACTGCCGCAGCAATCAATAGCACGCTGATTAAGAACCAGTGGGCCACAGTGTCGGCCAGTTCAGCAAAGCGTGGTTTAAGTGATTGGGCGCGCTCCAGTAAACGCACAATGGCGGAGAGCTGCGTTTCTTCGCCTAAGGCGAGCACTTCAATAGTGAGCGGGCCTTCCACGTTTAAGGTGCCTGCTACAACAGAGTCGCCGGGCTGCTTAATGAGCGGTAAATATTCACCGGTCAGCAATGATTCGTCAATACTGGAACGGCCGGTTACAATACGTCCATCGGCAGGAATAAGGTGACCAGGAGGAACCAGCAAATGATCGCCAAGCTGCACTTCACTGAGCAGAATACGTTCACTGTTACCTGCTGAGTTGAGCCGTAAACAAGATGCCGTTAATAAGTTTACCAGTTGGGTTGTGGCTGCAGAAGTGCGCTCTCGAGCCCGCCGCTCAAGGTAGCGGCCCGACAGTAAAAACAAAGCAAACATCCCCGCAGCATCAAAATACAGTTCACCTTGGCCGGTAAAGGTTGACCAAATACCTGCTAAATAGGCACCGGCAATGGCCAGTGAGACCGAGACGTCCATGGTCAAGTGGCGAGTGCGTAAGTCACGTACTGCGCCGTAAAAGAACTCGCTGCTGCAATAAAACACAATGGGCGTGGTTAAAATTAAGCTCACCCAGCGCAGCAGGCCATCCATTCCTTCGGAAAGGTCGATATTAAATTCGGGCCAAGTGGCCATAGAGGCCATCATCACCTGCATCCATAGCAAGCCTGCCACGCCCAGCTTGCGTAATGCCCGCCGGTTGTCTGCCTGCATTTGCTCAGTAACGGTGTCGGCTTGCCAAGGGTGCGCGGCATAGCCGATATGGCGAATGGTTTTCAGCAGG
>Ga0079226_10002711_pt1 | contig 13669 bp, 13 predicted proteins | sample Poulit2014_FD_76345 | JGI IMG/M metagenome (GOLD analysis project Ga0079226, IMG submission 76345) | Agricultural soil microbial communities from Georgia to study Nitrogen management - Poultry litter 2014 | ecosystem: Environmental > Terrestrial > Soil > Agricultural land | place: USA: Georgia... | reverse complement strand
GGCGGTTTCGGCATGTTGCTACGCGACGGTGCTGACTTCCAGGCTGTTGATAAAGTGATGGAGAAGTTCGGTTGGCCTATGGGCCCTGCTTACTTGCTCGATGTGGTAGGTATTGATACCGGCGTTCATGCGGCAGCTGTGATGGCTGAAGGCTTCCCCGAGCGCATGCAGTACGGCTTTAAAGATGCCACCAACGTAATGTACGACAACGAGCGCTACGGCCAGAAAAACGACAAGGGCTTCTACAAGTACGAACTCGATAAGCGTGGCCGCAAGCAAAAAGTGGTTGACGAAGCCACCTATGAATTGCTCGCCGAGCACGTGAGCGAGCGTAAGGAATTTGATGCAGAAGAGATCATCGCACGCCTTATGATCCCCATGTGCACCGAAACAGTTCGCTGCTTAGAAGACAACATTGTTGGTTCTGCAGCTGAAGCCGACATGGCCATGATCTACGGTATTGGTTTCCCTCCATTCCGCGGTGGCCCACTACGCTACATTGATTCCATCGGTGCCAAAGCATTTGTTGAGCTATGCGACAAGTACGCTCACTTAGGCGGCATTTACGAAGCGCCACAAATGTTGCGTAACATGGCAGCCAAAGACGAAAGCTTCTTCGGCTAAACCGGGACAAAGGAGATTATACAAATGAGTCTTAATCCAAGAGATGTTGTGATTGTGGATGCTGTGCGTACGCCCATGGGCCGCTCACGCAATGGTATGTTCCGCAATGTTCGCGCTGAAAAGCTATCCGCCCTATTGGTGGAAGCGTTGATGCAGCGTAACCCAGAGTGGAAAACAGAAGAAACAGAAGACGTGATTTGGGGTTGTGTTAACCAAACCCTCGAGCAAGGCATGAACATTGCTCGTAATATCGCGTTGCTTGCCAACATGCCTCGTGCTGTGGCGGGCCAAACCGTGAACCGCTTGTGTGGTTCTTCCATGCAGGCGCTGCACACAGCGGCACAAGCTATTATGACCGGCAACGGTGATGTGTTTGTGATTGGTGGGGTTGAGCACATGGGCCACGTGGCCATGGATCACGGTGTCGATTTAAACCCTGAAGCCTCTAAGTTCACCGCTAAAGCCTCTAACATGATGGGCTTAACGGCTGAAATGCTTGGCCGCATGCACGGCATTAGCCGTGAGCAGCAAGATGCGTTTGCGGTACGTTCCCACACCAAAGCGTGGGAAGCTACCCAAGAAGGCCGTTGGAAAAACGAAATCGTTCCCATCGAAGGCCACAACGCCGATGGCTTTAAAGTGCTTTGCGAAATCGACGAAGTGATTCGTCCTGATACCAACCTAGAAGGCCTCGCTAAGCTACGCCCTGTGTTCGATCCACGCAGCGGTACCGTAACAGCGGCGACTTCTTCTGCTCTATCTGATGGCGCTTCGGCCATGTTGGTAATGAGTGCTGAAAAAGCGCAAGCCCTTGGCCTTAAGCCACGCGCCAAAATCCGCTCCATGGCGGTGGCTGGCTGTGATGCAGCTATCATGGGTTACGGCCCCGTACCTGCCACACAAAAAGCGCTTAAGCGTGCAGGCGTTAGCATCGAAGACATCGATATTGTTGAGCTTAACGAAGCCTTTGCGGCACAGTCTTTGCCTGTGCTTAAAGACCTAAAGCTTCTCGATGTGGTTGAGCAAAAAGTGAACCTAAACGGTGGTGCTATTGCACTTGGCCACCCGCTAGGCTGCTCTGGTGCACGTATTACCGGTACCCTACTGAACATTATGGAAGGTAAAGATGCCACCCTTGGCCTCGCCACCATGTGTATCGGTTTAGGGCAAGGTATTGCCACTGTGATCGAGCGCGTGTAACCCACAAAAAAGCATGCTATAATAAGCACACTTTTTCGGATCTACCTTAGATCCTTGGCTCCGACCCCTCGTCGGAGCCTTTTTTTTGCCCATAGAAAACAACATAAAAAAACCCCAAGAAGCTTATCCAACTTCTTGGGGTTAATGCGTTAGCGTTTGTCTGCTTGCGGATTAGATGGCCTTAGAATAACGTTGGGGCCCATCGGTGCTGAGGTACTCATCAAACACCATGGCGATGTTACGCAAGAACAGGCGCCCTTTGCGTGTTACCCGCAGTTCATCAGCACCAAGCAAGATCAGTGCGTCAGCCATTAGCTCCGTCATTTCACCAATCTCTTTGCCAAAATGTTCCATAAACACAATACCAAACTCATCTTCAACCTCCTTAAAGCGGAGGATGCCTTGGCACATAATGTCTTGGATAACGCGGCGGCGCAGCTTATCTTCCTGCGTTAAAGTGCTACCACGCATAATTGGTAGCCTCCCCTCAGCCAAGGTTTGCTGATACTCGTTAATATCGCGGCTATTTTGCGTGTAAGTATCATCTAAAAAACCTATCGAAGAGACGCCAAGGGAAAGCATATCAAGCTCAGCATGGGTGGAATAGCCTTGGAAATTACGCTGCAAGGTACCCTCTTTTAACGCCACCGCTAATTCATCGCTCGGCAAGGCAAAGTGGTCCATGCCAATATATTGGTATCCAGCATCCGTGAACGCATTAATGGTTAACTCAAGCAAATCTAACTTGTCATCCGCACTAGGCAAATCGGCTTCGTTAATTTGCTTTTGGGTCTTAAACAGCTGCGGCATATGTGCATAGCTATATACTGCTAAACGCTCAGGCCGCATGCTAATAACTGTATCTAAGGTTTGCTCAAAGCTTTCGAGGGTTTGCTTGGGCAAGCCATAAATAAGGTCTACGTTGGTGGAGCGAAAACCTAACTCGCGCCCCACATCGAGCACCGCTTTGGTTTGTTCAATAGATTGAATGCGGTTAACCGCCTTCTGCACATTAGGGTCAAAATCCTGCACCCCTAAGCTCATGCGGTTAAAGCCAAGTTCAGCCAGCACCTCAAGCTTTTCGCGGCTTACGGTGCGCGGGTCTATTTCGATAGAAAACTCACGTTCTGGCGCATCGCTTAAGCGAAAATGGCGGCCTAAATCACCCATCACTCGGCGCAAGTCATCTTCGTTCAAATAAGTGGGCGTGCCACCACCGAAATGCAGCTGTGTAACCTCACGGTCAGCAAACCATTTGGCCTGCATTTGCATTTCAATTTCGAGGAAATCCAAGTAGCTTTCGGCGCGTTTATAATTGGCCGTGATCACCTTGTTGCAGCCACAATAAAAACAAATGGTGTTACAAAAAGGGATATGTACGTACAAAGACAGAGGCGCTTTTTTTCGCCCCACTTGCTGTGCTTTTTCGGCGTAATCTGCCGCAGTAAAATCCTCAGTAAATTGGGGCGCTGTGGGATACGACGTATAGCGTGGGCCACGCACATCATATTTACGCAATAGGGAAGGATTAAACTCCAACATGTTGTTCTCCATTTGTCGTTTTTAGGCAAGAATAGCGAATTCTTCGCCCTGGCGAACAAATAGATGACAAAAGTTTGATGCTGCGCAAGCTGTACCCTTCCTATGCTCAGAAAACTTCTATTTGGCATAGGCACATGCCATAAATCAGGTTACTCAGCTCTATGTTCGCGTTCTAAAAATTCGGTAGATTGCATTTCAAGCAAACGGCTGCGGGTACGGGCAAATTCAAACTCGAGCCGGCCTTCAGCATACAAATCATCAATACCAACTTCTGCAGTAACCAACAGCTTTACGTTGCGGTCATACATTTCATCCACCAGGTTAATAAAACGGCGGCACTGGTCATCGTATTTACCATCCATCACCGGCACGTTGGCAAGCAGTAACGTATGGTAATCCGATGCCAACTGAATGTAATCATTTTGGCTGCGCGGCCCATCACACAACGCCATAAACTCAAACCACGCTATGCCTGGCGCCGCTTTCACCGCTTCAATTGGCCTACCTTCGACAGTTAGGCGAACATTATCGCGCGTTTTTTCAGGGTAGCTGTTAAGCGTGTTAAAACGCTCCGCTAAAAATACATCAGCAGCTTCATCAAGGGGAAAATGGAACAGCTCTGCTTGTTCTAGCAGGCGCAAACGGTAATCGGTGCCACCATCAACATTTAGCACCGTGGTGTGCTTATTAATTAGCTCAATGGCTGGCAAAAAACGCGCGCGCTGCAAGCCGTTGCGGTATAACTCATCAGGCACAATATTAGAGGTAGCCACTAACACCACACCTTCAGCAAACAAGGTTTCTAGCAAACCGGCCAAGATCATGGCATCAGTGATGTCTGTAACAAAGAACTCGTCGAAGCAAAGCACCCGCGTGGTTTTTGCAAAATCCTTCGCAATGGCTACCAAAGGGTCGCTTTCACCTTGGCGGGCTTTCATTTCTCCGTGGATATAACGCATGAAGCGATGGAAGTGCAGGCGCTGCTTTGCTGCAAAAGGTAGCGACTCAAAAAACACATCCATAAGGTAGGTTTTACCACGCCCCACCCCGCCCCACATGTACAGCCCTTTAATGCTCGGTTTATCTTCACGCCGCCTAAACCAACCTCGCTTTTTTGGCTGTGGTGCCACTAGCTGCTGGTAAATTTCATCGAGGTGCTTAACTGCTTCTTCTTGGGCTGTATCGTGGTGAAAATCAGGATTTTGCAAATCCATTTTATAGCGTGATAAGGGTGTTAACATAAATGTAAGTTCGAATAAATAATGGATGGAGGGCTGCGGTGGCACAATGTAGCCCCGAACTTGGCTTTTAGCAAACTAGCGCGGATGCCGGCTAATGCGCACTAACTCTGCTAATTCTGGCAGTAAACCATGGAAAAAATGGCCTGCTTCATCAATGCGTAATAATATTGGCCGCAAGGGCGATGCCGCCACCCATTTTGCCACTGCAGGCGCTGATACCACATCATCTTCGCCACCTTGCACCACTAACACGGGGCAAGCTGTGTCGGTAAAAGAGGCAAAACTAAAGTTTTCTACGCTTGGCGCCACTAGCAACAATTGTTGGGCCGGCGTGTGCTGTGCTGCCAAAGCCTGCGCCCCCTTTGCGGCCACATAAGTACCAAAAGAAAACCCCGCTAACTGCACTGGCAAATTTGGCTGGCGTTTAAGCAACCAAGCCACCACAGCAAGCAAATCTTCAGCTTCACCATCACCGCCGCCATAACTGCCTTCGCTTGTACCTACGCCTCGGTAGTTAAAACGCGCGACTAACGCCCCATCATCCCGGTAAACGCGGGCTAAAGTGGTCACTACTTTATTGTTCATGGTGCCTTGGTACAGTGGGTGCGGGTGGCAGACTACAGCAAGGTACTTAGGATCATCGACATGATGCTCGACAACCGCTTCAAGTTGCCCTGCGGGGCCAGGGATAACAACATTTTCACGAGTGGGGGCTGACATAATTTTTATCCTTCCAAATTGGCTTATAGGAATTCTAACAATTATGCTGCATTTCTGCTTGACTCTACCCTCTGCTATGGTGGAATACACAAGAACTGAATTTGTGCGAGAAAGCAACGCATCACTCAACCAAAGTGCCACGCCTGCTGTTTTTGCTACCCCATTATTAGGAAGCTTACTTTTAGGAGTACGAAATGAGTCCCGTTATGCAAATGGCTCTGTTGTTTGTTGGTGGAACACTACTCGGTTTTTTAGTCGCTTACATTATCTTTGCTGGCCCACGCAGCCAACGCGTGCTGAAAAAAGAACGTGACGACGCAATCAAGCAATTCAAAGCGCATCAAGAAAAGGTAGACCAACACTTCCTACGCACTGCTGAGCTTGTTAACCAACTCACCTTCTCTTACCGCGCAGTGCACGAACAGCTTTCAGAAGGAGCGCGCAGCTTATGCACCAAACATGGCCGCAACCTTGCCATGTCTAGCGCTATGGATAACCTACCAGGCTACCCTGGCGAACGCCCACCCGCACCGGTGCAGCAGCCTCTCGATTACGCCCCTGCCGCACAAGGAACACTCTCAGAGGATTTTGGCCTCACAGACGAACCTACTAAAGCTCCTTTGTTTACTCCGGTGGATGCCTTTACACTAAAGCCCACGCGTGAGGTAAGTGGAATAGAACAACCACTTGATTATGCTGAAGACACAAACGCGAAGTAATCACTTTATTACCGCTAGAGGTGGTGAGCTACGGCTCACTACTTAATTAATGTTTCATCACTCATAAAGAGAAAGTTATGTCTACCAATGCCAACTTGCGTGCAGCCGCCATGCGTAACACTAGCATTGCGGGCGCAATCGTTAATATTTTTCTTACCATTATTAAGATTGTCTTTGGTATCGTTGGCCAATCTCACTCTCTGGTTTCAGATGGCATCCACTCTCTCGCAGATTTAAGCACCGACGTAATGGTATGGGTGGCAGCGCGCTACTCTAATATGCCCGCCGATCGCTCGCACCCCTATGGCCATGGCCGCATCGAAACTGCATTCACCGTTTTCTTAGCGCTAGTGCTTATTTTAACGGCCTTCGGCATTGTCTACGACGCAGGCCAACGCCTGATGGATCCAACATCTTTACTGGTGCCAGCTAAGTTTGTCCTCGTAATAGCTTTCATTTCCATTGTGGCTAACGAAGGCCTTTACCACTACACCATGCACGCGGCGAAACAGCATAAATCAGGCCTGTTACACGCTAATGCTTGGCACCACCGCTCAGACGCCATTTCCTCTGTGGTAGTACTGCTTGGCGTTGCTGGTAGCCTACTTGGCTTTGTCTACCTTGATATCATCGCCTCCATTGTGGTGGCTGCCATGATTGGGCGCATCGGTTGGGAGCAAGGTAAACGTGCGATGTCAGAGCTTATCGACACCGCACTAGAACCTAAAAAAGTAAAAGCTATTCGCAACATTATTAGTGAAGTGGAAGGCGTAAAAGACGTGCACATGTTGCGCACGCGGCGCATGGGCGGTGATGCTTTAGTTGATGTGCACGTAGAGGTAAAGCCACGCATTAGCGTTTCTGAAGGCCACCAAATTAGTGAATACGTGCGCATGAAGCTCATTCACTCTATCACCGAGGTGACCGACGTAACGGTACACATCGATCCAGAGGACGATTCAGTTTATAAAACCGACCTCACCCTGCCCTTACGCCGTGAAGTGGTGGCTGACCTCAGTAAAGCCTGGCAAGGATTAGTTAGTAAAGAGCAATTGGATACCATGGCGCTACACTATTTAGCCAACCAAATTTCTGTTGATCTGCTTGTGCCTATTGAGGAATGCACTGGCGCCAACAAGGCGCACGCCCTCACTAGGCAACTGCAAGAAGCAGCAGCTCACCTACCCTATTTGGCTAATGTAAAGCTGTATTACGGCGAGCCCGTGAGCTTAACTGAAACCCTGCCGCACAATGAACAGCAGCGCAATTAACCCTTAATTTGCCGCTGCCCACTTGTCTAGTGGCGTCGAAATCGATAAAGTCTTACGGTTGGCCGCATTGCGTTATGCCTATATTATGTGCCGCTGCGGCGCTCACTCCGCTCTTTAAAACCACCCTGGAGTTGAAACTATTAAAATATTTGGCGGCTGCCGGTTACACCATTAGCTGCTACTTCTATTCATTAACGTTTAAGGTTTTCGCCATGTCACAAAAGCCCTCACAACCTCTGCCATCTTATCTAAACCCAGACAACCCCGGCCCTTGGGCTGTATTTTTAGAGCAGGTAGACCGTGTAGCACCCTACTTAGGCGATTTGGCCGACTGGGTTGAGACCCTTAAGCATCCCGAGCGCACCCTTGTTGTTAACATTCCGGTAAAAATGGATGATGGTAGCATTGAACATTTCGAAGGCTACCGCGTGCAGCACAATTTAAGCTGCGGCCCAGGCAAAGGCGGCGTGCGTTTCCATCAGGATGTTACCTTATCAGAGACCATGGCTTTGTCTGCTTGGATGTCGATTAAAACAGCTGTGGTGGGTTTACCCTATGGTGGCGCAAAAGGCAGCGTACGTATTGATCCACGCAATTACTCTGCCGCAGAAATGGAACGCGTTACCCGCCGTTACATAGAAGAAATCGCCCCCGTTATTGGCGTACGCCAAGATATTCCCGGCCCTGACATTAACGCTTCTGGCCAAACCATGGCGTGGATGATGGATAGCTACTCGAAGAAGGTTGGCGAACACTCGCCTGGCATCGTCACCGGCAAACCTATTCCTTTAGGCGGCAGCTTAGGCCGTGTGGAAGCCACCGGCCGCGGTGTTTTTATCATTGCCTCAGAAGCCGCACGTGACGCCAACATTGATCTCAAAGGTGCGCGTGTGTGTGTGCAAGGGTTTGGCAACGTTGGTGGCACCGCGGGCAGCTTGCTGCACGATGCAGGCGCTCATGTAATTGCCGTACAAGATCACACCGGCACCATTTACAATGCCAATGGCCTTGACGTACCCGCTGTGCTTGAACAGGTGCGCAATACTGGTGGCGTAGCAGGTTCGGCTAACAGCGAAACTATCAGCAACGAAAGCTTTTGGTCGCTTGAATGCGAAATCCTTATTCCAGCTGCCCTTGCAGGCCAAATTAATGCCAACAACGCCACTAGCGTACAGGCTAAAGTTATTGTCGAAGGCGCTAATGGCCCTACCACGCCTGATGCGGATGACATTTTAAAAGAGAAAGGGATTCGTGTAGTGCCAGACGTCTTAGCTAACGCGGGAGGTGTTACCGTGAGCTACTTCGAATGGGTGCAGAACCTATCCAACTTCTATTGGACAGAAAAAGAAATTAATGAACGCTTAGGCGTTATCATGCGCGAAGCCTATGCCACACTGTCAGCAACGGCGCACGAGCACAACGTATCATTACGCACAGCAGCTTATATTGCCGCGTGCACACGCATTCTAAACGCCGCCAAACTGCGCTACTAAATAGCACGTAAAAACCCCGTTTTCCACGCCGCTAGTAACAGTGGCAGCAAAACGGGTTTTTTTTGTGGCTTCTACTTCACCACACGTAAGGTTGGTGGCTTGCCCGCAGCACCATCGTTTTGCGGGCCTGGATCATCAGGATCCGGCTCAGGAGGCTCCACAGGATGGAAAACCATCCCTTCACTGCTGTCTTCACGGGCAAAAATAGCAATTATCGCATCCATAGGAACATAAATTTCGGTGGGAACACCACCAAAGCGTGCCGAGAAAAACAACCCTTCGTTATCCGCCTTGAAACCACTTACTGCGGTGGGCGCAATATTCAACACTATTTGCCCATCTTCAACAAACCCTGATGGCACATCAACACCAGGGTACTCCGCGTTCACAAGCACATGGCTTGTTAAGCTGTTGTCGCAAAGCCACTCGTGTACGGCCCGTATTAAATACGGGCGTTTAGACGTGGTGGTTAACGGTTGATCCACACTGTCCTCCTGCGCTTATTAGAGCCCACGCATTTCGCGTTCGGCCTCTGTTAAGCTTGCTTGGAAGCTATCACGCTCAAACAAACGATCAGCATATTCAAGCAGCGGCTTCGCTTGCTTGGCGGGAAGTTCAACTCCTAGCTCAGGCAAACGCCATAAGATAGGTGCTAAAGCGCAGTCTACTAAGGTGAAATCCTCACTCATAAAATAAGGATATTCTTCAAAAATTGGTGCGATTGTGATCAATCCATCGCGCAGCGCTTTTCTGCGCTTGTTTAAATCTGCTGCTTTTTCTTTGCCTGCCACAATTGCATCTACGTGCTCGCACCAGTCGCGCTCGATACGATGAATGTATAAGCGACACTCCCCACGTGTAACTGGGTAAACGGGCAATAAAGGTGGATGTGGAAAGCGCTCATCGAGGTATTCCATAATCACATTAGGTTGATACAGGGTGAGCTCTCTATCAACTAAGGTTGGCACTTCGTTATAAGGGTTTAGCGAAGCGAGGTCTTCAGGTTCGTTACCCTGCTCCACATCCACGATATCCACAGCCACACCTTTTTCTGCTAACACGATACGTACGCGATGACAGTAATGATCTGTAGGTGAAGAATAGAAAGTCATTGAGGAACGTTTTGCTGCTGCAGCCACTTTACGCCTCCAAAGGCTAAGTTTAAGAAACAAAGAGGCAGTTACTTCTCAGTAACTGCCCCCTTTACGCATACTGGTTAGGACGAAATTACTTAACGTCTTGCCAATATTCACGCTTCAACAAGTAGGTTGGGATCAGCAAGATCGCAAGGAACAGGAGCACATAAACACCTAATTCTTTACGACGTTTCTGAATCGGTTCCGCCGCATACACAAGGAAGTTAGTGAGATCGAGCATTGCTTCTTTAAACTCTTCCTCACCTAATTCTTCTTCCATGCCGGCTAACACGTGCGGCATACCTACCAGAGGGAACACATGGTTATTGTAGCCATAAGGACGAGACTCATCCTCATAGAAACCTACCAAGTAGGAGTATAACCAATTTGGCGTGCGCAAGCGTGCAGTAAGAGAAAGATCTGGTGGTGTTGCACCAAACCATTGCTCTGCATCTTTGCTTGGCATGGAGTTAACCATGGTGTCACCAATTTGCTCAGATACGAAGTTTAAATTCTCCAGTACTAGCTCTTCTGGGATGCCTAGGTCTTCACCCAGGCGGCCATAACGTAGAAGTTCAAGGGAATGGCAACCCATGCAGTTGTTAACAAAGATTTGCGCACCACGCTGCTGCGAAACCTGGTCAGAGATATCCACCTTTGCTTTATGCATATGGTTTTTATCTGCATCTGCCAAGGCAACAGAAGACATTAATGCTGCAATGGCTCCGAGTAAAACTAAAGTTAACTTTCTCATGCCTTACCCCCTGTTACGCGCGTTGGTACTGGTTTGGACTTTTCAAAGCGATGGCCAAATGGCAGCAACACTAGGAAGTAAATGAAGTAATAAAAGGTGCCGATCTGTGCCCATGTAGTAAAGCTTAAGCCTAGGAAGCTGTTATCTGCTGGCTGTGTACCTAAGTAACCAAGCGCCAAGAAGAATACGGCAAATAGGCCTAATGTCACTTTGCTGAACCAGCCTTTATAGCGAATAGAATTCACTGGGTGGCGATCCAACCATGGCAACACAAACAACACCGCAATACCTCCGCCCATCACAATTAACCCCCAAGATTTTGCGTCGATGAGGAAGTTAAATGTTGTGGCACGCAACATAGCGTAGTAAGGGCCGTAGTACCACACTGGAGCAATATGGTCTGGCGTTGCTAATGGGTTAGCTGGCTCAAAGTTTGGGCGCTCAATAAAGTAACCGCCACCATCTGGAAAGAAGAAGATAACCAGTGCGAATACCATTAAGAACACCACAATACCCACTAAATCTTTCACAGAATAGTAAGGGTGGAACGGAATACCATCGAGTGGGATACCGTTTTCATCAGTTACATCTTTGATTTCAATACCATCTGGGTTGTTCGAGCCCACTTCATGCAAAGCAAGAATATGTAGAACAACCAAAGCCACTAACACTAGCGGAATAGCAACCACGTGCAAGGCAAAGAATTTGTTTACCGTTGCGTCAGAGAGCAAGTAATCACCACGCACCCATGTGGTAAGCGCTTCACCCCATGTGGCAGCTTGGTCTGCGCTAACAAAAGGAATGACTTGGAAAGGGATTGCTTCTGCTAAAGAAATAATTACTTGAGCACCCCAGTAAGACATGTTGCCCCATGGCAATACATAACCCAAGAAGCCTTCCGCCATCAGGGCAAGGTAAATAAACATGCCGCACAACCACACGAGCTCTCTGGGTGGCTTATAAGAGCCATACATTAAGCCGCGGAACATGTGCAAATACACGACGGCAAAGAAAGCCGAAGCGCCCACAGCGTGCATATAGCGGATTAACCAGCCAAATTGCACGTCGCGCATGATGTACTCAACAGATGCGAAAGCATCTGTTGGTGAGTAAAACATGGTAAGCCAGATACCAGTAACCAATTGGTTAACTAGCACAACCATGGAAAGAACACCAAAGTAGTACCAAAAGTTAAAGTTCTTCGGGGCATAGTACTTCGACATATGCGTTTCGAATGCACGTGTTACAGGCAGACGAGCATCTACCCAGTCCATCGTGCTACTGAACATTCTTTTGATCATGCTGTCTCTCCTTCTTCAGAGCCGATGATGATCAGGTTTTCATTTAAATATGAGTGCGGCGGCACCACTAGGTTGGTAGGTGCAGGTACGCTGCGGTAAACACGGCCGGCAAAGTCGAACATCGAGCCGTGGCAAGGGCAGAAAAAGCCACCGTATTCAAGCTGCACTGTTGCATCAGCCTCGAATGTTGGTGAACAACCTAGGTGTGTACAAGTACCAATAAGTACTAGCACTTCAGGCTTGATAGAACGATATTCGTTAGTGGCATATTCTGGCTGTTGTGCCACTTCAGATGTTGGGTCGGCTAATTTGCCGCTTTCGGCCATTTTATCTAGGCCGCTGAGCATGTCTTTGGTGCGGCGAACCACCCATACGGGCTGGCCACGCCACTCACGCACAACGCGCTGGCCTGCTTCGAGCTTACTAATATCAACTTCAACCGGTGCACCCGCGTTTTCGGCACGTGCGCTTGGTTGCCATGATTTAACAAAAGGTACCGCAGCACCCACAACCCCAACCGCGCCGACAGCAGATGTCACGCCGATTAAGAAGGTGCGCCGGCTGTTATTTACGCCGTCATTACTCATTGAAAGATCTCCCCATGGAACCCATGTTCGGGCAAATTTACTGGGCTCATCCCAGCGTTCTAGGCAGAACAAGGTGGCATGAATTGTAGAGAATTAGCGTAGGCCTTACAAGCAGAAGCCCACTAAAACCTAACAAAGATCAACTATTCTGCAACTAGTAAACATAAAAAAAGCCCAACCTTTTGGTTGAGCTTTTTTTTGCGGATTAGCGCAATTAACGCTTGGAGAACTGAGGACGCATACGCGCTTTCTTCAAGCCAACTTTCTTACGCTCAACAGCTCTTGCATCACGGGTTACGTAGCCTGCACTGCGCAACGGGGATCTTAACGTCTCATCGTAGTCCATCAGGGCGCGCGTAATACCGTGACGAATCGCACCGGCTTGGCCGTTATTACCACCGCCAGCTACTGTGATGTACACGTCGAAGCTATCGACATTATCAGTAAGCTCGAGTGGCTGACGCACGATCATTCGAGATGTTTCGCGGCCAAAATACTCTTCGATAGAACGACCATTGATAGTGATATTGCCACTACCAGGACGTAAGAAAACACGTGCAGTGGATCTTTTACGACGTCCAGTGCCATAACTAGTGGATGCAGTTGCCATCAATAACCCCTTTAAATATCTAACGCTTGCGGTTGCTGAGCAGCGTGTGGGTGCTCATTACCAGCATATACTTTTAGCTTGCTCAGCATGGCACGACCCAGAGGATTGCGCGGCATCATGCCTTTAACGGCAAATTCGATAGCACGCTCTGGATGCTTCTCAATGAGCTCTTCAAAGTTTGTTGTCTTTAAGCCACCTGGAAAACCAGAGTGACGGTAATAGGTTTTTTGCGTGGTTTTATTGCCTGTGACACGCACTTTCTCAGCGTTCACCACAACAATGTAATCACCGGTATCAACATGCGGTGTGTACTCAGGCTTGTGCTTACCACGTAAACGGGTGGCAATTTCACTAGCCAGACGGCCGAGAGTTTTATCTGCGGCGTCAACCACGTACCAGTCGCGCTGTACGCTATCCGGTTTTGCGCTGAAGGTTTTCATGCAATTCGTTCCCAAAATCAGGTGTTTACGG
>Ga0079226_10002710_pt1 | contig 13669 bp, 7 predicted proteins | sample Poulit2014_FD_76345 | JGI IMG/M metagenome (GOLD analysis project Ga0079226, IMG submission 76345) | Agricultural soil microbial communities from Georgia to study Nitrogen management - Poultry litter 2014 | ecosystem: Environmental > Terrestrial > Soil > Agricultural land | place: USA: Georgia... | reverse complement strand
TTTTTTTCGGTTTTGGGAGTAATCGTAGGATTATGGTAAAAAGTAAATAAAAGCTGAACCGTATGATAAAGCGTCTTTTCTTTGCTATTCATTCCGGCAGACTTTGCCTGAGCCATCTTATTTTTCATCTTTTTCGGTTTGTTTTGCATGCAGGCCAGATAAGATTGAGCTAAATACCACAAGGTGGGGGTGCCGGTTTTGCCCTCCTGGATAAGTTGAGAAATGAACTGATTCAGGTGATGGATATAAGGCAGATATTTTTTATTTAAAGAATCGATATTTTCATGAACACGACGATTATAATAAAGTTGTCGATAATCATAATCAGGATAAGCTATTTTGTTTTCAGCATGTATTTTTTTAGAGAAATAAAAACGTTCCAGTTTATTGATTTCTCTATTAATCAACACCGGGATGCCATTTACCATCGAATCTAGTTGATAGGCTTTCTTTATGTCTTTTAAATCTAATTTATAAGTTCTTAATGATTTCATTACCAATACTATAGAACGCTCGTGGTCATTCTTGCATAATTGGTATATCTGAGAGAAATTATTGGTGTTGTGATAATTTAGAGCCCAGTCGAAGCTAATCATTGCATCATATTTATAGGCCTCATTGTTATCAAACATTTTAGAATAGAGATAAGCAGCTTTTGCTTTTTGGTCAAGGTGATAATAAGCTCCCGCCTTAAGTCCTAAGATTCTTGTGAATGCTACACTTTGGTTATGACGATTCCCAATGAGTTTGGGATAAAGCGAAAGTACGCCCTGATAATCTTTTTCATAAAATGTAATTCTCAGAATCTGGAAGACATATTTCATGTAAAGAAAAGGATCCTGAATTTTCTTAATTCTTTCGATTCCAAGTTTTTTTAAAGTTTCATTGTTACTGACCGGGGTTTGTTTTTTTGATGGCCATATGTTCGCATTTTGTAGGGCATTAATCTCGCATTTTTTTGCGTAAATCAGGTAATTTAATACCGGTCGATTTGATTTCTTTTGTAGATAGTTTGAAAAAGGGTTTGCGTATTGTTTTTGAGTAGTCGATTTTAATTTGGTAAAGGCCTCTACTTGCCCTTCATACAGCAGTTTTTCAATTGCGTTTTTCTGGATATGATTTCCTAAATAATTTTTCCATTCTTTCAGACTGATTTGCTTGTTCAGTTTGTTGATACTGTCCCTTGTGGAGATATTTTTATTCCAAATGAGATTGTAGTAATTGCTGGTAGGCGAAAAATAGAAAGGAAATAATGCTGTTTCTTTATCCGCTATTTTTCCAAAAAACTGGGCATTATGAGGATAATAATAGTAAGCACCTCCACAGGCATAGATGATTTGCTCAGATATGATGAGTGCAATAGCACTAATTAAAATCACAGAATATTTTTTCCATTTCATGGCTTGGGAATTGGGTGAAGTTTAAGCTGTCGCAGTAATATAACAAAATTCGAAGAGAATCGGAAGTCAAATGCGAAGATAAATAATTGGCAACAGAATGCACCGTATTAAAATTTGACGCTTCATATCGTAACTGTTCTCCGGCATATAAGCTATAATTCTTAAAAACTGTATCTCTCCTGACCAAAAATCTATTGTCTCCTTTGGGTTTAAAAATCTGATGGTTTTGTAAATCTTTCTTGTTTACATCTCTCAAGATGCCTTTTAGCTTTTCCTTTCGAAATAATAATGTCCAAGAATAAATAGGTAATGCTACGTCTAAAGCGAGCGGGTAGGTAGCTACATGCTGAAGATATTTTTTAGCAGTTGTTGTTGTAATAATAGAATTCTGTTCATAATAATTTCGGATATCTCCCATATTATAAACCATCAATAATCCTTTATCTACCGGGGGAATTCCTGCCCTTTTGGGATATTTTACCTGATACATTCGTATAGTTGCACTGATAGTTTTGTCTTTAAAAAAAGGTTGTCTGTTTAATTTTTTTAAAAGGGAGAAATAACGTTTTCTATTGTGATCAGACCAATCACAATCGATTTGAATTTCTTTTGGAACCAGATGGATGGAGGCGGCTTTGTTTTTTATGAGTTGTGCAATATTCTTTGCATAGAAATCCAATAAATCCCATGACATATTGTCCAAAGCTCTTGGGGTAATGAATACAACGGGAACGACTTGTTTTTGAGGAATAAAATTTCCAAAGTTGATGACAGCAGTTGGTTTTGGTTTACCTAGGGAATTTGTAATATCGACATCAAAAAAATGAAGATATAGAGTATGAGCATTTACACTATCCATAACAGCCTGCTCATATCGGCTTATATTTACATTTGTTTTCCAATAATAAAACCCTCTTGATATATGCCTGGGAGAATGATGGTTACAGGCATATAAGGTCAATAGTAAAAATGTGAACAGTATTTTGGTAAAAGATACTTTCAATTATTGGGTTTTTAATTTGGGATGCAATTTAATAAAGCGGAAGCAATTAATTTTGATATTGTTAAAATTCAATGTATTTGTAATGTGATTATGGCATCTGATAAATAAAATATTTGGGTATATGTTTGGGTGAAATAATAAAAAAGGTTAGTTTAGTCTTTGAAATAGCCTGTTTAAATTAACCAAATACATTGTTATTGCAAAAATGTTAGTTCTGAGAAAAGTTATTTAATTTATTAATATGCCACAATCCATAGATGAAATATGGCTTTGGAATGAAGTTAGGAACGGGAGTACCGTTGCTTTTCATAATTTATATATGGATCATTATGACCGGCTATACCGGTATGGTATTTACACAACATCCGATAAATTTATTTCCTCAGAATGTATTAATGAGACATTCGGAGAGATTTGGCTAAAAAGAAGAGAATTACCTGTCGTTAAAAAGGTGGGTGGCTATATTTTTATTATTTTTAAGAGAAAGTTATTCGGTAAACTTAAAGAGAAAAAAAATAAACAGGTCAATAAACGTTCCTTAGAGTTGGATGAGGCTTATCAGCCTTCTTATGAAGATATTCTCATTGAATCTCAGGAGGAAGAGGCGAAGAAGTGGATGGTAAAAAAGCTATTGAAAAAATTGACTCCACGACAGAAAGAGTTTATCAATTTACGTTATTTTGAAGGACTATCCATTGAACAAATTGCCAACAAGAAAGAGATTAGTGCACGAACAATCTACAATACCCTTCATGCTGCTATAAAAAAGCTCAGAACAGAACTTTTTAAAAAAGTTTGAAGAAAATTAGCATTCCTTTAGTAAAGAATTGAAAATATTAACACTTTATAAATAGATAGGGCTATTTATGGAGCATAAATATTACAAGGCAGAAGATTTTGCGACGGATGCTTCTTTTATTCGTTATTGTTTTCAGGAAGATGAAGCAGACGTTAGATATTGGGTCGAATGGTTGGAAAATCATCCTGAATCAAAAGCGCCTGCTGAAGAAGCTGTTCAATTAGTCAAAATGTTGAGCCTGGAGGTGCCGGGGGAAGAAAAGGAAGCCGATTGGCAAAGATTAAAAAAATCGCTTCAGCTTGAGCATACGGAAGAGGAATTGGAAGCTTTTATTATTAGAAGCAGAAAGAGCAGAAAGAAGAGCTATTTTTGGTGGGCAGCAGCTGCTGCTGTAATCATTTTTATTGTTGGAGTCTTTGTTAAGCCCGGAGCGTTTGTCAATGATGTGAAACCTTCGGAAGTCGCCTATCAGACTGGTACCGGAGAGAATATAAAGGTAGAACTTCCGGATCAAACAAGGGTTTGGTTAAATGCCGAAAGTCGATTAATCTGGCACGATGAGCGTGATTCTCCAAACTATAGAGAAGTTACTATAGAAGGAGAGGGGTTTTTTGAAGTGGCAAAAGATGCCAAACAGCCTCTCGTAATTCATGCAAATGAATTGAATATTGAGGTGTTAGGTACTGAATTAAATGTGAATGCTTATGAGAATACGGGAAAGACGACAGTGACATTGATAAGCGGAGTTGTAAGGGTATATATTAAAGGACATCCGGAGAATAAAGTTTTGCTTGCACCGGATGAAAAATTTACTTTTTCTGAAAATGGGAAGTTTTCAGAAATTAATGCTGCAGACAAAAAGAAATTACCACCTATTGCTCCGATTGCAAGAAAGTATCGGGTGGCCACGGTAAAAAAAGATCCACTGCTGGATAAAGGAATTCTGGAAACAGCATGGATGCAGGATAAACTGGCTTTTAGAAATGTGGCATTTAAGACATTGGCTTTAAAACTAAAACATCGCTTTGGCATCGTCTTTCATTTTGAAGATACCAGCTTGGCAAACATCAGGTTTACAGGAATTTTTACTAATGAAAATATAAATGAAATATTGCATGCATTACAACTTACTTCACCTTCTGATCCATTTAAGTATAATATAAAAGGACGTGAAGTCTATATAAAAAACAATTAATAACCATTATAAATAAATAAAAATGAATTAATTATAAAAAAAGGACATGCGCCAACATGTCCTCAAAAATGATCATTTTAATAATTGCCTTATTTCAATTTTGTAGATGAGAATAAGGCACATCAATCATCTTAAAATTTCAAAATTATGAAAAATAATTTAAGGACGACTGAAAGTGGAACTTTAGTTTGCTTGTTCCGACAAAGTAATCATTCAGCGCCCGGAAGATCATTTCTAAAAATACTTCTATATATGAAGTTTACTTTGTTATTATTATGTCTGTCTTTTTTACAGAGTTATGGGAAAGTCTTCTCACAAGATATCCCGGTGTCTCTTAACATGAAAAACTCCAATATTAGCAGGGTGCTGTCTAAAATAGAAAAAAAGACGGATTACCGTTTTTTATATAATGTAAAGGAAATTGGAGAAGCGGAAAAAGTAGATGCGCGCTTTGAAAACGTTAAGCTGGAAGATGTGTTGAATCATTTGATGGCTCATACAGGATTATCTTATACTTTATTGTCTGATAAACTGATTGTGATAGCACCGAAAAATAAGGAGTTGTTTATTCATGAGGTGTCAGGAACTGTGACTGATAGTAGCGGAAATCCTTTAGTAGGCGTTTCTATTCATGTAAAAGGGACCTCTCTTGGTGCGGTCACAGATGCGAATGGAAATTTTACCTTACAGGTAGAAGATTCGGCCGTGTTGGTCGTCTCTTATTTAGGTTTTCAGACCAAAGAGATTTCGGTTGGGGATCAGACCAATCTTGAGATTACTTTAAGTTCTGCCTCTACAGAACTGAATCAGGTTGTCGTAGTGGGTTATGGTACACAGCGGAAAATTGATGTAACAGGAGCAGTAGGACAAGTTAATGGTGAAGATATTTCTAAACAGGCTTCTGTAAATGCAGCAAGTGCGCTACAAGGGAAAGTCGCGGGAGTAACCGTTATTAATTCTGGTTCTCCGGGTTCCTCGCCTCAGGTAAATATTAGAGGTGTAGGTACGGTTTATGGCAGTTCGAATCCTTTATATATTGTGGATGGGGTTTGGTATAACGATATTAGCTTTTTAAATCCGCAGGATATTGCCTCTATGAGTGTATTAAAAGATGCTTCGAGCCAGTCCATTTATGGTATTCGGGCGGCTAATGGTGTTATTTTGATTACCACCAAAAAAGGAAAGGAAGGAGAACTGACGATTAATTACAATGGGTATGTAGGCTTTCAGCAAGCCACGAACAAAGTGAATATGGCCAATGCGCAACAGTATGCCTCTTTATTAAATCAAAAATTAGATTCGACAGTTATTGATCCGGGTATAGACCATAGTACTAACTGGTATGATGTAATCCTCCAACCGGCACTCGTTCACAGTCACGAAATATCAGCACGTGGTGGAACAGAGAAAGGTACTTATAGTTTATCGCTTGGGTATTTAGATCAGGAAGGTATTGTCAAAGGCAATGATTACCAAAGGATAACCGGCCGTTTTTCGAATGATTGGCAATTAAAACCTGCTTTAAAGATTGGATATAACCTTACAATGTATGGCTTTCAGTCTGATGATATTCCAATGAGTGCAGTTTATCAGTCTTATGTGGCTCCGCCTGTTGTTCCTGTTAAAAATCCTGATGGAAGTTATGGTGATGCTGCAGATTACCCGACAGGTAACTTTTCAAACCCACAGGCAACATTGGATTTTTATAACCAGATAACAAAAGGAGTGCGCTTGACCGGAAATGTATATTTAGATTTGCATTTCCTTCAGCATTTTACTTTTCATACCAGTTTTGGCGGTGAATATGGAGAAAATGAAATTAGAAATTATGCACCGGCATACAATGCCACATCTGTTCAACATAGAGATGTGAGTGTTTTAACTAAACGGAGAGACGAAACCAGGAACTGGATTGTAGAAAATACGCTGACTTATGATAATACGTTTGATGATGCCCATCATTTAAAAGTATTGATTGGACAAACTGCGCAACGCTATAAAAATGGCTTTATTACAGGAACAGCTGAGAATGTACCCGGGGAAGATGAAGGCCAATTCTATTTAGACCTCGGTGATATTGATACAAGAACTGTAGATGACGGAGGAGACCTGTTTACCACAATGTCTTATTTTGGCCGTATCAATTATAGCTATGCGGATCGTTATCTTTTCATGTTTTCCATGCGGGCAGATGGTTCTTCCAAATTTCCTCCGGGAAACCGCTGGGGCTATTTCCCGGCAGTGGGTGCCGGTTGGGTTATCTCAGGAGAATCTTTTATGCAGAATCAAAATATTTTTGATTTCCTAAAATTAAGAGGTAGTTGGGGTAAAATAGGGAATGCTTCTATCCCTACCAATATTACCAATGTATTAATAAACAATCAACCGCAATTTACTGCTATATTTGGAGCGGATCAGCTCCCGCATACAGGCGCCAGCATTACGGCTCTGGTACCTCCAACGTTAGTTTGGGAAAGAGGAGTTGGTACGAATGTAGGATTGGAAATGCAATTTCTGGATAGCAGGCTTCATTTTACAACTAATTTTTATAATCGTGAAACAAAGCATGCCATATTTGATATTCAGATACCGGAAACTTTAGGAACATCACCTAATTCTTTGCTTGGTAATAATGCTGATTTCCTAAACCGTGGATTTGAATTTATTTTGGGTTGGCAGAATGACGCTAGCAAGAAGTTTCACTATAGTTTAAATGGAAATTTTTCAATTAATCATAATGAGGTACGTAGTATAAGCACCGGTGATGTACCTCTATACAGTGGAGCATTGCCTGTTGGTGGCTTTTTTACTACACGTACAGTCACAGGTCAACCTATTGGTCAATTCTATGGATTGGTGGTTGATGGAATATTTCAGGATGCTGATGAAATAGCTCAATCTGTTCAACCTAATGCACAGCCGGGAGACTTTAAATACAAAGATGTAAATGAGGATGGAACAATAAATGATAAGGATCGGGTAGTTTTGGGTAATGCCCACCCTAAATATACTTATGGATTAAGTACTTATTGGCAATATGGAAATTTTGATCTTCAGGTAGATTTTCAGGGTGTTTTCGGTGTAGATATCTATAATGGGAATACGAACACCCGATATGGCAATGAGAATTATACAGAACAATTTTATAAAAAGCGCTGGCATGGTCCCGGAACTTCCAATACCTATCCCGCGCCTCGTCTGAATGGAGAAAATCTGAAGCCTAATTCCTGGTATGTATGGGATGGTAGTTATTTCCGGATCAGAAATATTCAACTTGGTTATACGTTGCCGGAATCCCTTTTATCAAGATGGAATATGAAGCAAGTCAGGTTTTATATCAATGCACAAAACCCCTTTAATTTCTTTAGTTATAATGGGTTTAGTCCTGAAATTGGGGCGCCTTCTTCCGGAGCAAACAAAGGTAATCCTACTGATGCAGGCATAGACCGACAGGTTTATCCCATGTATGCCACTTATAACTTTGGCGTGAATATCTCATTTTAAAATTTATTGTTATGAATATAAAATATAATAAAAATAATTGGTTTCCGGCAGGTTTTAAATCAAGTCTGATACTGGTACTTGTTGCTTTGCAATTTTCCTGTAATAATTTCCTTGATGTGGAGCCGCAGGGACAAGAACCAAGCAGAACATTTTTTCAATCTGAAGATGATGCAATGAAAGCAGTTAACGCCATGTATGCCAACCTACATGCATGGAATATAATTGCCATGGCGCCGCTTGCCGTAGAAGGTATGACATCCGGAGATGTGGATAAAGGAAGCGACGCAGGAGATGTTGCGTATTTGAACAACTTTATTCGTTTTACGGTTTCTTCGACAAGTGGTCAAGTAAATGCTTATTGGACGGGGAAATACCAGGAAATCAATTTATGCAATCAGGTATTGGATAGCGTTCCGCAAATTGATATGAAAGAGGATTTGAAAGCAAGGCTATTGGCAGAAGCAAAATTTATAAGAGCTTATAGTTATTTTAAGCTGGTAAGGGCATTTGGTGGCGTTCCCTTAAGGTTACATACCATAAATCCTGATAATACCTCAGCATATAATATTCCCCGCACTTCTAAAGATTCAGTATATATGCAAATAGAAAAAGATTTGACAGAAGCTGCAGGCGTACTTCCGGAACAATATGGTGCCGCTGACCTTGGACGGGTTACAAAAGGAGCTGCTCTGGCCTTGCATGCCAAAGTGGAATTATATTTAGAAAATTGGGATCAGGCTTATGCTTTGTCTAAACAGGTGATTGATCTGGGGATATATCATTTATTTCCTAACTATGAGCAACAGTTTAGAATACAAAATGAAAATAATTCAGGATCCGTTTTCGAGATTCAATGTGGTATTGTACCAGGAAATGGAGATGCTTCTAACAGCCAATATGCTCAGATACGGGGGCCGCGAGCTATTCCTGCTCCTTATAACGGATGGGGGGTTGGAGTTCCTAATCAACATTTGATGGATTCGTATGAAGAAGGTGATCCGCGTTTAGATGCCAGTATTCTCTTTAAGGGAGAAACAACCCCTGAAGGAGATCTTATCCCGGAATCGGCTACAAATCCGCGCTATATTCAAAAAACATATATTCCTTTTGGTACGCGGGATAAATATGCGCAATATACTTATGGTGCACAGCAAAATAAAAGAGTCATTCGTTATGCAGAAGTGTTGCTGATCAATGCAGAAGCTGCAAATGAATTGGGGAATTCACAGGAGGCGTTGACTAATCTCAATAAAGTCAGAGAAAGGGCAAGAGGAGATAATACAAATGTGCTACCTGATATTACTGAAACTGGCAAAGAAGCTTTAAGGAAGATTATATGGCATGAAAGACATGTAGAATTGGCTTTGGAAGGTGATCACTTTTTTGATCTGGTTCGTCAGGGTCGGGCGGCCGAAGTATTAGGGCCTCAGGGATTTACAACGGGAAAAAATGAAGTGATGCCTATTCCCCAACAGGAAATTGACAACAGTGGTGGCATCTTGACCCAAAACCCGGGCTATAATTAAGGTAGAGATTGAAAATTAAAAAACATACAAAAAAAATATATAAACACATGAAAAATAACATATCCCGTAAAGATGCACTCAAACGAATGGGAGGATTGGCGCTCGGATTACCATTGGCGCCTTCAGCGCTTTCCAATATCTCTTTTTCGGGAGTAAAACATGCTCCAAATATAATGGTTCCACAAAAGAGAATAAAAGGAAAACCAAATGTCTTATGGATTACAACAGAAGGAGTTCCTGTGAGTGTATTAAGTTGTTACGGAGGGAGATACAGCTCGTTTTTACAAACCCCCAATATTGACCGCATTGCCAATGAAGGAATGATGTTCAATAATTCCTTTTGTAACAATGCACTTTGTGCGCCCAGTAGAGCTACATTGCTAACGGGGAAATACAATCATCTGGCAGGATCTGCTTCCAATGGATACAATGCGGATCCTTCTAAACCGTATGCTTTTTTTGATCCTCAGCAGGAAACTTTTCCTAAATTATTACAAAAAGCAGGTTATCAAACAGGTATGGTCGGCAAATGGCACATGAAGAAAGCCCGGGGAGAAACAGCCAATCCGGGGATAGCAGGTTTCGATTATTTTTCTTTTAAGAAAGGAGCCGGAGGCCCCTATTATAATCCGGACGGGTTTATTGAAAATCCTTCCATGGGGAGTAAGGAAATGGTGCACCGAAGTCGACCGGGTTATATTACAGACACTTTTACAGATCTGGCTATAAAGGGAATGAAGCAGTTTAAGCAACCTTTTTTCATGATGATGGATTTTTTTAGTGATCATCGGCCTTTTGACCCCCCACATAAATATGAACATATTTTTGATGATATTCATTTTCCGGAACCCGGTACTTTTTACGATAATTACAAAAACAGGAGTTCGGTGGCCAGAGACGCCCACATGAGAATATCGGACATGAAGGATTTTAATCCACCGGAGGATTATACGAAAAAGCAACTCCAACAATGGAATTATCAACAGTTGATACGGCATTTTCTTGGAACATTGAAATCGCAGGATGACAATGTGGGACGACTGCTCGATTTCCTTGATGAATCCGGTTTAGCCGACAATACTATCGTTGTTTTCACAGGAGACCATGGTTTTTTCCTTGGAGAGCATGGTTGGTTTGATAAACGCTTTATGTATGAACCTTCTTTAAGAGTTCCCTGGATGGTACGGTATCCAGGAGTGACAAACGCCGGGAGTAAAACAGACGCTTGGGTACAAAGTATAGATAATGCGCCTACCATTATGGATATGCTGGGATTGCCGGTTCCGGATGATATGCAGGGGAGAAGTCTGATGCCTGTTTTTAAGGAAAATACGCCTAAAGACTGGCCAAAGTCTATGTATTATCATTATTACGAAGAAGGTCCTCCTCATTTTGTTTTACCGAATTATGGTGTTCGTACTGAGCGGTATAAGTTAATCTATTATTATACCGTCAATCAATGGGAACTTTTTGACTTAAAAAGAGATCCCGATGAGATGGATAGCCTTTTTTATGAAAGAGGGATGAAAGTAAAAGAGGGATATGAGGATATTTTAGAGGATTTATTAACTCAATTGAAAAAATTAAGAAAAAAGTTTAAGGATGACACCGGAAAACCAGTCAATTTTAGACCTAGAAAGGCATATAATTAGATGGCACTTCGGCTACGCTCAGTGCCCGATTTGGCTACGCTCAGTGCCTGTTGGCTACGCTCAGTGCCCGATATAGGTGCGCTCAGTGCCTGTTGGCTACGCTCAGTGCCCGATATAGGTACGCTCAGTGCCCGATTCGACTAGTTCAATACTCGTAATTCCAGGGTAATGCAAAATCTTTTCAATTATCACTGAGTAAAAATTCTGGGTAATTCCCGTCCTGTTCTGCATGCAGGAGTGTTTTCTCTGTAGAATTATATGATATTTTAATAGGAAAAATTTTGTCCTTTTTATCAGATAAAAAACTAATTTCTTATCATGTCTTTAAACCAAAAAGAAAATAATAAACAGCGCACCGGCAAACAAAATCAGTCTTTTTTGACCCTCTAAAATCTAAGGAACAGGGTTAGGGTCGGTGGTTCGACAGGCTCACCAACCGACTAGCTGACAGGCTGTGTAAAAGATAAAAAATACGAGATAATTGAGGAGTTTATCCTTTGCTGATGGCAAAAAGAGAACAATCTTGAGTGACCACATCATACAATTGAAAAATAATGATCAAAAATAAATACATCAAAAGCACATTAAAATTAGGCTTCCTGCCTGTGTTCATTTTTATCTTTAGTCACATCCGGGCTCAAGACTTATATATCATGCCCTCCGGTATAGAAACCCGTTGGACAAGCCCTGAAAATCCAAAGGCCGGGAAAGGAGCCGGTGCGATAGAAAACGGAGGAGCCAAAGGACATGCTTTTGATACGATTCCGGCGCATGGGTCGATAGATTTACTACATACAGAAGGAGCAGGGATAATCAAACGAATTAAATTGACGGTAGATGACCGTTCTCCGGGAATGTTACGTTGTTTGAGATTAGCTATGTATTGGGATGGTGCTTCCAAACCTGCGGTTTCTGCTCCTTTGGGGGACTTTTTTGGGGTAGCTTTCGGGGAAACGGCTTCTTATGAGACCGCTTTATTTTCTGATCCCGAAGGTCGTTCTTTTGTATGTACCCTTCCCATGCCATATAAAACCGGAGCCCGGATTGTTATTTTTAATGATTCCGATAAAGATTTGGGGCATATATTCTATGATGTGGAATTTGAAAAGTGGAAGGAAGCGCCGAAAGATATTTTATATTTTCATGCCTATTGGCATCGGAATATTCCTGATTTGGGAAAAGACTTTCGAATCCTTCCCGAGATTCATGGCAAAGGTAAATTTATAGGAACCAATGTTGGTGTACAAGCAGATTCTATATATGGCAGTCACTGGTGGGGAGAAGGAGAAGTGAAGATTTATTTAGACGGAGATACAACGAATCCAACCTTGGTCGGCACCGGAGTAGAAGATTATATTGGTACCGCCTGGGGAATGGATGAATTTAATCATTTGTATGAAGGTTGTTTGATTGCCGACAAAGAACAAAGGAGATGGGCTTTTTATCGGTATCACGTCCATGATCCCATTTATTTTCATCAAGAGATACAGGTAGATATTCAGCAGATCGGTGGAGGTCCGTTAAAAGAAGTGCGAGCAACGTATCAGCGAGGAGCACCGCTTATTCCTATAAGTATAGATGCTCCGGGACATTTTTATAAATTGAAAGAGATGAAAAATCCACCGAAGCTGACGGATAAAGATTTTCCGAAAGGATGGGTAAATTATTTCCGACAGGATGACTGGTGTGCTACCGCTTACTTCTATTTAGACCGCCCTGTGGATGATTTGCCGGCTATTGCATCGGTTAAAGAAAGAATAAGAGGGCTTAAATAGCAAATATGATTATTGATAAGAATATAAAAATAATGATGCTTTTTTGCATTTCCTTTCTTTTTGGTCTGACGGCTGTTCATGCCCAACAGAAGCAGTCAGAGAAAAATTGGACCTTGTTGAACCAAAAAGCCGACTCGATTATTGAGTTGATGACATTAGAAGAGAAAGCCGGACAGTTAAGCAATTACGGGTCAGGAAAAGAAAATTTAGATTCTTTGATTAGTAAAGGACTTGTAGGTGCGGTCGGAGGAATGATTCCCTGGAAAGACAATGTCAGTGAGTATTTAACGAGTTTACAGAAAAAAGCTTTGCATTCTCGTCTGGGCATTCCTTTATTATTTACCGGAGATGTGATTCATGGATATCGTACTGTTTTTCCTGTGAATATTGCTACCGCTTGCAGTTGGGATACAGCTTTGATTCGGCGAATGGACAGTGTAGCTGCTTTTGAAGCTACGGCAGCCGGTATGAATTGTTCTTTTGCACCTATGGTAGATATATCAAGAGATCCTCGCTGGGGCAGAGTAGTGGAAGGCGCCGGAGAAGATCCCTTTTTAGCCTCGGCCATTGCGGCTGCCGAAGTAAAAGGGTTGCAAGGTATCGACCTTTCTAATCCTCGAACGATGGCGGCCACTGCCAAACATTTCGCCGGATATGGGGCAGTGGAGGCCGGACGGGATTATAATACGGTAGATATGTCCTGGCGGAGATTTCATGAACTCTATTTACCTCCTTTTCAGGCTGCCATTGATGCCGGATTAGCCGTGATTATGCCGGCCTTTATTTCTTTGAATGGTATTCCGGCTTCCGGAAAC
>Ga0079226_10002709_pt1 | contig 13677 bp, 14 predicted proteins | sample Poulit2014_FD_76345 | JGI IMG/M metagenome (GOLD analysis project Ga0079226, IMG submission 76345) | Agricultural soil microbial communities from Georgia to study Nitrogen management - Poultry litter 2014 | ecosystem: Environmental > Terrestrial > Soil > Agricultural land | place: USA: Georgia... | reverse complement strand
TAAAATTAGTTAATGATAATGTATTACTATTTTGTTTCATAAATACATTGTATCAGAAAAAGACGAGGATGTTTAGTTTCCTCGTCTTTTTTCTATGTTAGGACTTTTGCAACAGCCCCTTTTTTGTCCACTTTGTATAGAGTTTAAAATAAAATACTCAAAGTTTCTTCAAAATATAATATAAGAATAGAAATGACCTTCATTATATAGATATGGCCCGATATAGGTTCCTAATACTAAAAAGTTTTAAATTTTATAAAAACTCCACAATATTGTAGGCCTAGGGGAGAGTATAGCATAGAAATCCTTGAAATTCTTATATATTATCATATATATGGCATAAGACCTCATATACTTTTTAACCTATCTATTCTTAGTCTAGAAATCCCAAGAAAGTTTTTTCTAACCTAGGATTTTTTTAATAAATTTTAACTTCTTGTCCGTATAGGGTGGATATTTTAAAAAGTTGTCAAAGATCCCAGCCTTTAGTATGCTCTTCCTATTAGAAAAATTCATAAAACCAAAATAACCGTGGTAGCCACCCTGGCCAGAATTGCCTACTCCCCCAAATTCTAAATTAGGATTCGCAATTTGCATTAGGCATTCATTGATAGCCCCATTGCCATATTCAATTTCCCTGATGATTTTATCTTCTATTTTTTTATCACGGGTAAAAGTGTAAAAGGCGAGTGGTTTTGGCATCATCTTGATTTTCCCTAAAATCTCATCAAGATTATCATAGGAAATTATGGGAATAATAGGTCCAAAAATTTCCTCTCCCATTACAGGATCGGAAAAGTCGACCTCATCTATTATAGTTGGCCCAATTTTTAACAATTTTTCATCAAATTCTCCACCAAAAACAACCTTATCCTCGTCGATTAAGCCTAAGAGCCTTACGAAATGATGTTCATTTATAATCCTTGGAAAGTCGGGATTTGCAAAAGGATTTTCTCCGTAAAAGTTAATAAGATTTAGCTTTATTTCTTTTATTAAATCGATCTTTATCTTTCTATCCACTATGACAAAGTCCGGTGCAATGCAAGTCTGGCCGGCGTTTACAGTCTTAGCCCAGGCAATTTCCTTAGCTGCCATTTTTATATCAGCAGTCTTTTCAACCAGGCATGGACTCTTGCCCCCAAGTTCTAAAGTTAGTTTACTAAGGTGAGGAACTTGCGCCGCCATAATTTTTTTGGCAACAGCAGGACCTCCTGTATAAAAAACATGATCATAAGGCTTATGTATCAATTCATCATAGTCGAGTTTTTCATTATCTAAATGAATAAAATACTCTTCCCTAAAATTATCCCCGACAATTCTTGAGATAATTTTACTTGTTTCAGTTGATTTTGATGAAGTCTTTAAAATCACAGTATTGCCACTAGCTATGGCCCCTACAACAGGGCCCAAGCTTAGATTAAAGGGATAATTCCAAGGGGAAATTATAAGAGTAACTCCAAGAGGTTCGTAAGTATAAAAACTTTTTGCCGGAAGAGTTGTAAGAGATGATTTGACCCTCTTTTTGCTCATCCATTTCCTAAGGTTTTTCTTGGCAAATTTAATCTCTCCAAGGACAAAGTGATATTCTGTAAGGTAGGATTCAAAATTAGACTTGCCCAAATCTTTTCTCAGAGCATCTAAAATTAAACTTTCATTGTCTCTTATAGCATTTTCAAGCTTGTCTAATTGTCTCATCCTAAAATCATAAGACTTGGTAAAATTACCAAGAAAAAATTCCCTTTGACTATTAATGATATTTTCAAGATTCATAACTATCCTTTCAAAGTTCACAGGTTGGTAATTCATATTAGATACTCTATAAATTTAATCTTTTAAAATATCTTTTTCCATCTTTATACAAAGGTATATCATTCCTAAAATCGAAGGGATTAATATTATAAACAAACCAACTAAAGGATCATAGATCTTAAAAACTTCACCTAAGAGCATTGTAAAAAGTGTAAGAGCAAAACCCATTATTCCCAACCTTATTCCAGACCTATACCAATAATTATTTCCATTTATCCAATTAGATTCACTTTTAACGAGCCTTGGGAGAAGATAATAGGATAGGCCCCTATACTTATATGAACCTAGCCTCTCCCTTCCTCTTTTAAACTCTTCTCTAATATTCTCTGGTGGGTAGGGTTTGGGGTTTTTTAAAAGATTGTAATTTACCATAATAATTAAAGTATATATTCCTAAAAATATTAGATACAAATTATTGGTCATAAAAACTCCTATAATGGTTTATATAAAATTTTCAAATCTCACCATTTTAATAAATTTGTCTATGATAAAGCAAAAATGGCGGGATAAGATGATTAAATTTATCTATAAAAGAGCCTATAATATTTCAAAATGATTCCGAGCCTTATCAGACTCTTTCATCGGTAATGATATGAACAAGGCCCATATGGTTTGACTTTAAATATTCTTTCATAAAAGTCGGATAGGCCTTATATTTTTCAAGTTCGTCGATTGGTATCCAGTGCATGGTCTCTTTTAGGCCATCCATGGTAAAGCTATGGCTATTGAGGTTTTTATTCCCCTTAGGTTTCATCATGTAATAAAAGCAAATCTCATGGCAGTCTACGCCTTTTAAACTAGAGCTTCCCACAAAGAAATTTTCGTGAATAATAGCCAAATAATCAACTTCGTATTCTACGCCTGTTTCTTCGAAGACTTCTCTTTTTATGGCTTGTTCAGAACTTTCCCCCAAATGGACTCCACCACCTATGGAATAGTAATAGTCATCTACTTCATTTCCCGCAAACAAAACACAATCATCTTCGACTATTATTGCCGCAGCCCTATACCTAAACCACTTATCGCCTTTTCTAAATCCACAATCCTGATCCATCTCTCTCCCCTAACTTTAATTTCAAATTTCTCACAAAAACAAAAATGACCCCTCTGGGTCAAGTTTATATTTTATCCTTATAAATTTTTAATCTATACTTTGATATCTTGTAAAATTATTCTTATAAAACGACTTATAAAATAATTTATTTTAAAATCAAATATAAATTCTCTTACAAACCTATTTTACAAGACTTAATAAAGCGAATGGTTTTAGCGATATTTTTAAAACCTATCCACAAATTCTAAGAATTATTTCTTAAATTTAGACACACTTATCCTATTTTAAAAAATCACTTTTTCTAAAACTTGAGATATAGTCGGCTAGTCTTTCCATTTATTTTCTTTCGAAAATTAGGACAAGGCTATAGTACAGCTATAGCTTCGATTTCTATTACTGCACCCTTTGGTATATTTGCTACTTCTAGGGCAGATCTAGCTGGTTTGTGGTCTCCGAAGAATTCTTCGTATACTTCGTTAAAGGCAGCAAAGTCGTTTACATCATCTAAAAATACATTGCATTTTACTATTTTATCAACAGATGATCCACCTGCTTCTACTATGGCCTTGATGTTTTCTAGGGCTCTTTTAGTAGCTTTTTTGATATCCATTTCTAGTTCTCCAGTTTCTGGGTCTAGTGGGAGTTGGCCTGATGTGAATATTAAATTATCAGTTGCTAGTCCTTGAACATATGCGCCTACTGCTTCTGGTGCTTTGTTTGTTTGAATTGCTTTCATGTTTCCTCCTATGATATCTTTAAAAATTCTTCTAATGTTAAGTTATTATCGTATATTTCCTTGGCTTTTTCTACCCCTACAAACCTGTAGTGCCAAGCTTGGGCTTTGTGGTGGGTCTTATTTTCCTCACCCTTTGGATATCTTTCGATAAATCCATATTTATAAGCATTATCTGCTAGCCACTTATATTCTGCTGTGGCTTCAAATTTGTCATTGTATTTAGAGCCTTCTGTAAAAAAGTCAAAGGCTGTACCTGTTTGGTGCTCGCTTGTACCGGCTACTTCTGAGTCAACCTCTCCTGCATCATACATCTTGCCTTCTAGCTCATAACCTCTATAATCAGAGGCTATCCTTAGGTCAAGGCCATCCCTTGCCATATCTTGACGCATGGTTTCAAAAGCACGTCTGGCTGTCTTATCTACACCTGGGTCAAAATTTGCTGGTAGCGGATAGGATTCATTTACATAAACTATTCCATTTACTACCTTTATCCCCTCACCTTCCCCAGTTTTTGCTAGGCCAAATTTGTTTACATAATAATATGAATCATCTATTTTTACTTTGGCAAAGCCATTTTCACTTCCGTAAAATCCTAAATACTGACCTTCTTTGACAAACTTATCTGTCTTTGAATAGTCATTGGGAAATTGGTAGGCATACTGGGTTTGCATGCATTTTATGTATGCTATTAGGTCGTCTTGATAAGAACTATCTTCGATTTTTAACTCATCTTCTAAGTCTATATCCTTAAATCCAAGATCAGTTGCTATATGGATATCGGAAGTACTTATCTTTTCTTCACTTTCGTCAGCTTCCATTAGTTCTCCTGACGCTATCCTATATTCGCTAGGTCTTCTGATTTGATAGTTATCCTCTTGTTGTAGGGCAAACTTCGCCGTTGTAAGGGTCAAAATTGTCCCAAGTCCTAGCAAAAGTGCCTTTTTTCTCCTTCTTTTTGCTTCACGCCTCTTGCGTCTTTTTAGCTCTCTTATACCTTTGTTTGACATTTTTCTTCCTCTATTTATTTCAATATTTTAGTGTTGGTCTGTGGGATTGTAGTACCTTGCATAAATATTAAATATATTTCAATCTCATATTTAAGTTTAATACTACATTTGCTCTCTATTATTATAACACTATTTTGGTAAAATTAATAGGGTAAAATGTTTGTTTTTTTTGATTAATTTTAAAAAAATCCGACTTATTTGTCGGATTTTCATTGCTTTTAGTTTTATTTCAACTAATTATTAAATAGTTTTTTAAAAATCTCTAGAATTCCTGTTTTTTTGCCATCTTTTTTGTTGCTCTTATTCTTAAGAATTTTATGATTATTTAGAGATTCATTTTCCTTAAGGGCTTTATTTTTAGTTTCAAAATCCTTTATAGCTTTTTTCATGAGTGCTTCTTGGGCATTAAAATTTTCTTTATTTTCTACTTTCAAATATTCTCCAGTAGGATAAAGTTTTCTAATTTTAACATCATCTTTAAACATTATATCTAGAAAATCTAAAAGGTATTTTTTTATCTTCCTATCTTCAATTGGCACTGCAACTTCGACCCTGTTTCTAATATTTCTAGTCATAAAATCTGCTGATGATATATAAAGTTTTGGATTTTTCCTACCAAATTGGTAGACCCTGTGGTGTTCTAGAAACCTACCAACAATTTGGTAAATCTCAATATTTTCACTGGCTCCCTTAACACCTGGCAAAATACAAGTTATTCCCCTTACCATCATTTCTATCTTAACTCCTGCCTGAGAGGCCTTAGAAAGTAGGTCTATAAGTCCCTTATCAGAAATTGAATTCATCTTTAGCCTTATGTAAGCATCTTCTCCATTTTCTGCTCTTTTTATCTCATCATTGATTAGCTTTTTAAGGCTATCTTGCATGGACTTTGGAGATGCCATTAGTTTTTTATAAGTTCCCTCTAGATTTCCTATCAAAATATTATCAAAAAGGTCCTTGGCATCTTGACCTATTACAGAATCTTTGGTCATAAAAGAAAAGTCTGTATAGAGTTTGGCAGTTTTCTCATTATAATTGCCTGTTGCAATCTGAGTTATATAAGATACCTCATCGTTTTTAAACCTGGTAATAAGGCATACCTTGGAATGGCACTTGTAATGGTCAAAGCCGTAAACAATCTTACACCCTGCTTCTTCTAGTCTTGAAGACCAGAAAATGTTGTTATCTTCATCAAACCTCGCCCTTAGCTCCATTAGGACTATGACTTCCTTGCCATTTTCACTAGCCTTTATAAGACTTTTGGCAATTTTAGAATCCTTGGCTATCCTATAGAGGGTAATTTTTATTGAGGCTACACTATCATCACTGGCTGCCTCATCTAAAAGCCTTATCATAGGGTCCATAGACTCGTAAGGATAAGACAGGATTAGGTCATTTTCCATAACCTGATCAATCATAGGTCTATTAGGATCGACCATGGCTGATGGTTGGGGTGTAAATTTTTCATAAGTTAAGGCATTTCTTGTTACCCTTGGTAGACTTTCTATAAAATCAAAGATAAAACCTAATTGGAAGGGAGTCTTAGATACAAAGATAGATTTTTCACTTATAGCAAAATTTTTACATAAAAATTCTTTGTCTTCATCATCAAGCAGACTGTTAACCTCAAGCCTAACTGGTTGTTGTCTCTTTCTTTTTTTAAGCTTGCCCTTCATATAGGTCCTAAAGTCTTCTTCAACCTCATAATCATCGTCATCATAAGATATATCGGTATTTCTTGTAAGACTCATTACAAAGGCACTTTCTGCCCTGTATCCCTCAAACAAGTCGGCTCCAAATTCCTTGATGATATCTTCAAGGAGGACATAGGTCCTATCAGATATCATAACATACCTATTTAGCCTCTCAGGAAGGTAGACTATACCTATTATCTCCTTGGGATTTGTAGCCTTAGGTTTTTTCTTAACTAGGTCAAATACCACTGATAGGCTAAGGTTTGCAAGCCTTGGTAGGGGGTGAACCCTATCAATTATCTGAAATGATAAAATCGGCTCGATTTTTGTATCAAAATAGGTCTGGCAAAAGTCTCTCGCTTTTTCATCAAGACTTGAAACTTTTTGGATGTTTATACCATTATCAGCTAAGTCTCCTACTAAATCAAAATATATTTGGTCCTTCCTTGCATACATGGGCACAAGCTTATCTAGGCAGGCATCAATTTGCTCCTTTGCAGTCATCTTTGATTTGCTATCTATAGGCTGCTTTTTTAGCTTAGATAAGTCTGTAAGAGAGCCAATCCTTACCATAAAAAATTCTTCTAGGTTCGTATCATATATAGATAAAAACTTGAGTCTTTCAAGGACTGGTACAGTCTCATCCGTAGCCTCCTCTATTACTCTCTTGTTAAAGTCTAACCAGGATAATTCCCTATTTTGTGTAAAATTTTTCATGTCTATTCCTTTCCTAAAAGTTTACTATAGACATATCCTTCCCTAACACCTGTTTTGCTAACATTTATTGTTTTAACTGAGAAAAATTCGCATATTTGACTCATGATAACCATACCAGGTAAGAGGGTGTGGATCCTATCTGGCTTGATATCTAAAATTAATTGCATTTTTTTCTTATCACTTTTTTTAATTAAGTCTTTTACCATCTTGGTAAAATCTCCTGCATCTATGCTTCTTACCTCATCGTCAAGGTCATAATATTCCCTATAAACCAAAAGGGCTGCACGGGCAGAACCTCCGACAGCAGATAAGACATCAAACTCTTCCCTGTACATTGATGTATCATCAAAAAGTTGGACCACTCTTTTTTCTATTTTTTTCCTACTGTCCTTATCAACAAAAAGTCCGTCTACATAGTCATTAAAGGTTGATAGAGATCCAATTGATAGGGACGAAGACTTAATAACCTTGCCCTGATCTATTAAAACTACCTCAGTAGAGCCACCACCTATATCGCAAAGGACCCCCTCCTTTACGTCAGTAGAAACAGCTGCACCTACAAAGGCAAGCTCTGCCTCCTCTTCTCCTGATAAGATTTCTATATCAAGGTCAAGCTCATCCTTCATCAGGTTTAATATCTCAGACCTATTTGCCACATCCCTTACTGTAGCTGTAGCAAAAGGATGAACTTCATCAATATCTCCAAAATTATCGCAAACTGCCTTAAACTTAGCAAGGGTAGAAAATAATCTCTTAACTCCCTTTTTAGTTAATCTGCCATTTTTTACATAAGATTTTAAAGATACCTGTTCTTTTTCAGAAAAAAGATTTATAGCTTCACCATTTTTTTCCTTATAAACTGATAGTCTCACAGTATTTGAGCCTATATCCATAATCGCATAAATCATTTTCTAATCTCCTATATAGTTTAACTTATAGTCAACCTTCATAATCTTTTCAATTAGATCACTTGTTTCTTTGCTTTCCTTTGTCATAAATATATTTACCACATTTTCCCCATCTTTAGTCGATAAATTATTAGACAGATATACAGCAGGGTCAATAATATTTGCCTCATAGTTTAGCCTATCCCTAATCTTATCCTTGATAATAGGATAATGGGTACAGGCAAGGATAATATTTTCTATTTCTCTTTCATTGGCAACTTTTAGGTAGTCATCAAGGGCTTTATCTAAAATTTTTCCATCAAGGATACCACCTTCTATCAGATTAACTAGGTCAATGGCCTTTGACTCAAAAACTCTAGCTTTCTTTTTTGCCTCAAGAGTTTTTTTATAAAAATGACTATCAATGGTAGCCTTGGTAGCAAGGGCTAAAAAATCGCCCTCAAAATCCGTAGCTGCCTCTATAGCCACATCGGTGATGGCAATAAAGTCCTTTTTAAATTTTTCCCTTAGATAATCCTTACAGGTTACAGAAATAGTATTACAAGCTATAATATAATAATCTATATTATAGTTTTCTAAGTAAGTTACAATATCTGTTGCAAAACTTGTTATCTCCTCCTTAGACCTATTGCCATAAGGTACCCTTAGATTATCTCCTAGGTAAAAATAATTAGCCTTATTCTTCTTGGCAAGTTCGTTTAAAACCGCAACTCCGCCCAGACCCGAATCAAAAATTCCAATATTAGTCATCGATTAGGTCCACCTTTCTAACAAAATAATAGGAATCCTTAAGGGCATCATAGGCAGAATCAAGGTTTTTTTCATCCCTAAAAATCCCAAAAATAGATCCACCTGATCCTGAAACAATGGCCTTTATGGCACCCTTGTCAATCAAATTTTCCTTAATGGCCTTTAGGTGTGGAAAATCCCTCAAAACCACATCTTCCATGACATTTTCAAAATCATTCACCACAGCCCAAGACCCCTCTTCAAGGCCCTTAGCGATTTCTATATTATTAATGTGGCCAAAAAGCTTGGTGTTTTTGTAAACGTGGGCCGAAGCTATATTAGTCCCGTCATTGACCAAGAGGACTTTGAGGGGAGGTTTGATCCTAAAAGGCTCGAGAATTTCCCCAATGCCTGTCGCACGGGCCGCCCTATCAAGAAAGAAAAATGGGATATCTGCCCCGAGTTTGGCCCCTTCTTCCATAAGGGCCTTTTTAGAAAGTCCCAGACCCCAAAGTTCGTTAAGGGCCTTCATGGTCTCAGCAGCATTGGTAGAACCACCCGCAAGGCCAGCCTCAACTGGGATATTTTTTGATAGCTTTACCCTAATACCCGTAGCCTTGTCCCCTGCAAGGTTTTTCATAATCTCATAGGCCTTAAAAACTAGGTTGTCTTCAACTTTTCCGAGATTGAGATTAGACTCATAGGTAAATTTGCCATCGGAATTTTTTTCTATTTCTAACTTATCAAAAAGATTAATCCTCGCCATCAAAGTGTCGATATTGTGGTAACCATCGGGTCTTTTTGAGATAATATCAAGGCTTAGGTTAATCTTTGCAAAACATTTTTTAATCATATATACCTCAAAATTATTATATCCTTTATGATTATTTTTTCTATACTTTATCTAAATAGCTTGACAAGAAAAATAAAGGCTATATAATAAAGGCTAACAAGCGATGATAAGAAGAGTAATCTTGCATAAATCCTCTAGCGAGTCTTGTAGAGTGGAAGAAGACAGGTAAGGGTAAGATGAAGAGAGTCTTTGAGCTTAAGACCTGAACTAAGAGTAGGGCCTTAGGGGTATGCCCCTTACAGCATAAGGTATGATAGTACTGATTAAGTCTTATTTTGTGAGAAATAAGAGAATTTGGGTGGCACCACGACAAGCTCGTCCCTTTAGGGAGGGGTTTTTTTAATGCCAAAAAGAAAGGAATTTATAATGAAAAAACTATTAATCGGTGTCCTATTAGCAGGACTAATGACAGGATGTGGAGCAAATGAAAATACTAAGGATGCTAAAGAAGCTGCAAACACAGATAAATTACCAGGCATTCTTGCTGACGGAAAATTAACTGTGGCAACAAGTGCAGACTTCGCCCCATATGAATTTTATGATGGAGAAAATATTGTAGGTATTGACCCAGAAATTGTAAAAGCTATAGGCGAAAAGCTTAAAGTAGAAGTTGAAATCAATGATATGGACTTTAACAATATCATAGCATCAATCGGTTCTGGTAGGGCAGATATAGGAGCTGCAGGCATGACAGTAAATCCAAAAAGGCTAGAAAATGTTGATTTTACAGATACTTACGCATCAAGCACTCAAATATTTTTAATAAAAAAAGATAGCGGTATAAAATCAAAAGATGACCTAATGGATAAAACAATAGGCTGCCAACTTGGAACAGTAGGTAATGACCTTGCTGATGAAGAATTTGAAAAGGTATCAGCCTTTGCTAAATATTCTGATGCAGTCCTTGCCCTTCAAAATGGAAAAATTGATGCAATCTTGATGGACCAAACCTCAGCTGAGAAATTCGTTCAAGCTAACGATGACCTAGAAATAATGGAATCTGACTACGAATCTGAAGATTATGCATTTGCCATTGGTAAAGAAGAAGATGAAGCCAAAGAACTAATAAATAAGGCAATCAAAGAATTCCAAGATGATGGTACAATAGAAAAAATCGTCAAAAAATACAAGTAGGTCCTGATGTTTGACTTGATAAAGACAAATCTCTTAGATGGTAACCTATATATGTACCTCATAGAAGGTCTTAAAATAACCCTTCTAGTAAGTACTATTTCCCTAATGTTATCCTTCATCCTAGGTCTAATCCTTGCCATAATCAGAAAGGCCAAGATAGACCTCAATCCAAAATGGGATAATCCAAAAGGCTTTACCCTAAATATTTTAGATAAGCTAGCAGGCCTTTTTATAACAATCATAAGGGGAACTCCATCAACAATCCAGCTTTTAATTATGTTTAACGTAATTCTTGTAGGCCTTGATAACCTGGTTATAATTGCCATAGCAACCTTCGCCTTAAACTCATCCGCCTACATGTCCGAGGTCATAAGAAGCGGCCTAAATTCAGTAGCTAAAGGAGAAGTGGAAGCTGCAAGAAGCTTGGGTCTTTCATATAACGAAGCCCTCTTTAAGATAAGCCTTCCCCAAGCCCTAAGAAATGCCCTCCCAGCCTTAGGTAATGAAGTTATAACACTTTTAAAGGAAACATCAATATCTGGCTTCATAGGACTGGCTGACTTAACCCGTGGAGCATCAATAATAATATCCAAAACCTTTAAGGCAAGCGTCCCTTACTTTGCGGCAGCTCTAATCTATCTAATAATAGTAATCTTGATAGAGCAAGCCTTTAAAGTTATGGAAAGGAAGATACAACATGTTAGAAGTTAGAAATCTTCACAAGAGCTTTGCAAACAACGAAGTTCTAAAAGGAATAGATTTAAAAGTTGATAAGGAAAATGTCATTTCAATAATTGGCCCATCAGGCTCAGGCAAATCAACCTTCCTTAGAAGCCTAAACCTCCTAGAGGAAATTGATAGTGGTGAAATACTATTTTTAGGTGAAAATATAAAAGACTATAATATAAACAGCCTTAGAGAAGAAATAGGCATGGTATTTCAAAATTTCAACCTCTTTAGCCATTTGACAATCATTGACAACCTAATCCTAGCCCCAATCCTAAGAGGCAAACTAGAAAAGGATGAAGCTAAAAAAAAGGCCAGAGAACTCTTAGAAAGAATCGGTCTATCAGATAAGGAAAAATCCTATCCAGACCAGCTTTCCGGAGGACAAAAACAGAGGATAGCTATAATTAGAGCCCTCATGATGAATCCAAAAATCATGCTATTTGATGAACCAACCAGCGCCCTAGACCCAGAAATGGTTGGGGAAGTTCTAAATTTAATGGCAGATTTAGCAAAAGATGCCATGACAATGTTAGTAGTTACTCATGAAATGGCCTTTGCAAGAGAAGTATCAAACAGATTAATCTTTATGGATGCCGGAAAAATAGTCGAAGAAAGTAATAACCCAAAAGATTTCTTTACAAACCCAAATACAGATAGGGCTAAAGATTTCCTAGGAAAAATTATTTGACAAAAGCTAAAAAATATAGTATCATTCAATAGTGATACTAAGCGGGATTGGCGGAATTGGCAGACGCGCAAGACTAAGGATCTTGTGACCGATTTTAGGTCGTGGAAGTTCAAATCTTCTATCCCGCACCATAGAAATTTTATTCAGTATAAAATTAAAAACTATGCAAGTTATACGAGGCAGAATATAAGTATTCTGTCTTTTTTTATTTATTAAATATTTAGTTAAATAAAACGTTGATTGTAGCTTTTTTATAGCCTTAAACATAATTTTCTTGTCTATCTATTTAATATTCTATCCACCATTTAAAAGTCTCTAAAAATTTTTACTTTCACCACAGGTCTTCTTCAGAGAAATTTTCTTTAAAAACTTTTACATATTCTTTTATGTTAGTCTTTACCAAATCTTGCCTTTCTTGATCCCACTTACCCTCACTTTTAAAATATTTTAGGGTGGATATCATTCTTTTTATATGAAAATAAAGAGACTTAGGTCCGTAGTCCCTCCCATCTATGTTTACATATTTCTTCTTATTTTTAAAATTAACCCTTACCATCCTAACTCCTTATATATTTGCTAAAAGCTCTTCTAGGTAATCACTTTTCCTAGGAGATTTACCCATGTGTTTACTTGTGCTGGTATCTATATTCTTATTTATATTATTTATATTTATATTATTCTCTTTAAAGTCTCCTTTAATACCCTCCTTAAAGTCTCCTTTGTGGGGGTCATTAAGTCTGCTTTTATATGCCATAAAGTCTGCTTTAACATAGAGCCTACGCCTTTCTATCTTTTTTGTGTTTTCCTTATAATCATAAGTACGCCTTATATAGCCATATTTGACTAGGTTTGATATCCATTTTGATATAGAAACAATTGATACATGATAAGTTTTTGCAAAATAGGCATTTGACGCATAACAATATCCTTTATTATTAGCAAGTGTTAAGATATCAGAAAATATAAGCCTCTCAAAAGGCAATAACCTTTCATCAAGTCTCACTTCTGCTGTAAAATTGTGTAATATGTCGCTGTCATGAATTCTCCTTTAATATTTAAGTCTACTTATATATGGGATTTTTTTAAGAAATGTCCCGATTTTAAGGATAAAAAAAGTGCTAGCCCTATTACTTACACTTTTAATTCATAAATTTCTATCATTTTTTATAGATAGACTTATTTTTATATCAATAAATCAAATATTGACCTTATTTTAATTAGTCATACCTTATTTTAAGCTCAAAAAAAGACCCCATCTTTTGATGAGGTCTGTAATTTTTAGATAAATAGTCCAGCACATACTACTGATACTACAGTCATTAGTTTGATTAGGATGTTTAGTGATGGACCTGATGTATCTTTGAATGGGTCTCCCACTGTATCTCCTACTACTGATGCCTTGTGAGCGTCTGAACCTTTTCCATCTTCGCCTTCTAGGGTTTCGATGAATTTCTTAGCATTATCCCAAGCTCCACCTGCATTTGACATAAATATTGCCATTAGTACTCCTGTTACAAGAGCTCCTGCAAGTAGTCCACCTAGGGCTTCTGGGCCAAATACTAGACCAACAAAGATTGGTACTACTATGGCTAAAACGCCTGGTAGGATCATTTCTTTTA